>Ga0326513_10002776_pt1 | contig 12837 bp, 18 predicted proteins | sample 2_2465_0518_D_FD_203654 | JGI IMG/M metagenome (GOLD analysis project Ga0326513, IMG submission 203654) | Bovine rumen microbial communities from UC Davis, California, United States - 2_2465_0518 | ecosystem: Host-associated > Mammals > Digestive system > Stomach > Rumen | place: USA...
CATAGCATCAGGTCAACACATAAGTCTCTTAAAAATTTCAAAACTTCACCCCCTTAAGATCATAATTCGCTAATATCTGCTTAAAATCTGTTCCGGTCAGATTATCGGAGTAGCACACACTTCCCTCTCTGAAACATCTTGTAATCATCTGCTCGGCTCTGATCCTCGGATTAAGTCCGTTAGTTATATAAGGATCCACATGAAAAATATTCGTGATAACTCTGTTTATCTTCCGGCCGGATGTATTCGGATAGATATATACGAACGTTCCGCCGGTCTCACCATCACACATAAGCTGCATGATATACTTAAAATCTCCATACTGTATATCAATCTCGTAAAGCATATCATAATAAGCGTAAGGCTTTAAAAGCTTAGCGCAATCATTAACTTCCCACTCACCGCTGGTGATCTGCTTTGATGAGTTACCGAAAAACATCTTGCTTTTTGTCTCGACTACTTCACAATTCTCTACCGCGATATCAACAACACCATTCTCTCCGCGTAAATGATATATATCAATCGTGCCGGGCTTCTGCATCATCACTCCTGACAATCCCCACTCTGAGAAGTACGGACAAACGCGGCTTATCGTGTTACCTATCATAAAGACTTTGATATCTCTATCTCTGGCCACAGTTGAGACAAACTGCATGAGCTGTCGAGGCTCCGGATTTTCTGCAGATCCTAAATATATCTTATTGGTTAAGAACTCCTCAAAAATGATGATCCCATAATCATTAAATACCTGACTCTTGTATCTTTCGCCCTGATTAAGACTGCAGTATCTTCCGATCTGAGGACCGCGAGCCTCTTTGTCAGCATCGTCATCAATATAAGAAAAATAGAAAAATCCCTGATATGCCATAACTCCGGTATATTTGCCGCCGGTGATCCTCTTAATATTTATATCATCAAAATAAGTATTAACATCCTTAGTTTTAATGTCCTCACTCCATCGCCTCAGATATACAAACTTAACCCCTTTATTAAACGCCTGTTTAAGCGTATGCTCTTTCACTGCATAGCTCTTACCATTGGAGCGCATGCCGTAAAGTATATTCCAGTTACACCCACACCCTAAAAGTTTTGATAAATCATAGTATCTCTTTTTCATTAGTTATCCTCCTTTTCTGCATTTATTATCCCTCTGTTTTTCTGTTCCTCAACCATCCTTGCACCGCCACAAACAGGGCAAAACTTCCATTTGTTCATTCTGCCATCCATTATTCTGATATATCCGCAAGAACACCAAAATCTATCTTCATACATTCCATGTGCGATGCGCCACCCCGTATTTGGCTCTTGCAGTTTGACGGATGGCATATCTTCAATGTCTCCTAATATTTGTTGTGCGTCATAATCTTCGCCCCATTCACGGCTCTGATTTTCAATATGGCTTATTAAGACTTTACGGCTTATTGCATCATCACATGGCTCTGCTGACGGTATAGCCATATTTTGTCCGAAATGTAACAACCATCTATCATCACCTTGTGTTTCAGTATTCTTTGACGATATAACCACACTCGGCAATTTTGATAATTCCTGTTCAAAATCCCATAACCTTGTAGCCATATATGGTTGCCATTTCTTAAAGCAATCCATTACTGCCTGTCTGCTTATCAATACATCATCCATTTTAAATCTCCTCTTTAAAATATCCTCGTTTCTTGCTTAAGAAGTATTCACTAAACTCAATATACCCCTGATTAAGAATATCAATAGCATCCTGATAAACATTCGGTTTAGATAACTTATATCCTGTCGGCCTCATGTTTATCCCATACTTAAACTCTGATCTATAACCTCCGGGCCATACAACCGGCTGCATATCTGACAAGTAAGTATGCTCAAGCTTGTGCACATCCTCATGATCCTTATCAAACACAAATCCATCAGCAAACTTATCAATGTCATCCTCAAGGGCTGTATAGGCTCCCTTATTCACTCCGGCCACTGTGATATATAAGCGATCATTCCGGCGCTCAACATACTTTTTAGCCCCCAGCGTTTTAAACTGGTCCGCATCCGGCTCCTGATCTAAATGTCCGAGAGGATGTTTAACACCTTTTTTATCCTTTGGCCGCGTAAGCTCAAAATCAAGACCATAATATTTGCACATATCATAAAGCATCTGATCCGCACTCTCGTTAAACCACTCCCAGCTATAATCACCGGTATAAAAGATAGAGTCTGTATCTGTGTAAATAAGGTCATCATCACAATGCTGTATGAGGGACCATAACCGCGCGGCCCTTGCGTAAGCTGTAACCCAGCACCCGGCGCTATAAGATAAGAAGTATTTTTTGTTGTACCATATACGCATTTTATCAAGTGCAGCGTTCACCTTATCCGCGGTCAAGGCTCCGATGCTCCACGCCTCAGGATCATCCTGATTAAAAATAACATCCTCTTGAAATAATGCAGTAACGCACATGCCATACAAACTGTTTATGTATCTTTTACTCTGTGCATACTTCTCCTCAATCACAGGATCCTTAATACCTTTTAGTGTGGTCTTGTCATTATAGAGCTGCAGTATGTACTCAATATAAATCTTAGGTAAATATTTTTTTGTATTGCAATAAGTTCCTAAACTTTCGATGCTGTCATACTTATATGTATTAAGTATAACAAGATAATCCTGTTCAGTTACCAGTATATACAGATCATCCGCTCCGAGTATACGTCCATTATCATATATAAATCCGGAACCGTGACACTTAGATGCAGATATATAAGTATTCCAGCTTTTGCATAACACTCCGGTCATATGCAGATTGATCATATAAGCGCGTCTGTCGAAAGTCTTAGGATCCGGCAGCTCTCTGCCAATATAACACCACTTATTATAGGGATATTTAAAAGCACACATAGCAAACGGATAAGATGATGCTATATCATAGTGATGCACCGGACCATCAATAACCTTATCTATAAAGCGCCTGTTTGCATGAGTATATCCGCCTGCAAAAACTTTCTGCAGACGCTTATACTCGCGAGCATCTTTCGGTATGGTCCGCTTCACCTCTTTCATATACACCTTATCATTTGTCACCATCTTTTTAACAACGCGTCTCACTTTGCCTGTGCTGGTTAACGGTATATCCCACACATCTTTATAACTTTTCAAGTGGTCAAGGATCCCCAGGTAAACGACCTGACAATCTCTCTCACAATAATCCAGCTCATAATCAAATAAGGGCGTGTCCGGTGTCCTCATCATATCATACTCAAGCTCACCGACAAGCTTAGGCAATCCGAGTTGATCTCCCCAGGATGCAAGTGATAAGTTCGTTAAGATATAGCTGCATCTGAACTCAAAATTCGGATATTCTTTAAAACTGCATTTCATTGGCTTATGTGGAGCTCTTGCAAAAACATCCAGCACGGTCATTATATTAAGAAGGAATTGGAATTCATAAGCAAGGTTATGCACAAATATGATGATGTGTATATCTTTAGGGATATCATCAAGCAGCTTTCTGAAGCTCTGCAGATCCCTACCATAGTATACCGTATCATTAACGGAGAATTGCCACACATACGGCAGCGCATACTTTTCCGCCTCGTTCCAATAGTCCGCCGGATGTCCCGGCTCATAACATATAAGACCGCGGCCCGGGATCATCCATGCACTCGTGACCTCAATGTCAAATGAGAAGATATCCAGACATTTTTTAACGCGTTTCTTTTTAACTGTCCGGATCACTGTATTAAATTTATAGTTTTTAAGCTGTCCGTTATAATAGATCATGGAAGTTGTTTATGTAGTCCTCCGCATATGTTCCGCCCATGTTATAGGCTGTATTGACTTTTTCGAATATCTCAGTCGGTGAAAGATTTTTTCTCTCCCCGGCCCGGAACATTTCAACAAGGTTCCCGGATCCGAAATTTTCTTTCATAGCATCATCCATGGATCCTATAAACTGCACAAACCTGTCATACTCTGGCCGGCTCATGCTCCAATGTTCATTAAATACATCATACGCAGCATTTGCCTTAGCAACCTCCGCATCATAAGCGGCTTGTTTTTCAGCATCTATATAAAACTGCGGCCGCTGTGCCTGTTCTATCCTCCGGCGCCTGTTCTCAAATAACCGCATTGGCCGCGTACGCTCCTCATAGATCTGCACACGTTTTTCGATCTGCTGGCGCTCCGCCTCACGTCTTAAGGATGCAAGTGCGCGCTCAACTCCCTTAGCTGTATGCACTCCCTCAAGATATTCCGCCGGGTTTATATCATAATGCCTTTTCAGCTGTCCGGCTGTTCTGTTGTATGATATAAGAGCTTTTTGATATTTAGTTTGTCTTGCCATCACTGACCTCCTTATAATTAAGATATATTCCTAAAGTACTTCCGAGCTCAAGCCCTATAACTCGCCTATTAAGATAATTATTTAATTTAGGATCAATTATCCGAATATCTTCAAAAATGATATTAGTATCACTACCATTATATAAATAGATATATACCTTATCATCATTACCCTGTAAAAAAAGAGCTAATAACTCACCGAGCCTTATATCAGCACTATCTAAAAAATCAATTAGTTTCATTTTCTCCTCCCTCCCTATCAAATACACACTTGATTATCTCACCCGGTAAATATGTATATCCTTTATCCTCTGCATCTATAAATATTATCCGGCCGCGTGTCCAGGACACATTTTTTATATGATGCAAGTATAAGATCTCACCGGTATTAAGTACCAGCATCACATCATACAATCAAATCACCTCCTATAAAATACCGGAGAGCCTTAAAAGCTCCCCGGCGTGTTAATAGTTACATCTGACCTTTTAGGATTAAACATCCGCAAACTCTATCATTGTGGTTTTGCCCTTTGGAGTCTTGACGTTCGGCTCAATCTTTGTGATCATCAGATCCCCGGCCTTGACTGCCTCAATCTCATCATCTGTAAGATCCTTGAAAAGCTCTGCGTATCTCTTAGGGATGTTTACACCAATAACGCCCTGTTTAGGATCATCGACTATGATAGTTACCTGTCCGCCATACTCACCGTTTTTAAGGAAAAATCCTGCAAGATGCACCGGATATTTAGGCTTTGTATCGGCATAATCCGCGGCGCTCATATACTCAAGATCCTTAGTGTCTATGCCCTCCTTAACTGTCTGTTTTCTGCCTGTGTTCAATTTGTTTGCAATTCCCATTATTCTTTTCCTCCTTTGTTTAGTTTATCAATGGATTTGCGTATATCTATAGCATCTATCTCATCAAGATGCAAGATATCGAACATAAAAGTAACATCATCAAGTGCCTTTTGTACCAGCGCGGCAGCATCCGGAGATAATACCGTATCCGCTAACGCCTTTGATAATTCTTTGCCGGCCTTATTAAGTACCCGGCGCGCAAGTGTTAGATCAATCATCTGCTGCATCCTCCTGATCATCAAGATCAATAACTTTAATACTTATCGGGTCATTGTCACTGTTCTCTGTTCTATGAGTCTTTGCCGAAATTGCAAAAATTCCGGCATCCTCCATATCATCAAACATAAACTCGTTTCTCCATCCGATTTTTACCACATAAGCTAATTTCATTTTTTGTACCTCCGTTTGTTTGGTCTGTTTTTTGTTCCTGAGCTTTAAGCTCAATGTCAAGTATAAGGATAAAATATTACAAAAATAAGAACGGACTGTTAACAATATATTAACAATCCGCCCTTAAGAGTTATCTATGAAAGGACATCAAACACCTACTTAAGTATATCATTGACTCTCTGCCTTATCAACTTATATATCTGCTCTTTGCGCTGATCATGGCCCTCTCCAAAATCTCCCCGGATAACCCGGCGCGCTATCAGATCAACAGCATCATCAAGCTCATTATCTTTTACCGGCTCCGGAACATACACCGGAGCATCAGGAACATGCAAGCGGTTAAGATCCACATTTCCGGATATTCCCATTATTGACCCTTTGCTTGTGTACTGGTGCATAATATACTCACCCTTATATGTACACACTTGAGCTTTGTTATATTGTGCAACCCAAACAGGAACACTGGGCAGCTGCTCCATATTAAGGTTATGATATAACCAGTCCGTACTTGCATACACACCGCAATCAATACCGCGGTCATGCAACCGCCCTATTATAATATGTAGAAACTCCGTTCTTTTCTCGCGACTTAAGTTATCGGCGCGGCCCTTTTTGGTCTTAACGTCTGCGATCTCAGAGTCAAGCCACACTCCCAGCGTGATATCAAGATCGCAAACTGCATCAGCTATAAATTGAGCCTCAAGCTCTGCCTCTGCAGCTGTGACCGATGCCGGAAAATAATACACTCCGTATGGTATGCCACGGCTCCTCACGTTCTCCAGGTATTCAAAATACTTTTTATCATAAACCCGGCTCCCTGATCCATAACCGGTATAACCTAAACGCATGATAACGCCATCAACCGCATTTTTCACTTGGTCCCAATTTTTGATTGTATTGTGCTGTGAGATATCTATGATCATATGATAACACCATCCTTTAAAAGTCTTTCGATCTCGTTAAGCTCTGAGTCGGTCGCACCAGATATACCTTCAAGATGTATATAGTCAACTTCAGTATACCCGGTCAACTGATTGAGCGTTACCGTAATGTTACTCTGATAACCCTTTATCGTTTTAAAATCAGCGGGCATGCTCTGAACCGGTCTGTGTATGATAATGTAGGGCGTAAACTCTCCGAGTTCTCCGGTATTGCTTGTGATCGCTCCGGATCTTTCAATATCTGACTGCTTACTTGTTGCGGTGCTTATCGCGCTGGTAGCAGCCCCGCCGACAGCGCCTAAAGCTCCACCCATAGATGCCCCACGGATTGCCGACATCGCAACATTTATCATGCCGGTATATAATGCGCTCTTGTTGGATCCGGTGAGCGGTACGTCATAGGACAATTTGCAGGGATATGTATACATCACTTTATCCCCACACTTTACAAAAGCAACAGCCGCACCCGTGAGAAGATCTACATTATATTTAAGATATATTGTATTATTCATAGCATCTTCTGTTTTAAGTCTTTTAAAACCGACAAAAGGGATAAATATATCAATATCCGTGGCCGGTGAATAATCGAGCGCATTGTGCCAGCTCTCGCTGATCTTAAGTGATCCGCAATCAAGTGTGGTATATTGCTGATCGACCGCCGGCATTGCAATCTCTGTATCATAATTACCCACTACACAGGAAACGCTTCCCAGAGTATGTGGAGAAAAAGGTATTAATGATAATCCTATAATACCATCAAATGGATCATTTAATATTTTCTTGATCGATTGTTCAAAATCATTTCCCCATAACACCCCGGCAAACTGACGCAATAAAGCATTGTCCGGGTTATACATGGATATTAACCCCGAGCTTATTACGTTTGTGCCGGGTAAATCAGGAAAGTTAACAGTATCACCACCATCTATACTGGGTTTATCACCTCCTCCAGGCTGTGACGGATCCGGATCATCTGACGGCTCGCCTGATGTAAAAGGATCTGCACCATCACCGGCATTTTTTACTGATGTTTTTAACCCGTTTATTGTGTTATCATCATAAAATGATACCATATTTATTAATTGTGCTGAATGACCTGACAGATCACTTTCTTTGATAGCTCCACCAAAATCAGGGCAAAGAGTATCAGTTTTACAATACATGCGGCCAAAGGGGCTTAGTTCAACGGCCGGATCCCCAACGATAGTATCAACATTTAAAGAGTATTGATAACCAATCTGTCCGCATGCAAAATACCATATATTAAGTAAAGGAAAAGTATCATAAGGCGCCGTTACAATATTAGTATTACTTATATCCCAGGATAAACCACTTACAACAACATCATTCTGATCTAAAACCTTAAGCGTGCCGGAAATACCGTGAATATAATTAGCACCTGACTGAGTTACAACATGTTTCATATATAGATGCAGCTTAGTACCATTATTATATGAAAGAACGTTATCATCATACTCACCGTTTGAGTCAAGCTGTATCTGTTTAAGATCATAGAATCTTAACATAACATTTCCGTTTTGCTTATATCTTTGTATAGCAAAATGTGTGTTACCGTTATTATCAATTACTGCATAATTTGATGCGAACGGATAACCTGATAAAGCCATTAGATCACCTCCTAACCTGCAACCGTTAACAGATATTTAAGATTTTTTGTAAACGGCGTTTTTTTGAATTTATAAGCCACACGCTGATCATATGCGTATACTTTCCACTCGGGATCGTTTAAATAAGTATTATATACCCCTGTTTGGCGTTTTATAACAGCATCGTTATTAAGTATCGGCGTCTTGTATGTTTCCAACACATCAACATGAGCCTTAATCATCCAGCGATTATTATTTAAACTTACAATATCATTGATAAAATAATACCGGCCAAAATCTGATATGTACATATAGTTATATGTGTAAATATTATCAGATGTTTGTATTATGATCACCGGATCCAGTACGCTGGTATCATCTTTCAATGCACAATTATAAGTATTTCCGGCGCTTAATGTTTTACCGATCTTTTCAACCGGGGAACTATTATTCATCAGCTGCACACTTAACATCTTAACACCCCCTTAAGAGATCACGCGCTATCTCTGAAAAAATAAGCTTGTAAAAATCGAACAGACTTGCCCAAACGTCGATGTGCTTTCCGAGCATATCGTCCACGGTCTGTGTTCCCATGTTTCCGACTTTGCGGATACTCTCATTTTCTGTAATATCCAGCGCGCTGGTATCTGTCCTCTGACCATCAACCCGCGTGTTTGATATATTGTCTGTGTGAGCTCCGTATGTGGTTGACAGATCCTCTGTATCGGTCCTCTGCCCCTCTACCCGCTCGCGGTCCTCATGATCTGTCTGCTCTCCCTTGTCAAGCTCTGTTTTATCCTGTGGCGTGTATCCTGTCTCATTGTATGAGCTTGTGCTGTTATAGGACACATCATCACGCGCGCCGTTTACAAGATCGTTATCCTCTGTTATGGTCTCCTGGCCTTTTACTCTCTCGTTATCTCCTGTTACGGTCTGAGCACCGTAAGCATTTGATCCGGTGTCTGTTATCGTCTCGGATCCTTTTACGTTTTCACCATCGCGGCCCTCTGTGCGCTGTCTTGTCTCGGTATAATCAACATTGTTAACGAGACTATAAGCGTCATTATCCGCTATCGAGTTAACACGGAAAAGCTCAGTGTATCTCTTATCATTTGCCATTAGATGAGCATATACATCCATCCGGAACGCATCAACAACGGCAGCAAGTCCCTCATCACTTTCCTGATCATAAGGATACCATGATTTATAAAGAGTTTTAAAACGCCTGTCAAAATATGTATTGTTATCGCGGTACGGTTTCCAAAAATCAGCAGGATAGTTTGACAGCATCAGAGTTTCATCTGTTTTATTCTTATTATAAATATCTCCGATAGTATAAACATGTTCATCACTCATTCTCAGATACATCATCAGATCTCACCTCCTCAGCCGCCGTTATCTCCTCCGGCTCGTTTTCCTCGTTATAATTTATCTCATCCGATAACCGCACGGACCAATTTGTATTAAATATCGCATTGACCGCATCCGCGCCGCGCTGCCTGCACTCAAGCATATCACTCACATTATACAAGAGCATTGAGCTGTCACTTGTTACCTCATCAACAACCGCGTTTGATTTTTTATCGAAAGTCGCACGAACTCCAATATCAGCATAAAACTGCTTGAGTAACTTTGTCCGCACATCCCACACCTCGTTAATATTAAGCTGCGTGTGGCGGTCGGCTCCCTGGTATTCAACTCCTATCCCGGCCAGATCTGAAACGATGCCGATCTTACCAACATATATTTTTTTCTGATAATCAAGCAAGCTCTGTTTAGCTTTTTCATTCTGTGCAACCGGAACGCCTCCAGAGTCGCGGGCCTCTACCAGTAACCGCATAAGTGTCACATCAGCATGAGCTAATAACTTAGCATAGTGATTAACGTGCTCAATACTCGGATTTTTGAGACTGTTATTTTCAATTATTGCGATATCCTCACCGATCGTTTTTGATGCTGAGTATATAGGGCAGTGCACGTTGTAGCTGGTCCACTCATCATTGTATTTTGTTACTCCGAAAAAAGAGCCGAAAAATGCAGTCAAGCCCTCATAGTCTGCTATGCCACAATGCCCGGCCAAAAATAAGCGCTGTTCAATCTCTTTTGCCGGTACCTGATCATCAGTATCCCATATGAACAGACGCATCAGGCGTTCAAATAAATTATCACGCCAGTATACAAAGAAATCCGGCAGCGTACACGCGTTCTGAAGATTTTTAAGATTTACGAACTCCGGCAGCGCTCCACACATGTTATTTAAAAAACCCATGTTATCATCCACCTCCTTAAAAAAGAGGCGCGCCATATTTCAGACGCGCCGGTATAAAGTATGAGATCCTTACGGTGTAACATCCTTAACAATAAATACCATGCCGTTTGCGTTGAGATCCACCGCGTAACCCTTGCGAGCTGTTTCGCCGTGAATATAGATATCATCACGCTCATTGTACTTCTCCCAACTTCTCCTGTGACCGAAGTATGCCGCAACGTGCTCAATATCATGCACAAAAGCGATAATACCGGTTTCAGTTATCTTTCCTGTCGGATTTGCCTGAGTCTTGAAGTCATCATGTATAACATCAATCTTTGAAAGATTAGCAAAACCGCGCCCGGTCTGTCCGGTAAACTGCCACTTGTTGACCTTTTCATATCTCGGCAGCGCGATCAACTCATTATGGAAAGTATCCGCGCTTGCGTATGTGTCAAATGCTGCAGCTGCATCCGCGAGCATCTCAACAACAAGATTATCGCGGTCTGTGAAAGTCATATATCCGTTCACATTGTAAGCTGTGCTCATATCCTCCATGTAAGAAATGAGCTGGTTGATCTCCTTAGATGCAAACTTAAGGAAGTCAGCATCTGTGAGAGCCTGAGCTGCCGTCAGTGCTGTAAACCCTGTATCATCTGCGTGCAGTGTGTTGTATTCGGTCAACAGATTACGAACGTTTCCGCCATTGATATCTGCGGCCATAGCGGTACAAACTGCCGTTGAAACAAGCGCCTCTTCGGCCAGCTTGAGCTTGTTCTCAATGGTGAGATAGATGCCGTCAATAAACCTCATCATCTCAGAGTCAGACAGAAACGCGCTGCGGATCTGATCGACCGGGCGGATTATCTCAAGTGCAAAAGTACCCTGACCGCCAAAAATCTTAGCATCAACCGCAACAACTGCCGATACATCATAAGGACTATGCTGCGTATAGGATCCGGATGATGGTATACCGTACTCGGGATTATCAACAAAATCCGGAGCCGTATAGTAAACTTTCTGCACGAAAGCTCCATACTCATGCTCATCCCTTAAGATGCTGCGCGCCCTCTTAGGATCATAAACGCGTACAAAATATACTGTTTTTGCAAGCCTGTTAACAAGCTTACCATACCAACCCTCAAGCAACTCCATATTTGAGATTGCTTTACCCATCGACACAAGGTCAGTTGTGTCAATGTCCTGGATCGCGGCGCTCTGGCCGGTGAGATCCTCAATAACATCATTCAAAAGTGTTTTGATCTGCTGTGCTATGTATGCCATAGTTTACACCTCCTCTGTTTTCTTTGTTGTGCGTTTCTTAGTTACTGTTTTCTCAGGTTCAACATCTTCTTTCACTTCCTCGGTTATATCTTCCTTTGTAAGTGATAAAGATCGTGTTACCGGAGTTATCGCTCCCATAGCTGTCTTAAAGGCTGCAAAATCTGCCGCGCCTGTTGCTGCTGTGATGATCGCGTTTATAGCTGTTTTCTGTTCTGCTGCGCTGTCCGTCAATTCCTTATTAGTCATTGCATAAGGAACATAGGTATCATCGGGGTCTGTAGCAAGACGGAGCATAGGATAAACTGTTACACCATTAACAGTAGCACCATTTTTTACAAAGACAGTTACACGGACACGATTATATCCATTATAATCAAGTATAAATGGTGCTACCTCTGTGCCACTTGCAATGTCTGCAATTGTCTTGAAATATGTGTTGTCATTGTATGCATTAACAAGAATTTTTATATTATCATTATTAACGCCTTTTGATACAATTAACGATAATCCTCTCCATAATTCTCCACTATCTCGTGTATCATATATGACCGCATCAACATTTGCTCCTGCAGTGCCACTCAGAGAAATTGTGCCATTTGTGTTGCGTGTGAATGTTACTGATTGGTCAGTTTTATTCACCAGATTATTTGGTAGTAAATTCTTCACCCCCAACACTGCCTGTTCTGAACGAGGAAACAAACTTTTTATAGTTTCGTCATATGTTCCGGCGATCGTCTCCATCTTATCACGCAAAAATCTTTTTACGCCGTAATATCCTGCTCGTAAAGCCATTATTTTTCACCTCCTCCATCAACTCGCTTGAGTCTTTTTATAGTGTTCTCAACATCCCGGACCGTATCATTAAGCTGCTGGATCATAAGAGTAAGCTGTGAGATAAACTTATAATCTCTTATCATAAAGTAAATGATAACGGCCACGGCCACGCCATTATTAACAAACAGCGCTACAATATCACTCATTTCCATCCTCAGCACCTCCCTCCGGCTCCGGATCTGTTATAGGATCCTGTTTATCCTCCGGCTCTTTTCCCTGATCGAATACATCACCTGCCGGAGTCTCCTGTGCCGGCTGTGCTGCCGGAGTGACCGGCGCGCGATCCTCGCGAGGGAATGCCTTAAGATAATCATCATTGTTAAATCTCATGAGTGTGCACCTCCTTCCTATAAG
>Ga0326513_10002777_pt1 | contig 12836 bp, 7 predicted proteins | sample 2_2465_0518_D_FD_203654 | JGI IMG/M metagenome (GOLD analysis project Ga0326513, IMG submission 203654) | Bovine rumen microbial communities from UC Davis, California, United States - 2_2465_0518 | ecosystem: Host-associated > Mammals > Digestive system > Stomach > Rumen | place: USA: California...
TCAATGATCTTAATAATAGAATCGTTGCTCTTGAAGTAGATAAAGAAAATGCTGAATTAGATTCAGAAACTAAGGATGAAACATCAGAAGAGAAATAATTTTATATTGTTAAATAGATAACAATGTTTGGATTACGAAATGAATTATTTGGATTCCCTGTAAACAGTTGCGATTATGAGAATATAGAATGTAATAAATCTTATGTTCCTATTCTTAACTGGGATAATGATAACGAATTCGTTTGGAGTCTATGAGATCCAATCGATTGAGGTGTCGACGCTTCCAATGTGACGTTTAATTCTAAGGATATCCAAAAACGACCTGCATCTATCAGAAAAGTAGATGAGGCGTTAGAACATCTTATGGATAAAATTAATCAAAGTAAATCATCTATTCAGTCATTTGAATTTGCTCTTGACGAAGATTGAGAGACATTAAAATGAACTATTGTTTATATAGATGATGAATGACAACGCTCAGAAAAAGAAGCTTCTATAAATCTAAAAGATATTGTAGAATGATGGGAGACGTTGTCTTTACAAGATTTAACTGTTGATCAGTTAGATGCTAACACAGCCAATATAGATACTGCTACAATATTGACTGAAACTGTTACAACAAGTACAATATGAAATGCAGATATAAATATTGAGACTGTAAATAGCTCAACAATAACATCATTAACTGCTACTGAAGCAGATATAGATGATCTTGATGCTAAAGTGTCTAAAGTATCAGAATCTTTCACATCTGATTGAAGTGCTACATTTAATTGAGAAAACACATTCAACACTGATATTGATGCTAAATCTAATGTTAATGTAGAATGAGAAGCAAATATAAACACTTTAAATGTAGAATGAGTATCTACTTTAGATTGACAATTAAATGCAAATGCAAATGCAATATTCGATCAAAACGTTACTGTTAATTGAGTGTCTAATCTTAATACATTAAATGTCGCTTGATATGGTACTTTTGCTGATAGAACAACTTTTAATGAAGATGTTATTATGAATGATACATTAGTTGCAAATTCTAATGTTGATTTTAATTGACATACTGATTTAAACACTCTATGAGTATGATGACAAGCTACATTTGATGATGATGTAGATATAAATTACAATTTGAATGTTGATTGAAATTTAACAACTGAGGGTAACGCAAGAATTGATTGAACTATGACAGTTGCAAAAAATGCAGAATTCCAAAAGAATGTAGATGTAGAATGAAAAACTACATTAAATACATTAGATGTAGAAGATACTGCAACAATAAATATTTCTAAAGTTGATACTGAGACAGTTAGAGATTTAACTGTTACAGAAACTTTAACATTGCCAGATTCTGCATTATATCAATATCAAGCTAGATCTGAAAAATGACAGCCTAATTGATATGCATCATTGGATATTGATTGAAAAGTGCCTACGTCAGAATTGCCAGATTCTGTAATTAGTTGAATGCATTATAAATGAACATGGGAACCATCTTCTAGTTATCCAGATGATCCTGCTCAATGAGACTTCTATAAAGTAATAACAGAATGAACTCATTGATGAGTACACTTTGATGTATGAGATATTATAATATATAACTGAGCAAGTTGGGATAGAATTCCAGCATGAAATACAATTGTATCTGTAAATGACAAAACATGAATTGTTGTGCTTGATGCTGATGATATTAGCGATAGTTCTACTACTCATAAATTTGTTACTGCTGCAGATAAGGCTGCATGGAATGCTAAACAAGATGCTATCTGATATACTCCAGAAAATGAAGCAAATAGAGACGTTAATACTTTAGTTAATGATAGTGATCATTATCCTTCAAGTTCATTGATTAATACATTATTATCTCAAAAACAAGATAGTTTATGATATACTCCAGAAGATGTTGCTAATAAAGATGCAAATACATTAACTGATAGTGTATCTAAATATCCTTCAAGCCATGCTGTAATAGATGCATTATTAGCAAAAGAAAATGTATCAAATAAAGATACTGCAACATTGACAGATAGTACAACAAAATATCCATCAAGCCATGTTGTAAAAGATTTATTAGATACTAAACAAGCTAACTTAGTGAGTTGACAAAATATAAAAACAATTAACAACCAAAGTTTGTTATGAAGTTGAAATATAGATATTACTGTATGATTGAACTTCTATTATGAAACAACTACTCAATGAGCTACATCATATCAATTATGACATGATCCAGTATCTGATAGCTCTATTCTAGTGTTCACTGATTCATGAACTGTTCTATTCCCTACAATAGATTATACATGTGTAAATTGATTAATTACATTTACTAATTTATGATCAACTGAAAAAGCATTGATCTGGGTTATATCAAATGTTTAATTTATAATAAATATATAATGAGATGGCAAATACTACGAAATTAAAACCACGAAGGGTTAACAGTTTTAATGAACCATCTGATGGTAAAAACTTATGATATAAAAATGATGATCAATTCAAATGGCAAGATTGATGATGATGACATCAATCATTCTTCAAAACTCGTTCTGAATATAACGAACTTCCTGATTCTAAATTGACTGATTGAAATACTTATTTCATTATTGATAGACATAGTCCACTTTTAGAGATAGAAGAAATGTATGATTTATATCAGGACACATGAAGTGATGTATGTATACAAGAATTAAATATTTATCCACAAGAATATTATGATAAATATAATTCTGAATGATATATGAATTGAAAAAACTTAGAATATAATTGGATAAGAATAGCAGCTTGGAATTCAGAATCTTCTTTATGGAATCAACCAAAATAATAATTTTACATCATTATCAATAACAAATGAAGGTACAATCAGTTATAATTAATTGAGAAGAACACGAGTTCGGACAATGATATACAGCGTGATATAATATTGAAATCAGTGATGACAATGTTATTAGTACGCTAAGACAACCTGATCATTATCTCTGACACTGGAATGCTATCCAGTGACAGTCTCCTGATTTTCTCGAAACTGCACCGTATGACTATAATGCATGAGATTATTATATAGTCAGCAAGACTGCTGATATGTCTTGGACTAATAGAGTTGAAATGCTATGAGGTGAATATCATATTCCTTCACTTGATGAAATTCAAAAATTTTGACCAAACAAAACAGCCGCTGAAGTAATATATAACATAACTAATTATCATTCTGGTGATTTTACGAATTATATACTTGTTCCATCTAATCCAGAGGCTATTAATATGTCTAGTTTTTTATGGGCTTCTAATTGAACATACTATGTTCGAGAATCGGATGGCTCTTATGAATTTGACTTTGATACCGCTAATAGAATGCCTTTAATAACTAATTGACAATTACAACAAGTATTAGCTTTCAAAGATGAACCTGTTATACCAGATAATACATGGACTAGCCTATGAGATGATGTATATTATAAATCTTCATTATGATTATATTCTGTTCTAGTTTGAGAAGATGAATGGATAACATTCAAAGATAAAGTTGAATGAGCTACAACTCCATGATGAAAATGAAATTTATATCAACGATGAAATTGTAATCCAATAAATGTTAATGAATATGAAATTAATACTAATCAAATAGATTATTCACAAATACAGCCATCAACTTATTCTTCAAATAAGATTACATTAAACGCAGATTTATTTGCTAACGCTGATAATGCATGGTGAGCTGGAACACAGACTGCTGCAGCAATGCGTTGACCTTGTCCTGAATGATATATTGTGACACCATGACATACGGAAAATGATCTCATGTATATGATGTCAACTTATTTTATTAATTGATGATCAGTTGCTGATATTCAAGATGACACATATGGTAAAATAATGAATCTGAGAAATATCTTTTTGACTCAAGATGTAAATAATCATTTTACAGTATGATCAATACTGCCATTGAAAGTTGAACCTGTAGAACCAACATGAGAATGATGGGAACTTATAAATAATGATGATATGCCAATATATCATAACGAATCTCTATGACTTATTTCAGTAAAGGGGCAAACAAATACGTATATGACATTTAAAGATAAATTATTATGAGCAACTGAAATATTCGATCCAGTTTGAGAATACTTAGAAAAATGATATATAACATTAAACAAAGCAAAATTATGAAATCAATATAACTGGTGAAATAATTATGCATTTGATTTATTTTGAGATGAATCTATTGATTTGGTTATAGATTCTGATGCAGATATTGTATCTGAACTACAATCAAAAACACCATATTGATATAATTGAAACATAGTATTCTTTGCTTCATCTTGAAGTCCATGATGATGAGGTAGTGAGATGATGTATACATCGACTAAATCAGCCTCTTTAAAAATCTCTTGAGAACCTTCTTGACTTTGAGCATCAATATTCTCTGCCAATCCAAACTTATGGGATTATGTAGAAGTACAACATAATCTTAGACCAAAATGAACTAGATATGTTGAAGATCCTTCAACTGATTCTGAAATAGAAAATGAGCGAGTAGATATAAATGATATATATTTATATGATTGAACTCAATGGTTATTAATATGAAATCATGTAGTTCCACATGTATTCGTTACTCAATCTGAATATGATGCTATATCAAATAAGAAGTATTCTAACTGAACATTATATCTATTTGTAGATAAACATCCTGGTGACGAAGGTGAATGTGATTGAATGTATGAATATGATTACTTCGATAAATTATGGGATGAACGGGATGGTCGTGAAAAAAAAGTATCATCTATACATCCATCTGATTATTCATATTGTAAAGATTATATAGTAGCTGAGCTTAATAGTAAACCTATGTGTTATTATAATAAGTTTAGAGAAGAAAATAAACTTGTGGCTTGAAGAATACCTAAGCCATCTACAAAAAGTTGAGATACTAAAGCAACTGCAGGTATAGATGTTCGATTCCTTTGAACTGAAGAAGAGTGATGAGAAGTTATTACTAGATCGGGATCGGTATACCTTGATTATGTTGAAACTCATGATAAAGCTTGTAGTTGTGATAAATGTACATATCGTTTCTATACAATAGATTGAAGTCAATGGTTTGAATATAATTCAGAATGTAGCAGTGAAGCATCAATGCAATAATTTATATTATAACTAATTAAAAAAATGTCAGTATATAAATTTGCCATAAATGGCGAAGAACATGATGTGCAATCACCTCTCACAGCTTGAAAATGAATTGATATAACTAATGATATTGTTTCTAATACTGGAGTATTGAGTGTTAATGGTGAAAATTGAGAAGTGGAGATCACTGATTTTCTTTCTACTTCAAAAACAAATGATCCATTTACACCATCAAAAAATTATGATCCAGCTACTAAAAAGTATGTAGATGATAGTGTATCATGAGCTGTATCAAAATGATCAACTGCTCCATCTTCTCCTGCCGAATGACAGCTGTGGTATGACACAACAAACGACCAGTTAAAGGTTTATGACTGAACTAATTGGAATGTCACAGGAAAGGAATATAATGCTGGAGAATGAATAGGAATCTGAAATAAAACAGACTACTCTGCTATGCAGTGACCATCACCAGATGGATTCCATGTACCACAACCTAGTGAATATGAAGCATTATGTTGAATATTAACAAATATATTTGGCATGGCAAGCAATGCTACTACTATGAAAACTTACTTAAAGATGCCAGCTGCAGGGTATCGTTCCAATTCGTCCTCTGATACGACTAATAAGAATTACTCAGGTGGTTATTGGGCTTCTACTGCCAAATCAACAAATGCGTACTACTTGTCCTTCTTTTCGTCCTCGCTTAATACACAGGGTGGAAACCGACGTGCGAATGCTTATTCAATACGCCCATTTAAAGATGAGGCTGTAATACCAGATAGTAGTTGGACTATACTATATGACGGTAGTTCAATAGCAACGTGAGCAGGAATATTCCATAATTCAACGCTATGACTTATTTCTGTTAGTTGAGATTGACAAACTTGGTATACAATAGCAGATAAAAACTTATGAGCTACAACAGTATATAATTTATGAGATACATTAAGTGAAGCTAATTGTGGTTATTATTATCAATGGGGTAATAATTATTGATTTGCTTGGACATGAGGTGTAACAACATCTAGTACAAAGGTAGATGCAAGCAATTATTGACCTTGAAATTACTATTCAAGTAGTACATTTATTAAATCAGGTTCAAGTCCATATGATTGGTCTTCAGTTCAGAATAATAATCTTCGATGATGAGTAACCTGAGTAGTAACTCTTGAAAATGCTATCACTAATACAGGAGTGCTTTCAGTTAATGGACAAACTTGAGATGTAACCATAGACACATCAGAAGCTTCATCAATAACAACTACTCAGCCTTCTAACCCTGTTGAATGAGATGTTTATTATGATACGACAAACGACCAGTTAAAGGTTTATGACTGAACTAATTGGAATGCCGTTTGAGATGATGCTGCTGATATAAATACAAAGACTTTCTTTCTATCAAACACAAGCGACTTAACTACTGCACAGGCAGCTTATGATTGGTATGTAAGTGGGAAGAATCCTATTATAGTTTACTGAACTGCAAGGTATAATATTGTAAGTTCTTCACCTACTCTATTATTATTTGTGTATAATAATACAAGTATTCTTAGCCAAGCTAAAGTTACATCACTAAGAAGTTGAGCTGTAAAATTTACAATTTCTAATTGAAGTGTAACCGGTATAACAGCAGACTCTTATACAGATAATATACTAAAAACAGATTACGACTATCAAGTTCCATACATGCCTCAATACAATGGTAGTCCAGCCACGAAGAAGTATGTTGATGATTCAGTAATTGAATATAATGCTGGGGAAGGAATAGAAATCTGAACTGTCCAAGACTATTCAGCCATGAGATGACCTTGTCCTAAATGATTTCATGTACCACTTAGTACAGAATGGAATTATATATTACAACGAGCTAAAGATATATGACTTGCAACAACTAGCAGTCGGAACAATCTAATAGCAGCATTAAAAACTTCATCAAGTCTAAAATATAGAGATTTAGATACGTCTCCTAAGTGAGCTGGTGCATATTTTCGATGTTGTACACCATCATCTAATAAGGCATATAATTGTTATTTGTTTTCAACAACTTCAAATGTTACAGCATGGAGATATAAATGACAAGCAACATACATCCGTCCATTTAAAGACGAACCAGTTATACCTACATCATCTTGGACAATATTATATGATTGAAGTTCTACGGCTACATGAGCTTGAGTATTTTGGAATGAAGATTTATGATTAATATCTATGTCAGCTAATTGAACAACTTGGATAACTATGGCAGACAAAAATTTATGAGCAACTGTAGCTTGAACTTGAACTTCATTAGAAAATGCTTGATACACATATCAACGATGAAATAATTATTGATTCCCTACATGAAGTGATACAACATCTACAATCACAACTTCTTCTACGCAAGTAGATGCAACGAATTATTGACCTTGAAACTATTATGAAAGCAGCACATTTATAACTTGAAATAACGATTGGTCTATTGTTCAGAACGATAATCTACGATGATGAGTAACATGAGTAGTGCAGTTAGATAATGCTATCTCAAATACATGAGTGCTTTCTGTAAATGGGCAGACTTGAGATGTTACAATATCTACTCCAGAAGAGAGTAATACAAAGACTTTCTTTCTATCAAATACAAGTGATACTACTACATGAAAAGCGATATATGACCGATGGAATGCTGGTAAAAATCCGATAATAATATATAATAAAGAGACTTTTTATATTGCACATAATAATTCATCATCTTCTTTACGAATGTATTCATTTGATGCAGTTCCAACCAGCAATTCATGATGACAACTTGATTGACAAACATTGTTCTATATAAGTCGTCTTGTGATTTCTGACAGTTGAGCTATCACATATTACAATAAACAATATTCATATATTGGTGATATTTCTAACATAACTATAGCTGAGATTACTACATGAACATCAACAGCAAAAAGAACTATTACAGCAAGTGTATTAAGTGAGGCTATTAAAACTTTATCAACATCTGCATCAAGTACAGCACCATCTAATCCTACTGAATGACAACTTTGGTATGATACAACGAATGATGTATTGAAGGTATATGATTGAACTAATTGGAATGTCGTTTGAGATGATGCTGCTGATATTAATACTAAAACATTCTACATATCAAGCACAAGTGATTTAGCAAATGCTCAGGCTGCTTATGATTGGTATGTCGCTGGTAAAAACCCTATCGTTGTATATTGAACAGAGAAGCCTATATATATAGTATATGATACATCTGATTGATTAAGATTTCGTTCTTCGGATGATAAAAAGAGTTGAACAACAACGTCTACAATGGTAAATTATTGGAGAATGCTAAATCTCGTTGTATCTAATTGAACTGTGACATCAATATCAACTTGAGATTATACTGGCAACGCAATAAATGTATTATCAACGGGTATAAACTATACAACTCCATACACTCCACAATACGACTGAAGTCCAGCTACGAAGAAGTATGTTGATGATTCAGTGATTGAATATAACGCTGGTGAAGGAATAGAAATCTGAACAGTACAAGATTATTCAGCTATGAGATGACCTTGCTCAGAAGGATTCCACATTCCTAGTAAAGAGGAATGGGATAGTATAATTAGTATATGAACTGCATTATCTGCATGGAGTAATACTACTCAATGCGAAACAATACTTAATTTAACTAACTATAAATATATAAATGCGACGAACTGAACATATGTAACCACTTTAAATTGAGCTACGGTATGGACAAGTTCATATTATTTATCAAGCCTTTATACATTTAGCACCACAGCAAATACAATAAAGACTGGTTCGGTTAGTGGTTATCGAGACCATGCTTTTCAAATCCGTCCTTTTAAAGATATATCAATAAAGCCAGACAATTCACGGACTACATTAGTTGATTGAAGCAGTGTTGCAAGTTGAGCATGAATATTTAGTAATTCTTCTCTATGATTAATTTCGTTATCAAGTGATTGAATCACATGGATAACAATGGATATTAAAAATTTATGAGCTCCAAATACTACTACAGAATGATATTATTATCAATGGTGAAATAATAATTGATTTGTAGCTAATTGATATACAACATCATCTACACAAGTTGATGTGAATTGATATTGACCATGAAATTATTATTCTAGTAATATATTTATAACTCAGAATCCTCGATGGTCTGGTAATGGTAGAAATCTCCGATGATGAGTAACTTGAGTAGTAACTCTTAACAATGCCATCACAAACACAGGAGTACTTAGTGTGAACTGACAGACAGGAGATGTTACGATAGGATGAATACAATTAGCACCTAATTCTAAATATAACGTAAAATACCATCGATACTGACCAGAAACGGATTACGCTAACCTAAGTCAATACTACACAGACAATCCTAAAGACACAGCATATTTTACTACTGATGAATAGAAAACATGCCAATATATCTTTATACAACAAGACTACCCAATACATACCAAGAGGTAGAATATATTCAGAGTAGTGGTACGCAATATATAGATACTCTGCATAATCATGGCACGGATACCAAATTTGAAATCAAATTTGCATTTCAAACTATGACAACAGAATGGAATGCTTTGTGTTGAGCTAGGACAAATTATATATCTAATGATGATATGGATTTTTTTGTTCACTATCGTAATAGTGCATATACTATGAGATATGGGTGCTGAGGTAGTATGAATGATACTTGGGTTTCTGTTTCAATAGATACTCCATATGTAGCTACCCTAACTAAAGATACGGCTACATTATGATGAACTACTACCTCCTTGTCTACTAATTTAACTTCATGTTCTTATAATGATTGGGTATTTTGAGTATGTAATTCTGGTACCCAAGTAGACAATTTAGTAAAGGCGAAAGTATATTATTTTAAAATATGGGACAATGATGTATTGGCGAGAGATTTCATACCTTGTTATAGAAAAACAGATAGTGTAATTTGATTATATGATTTAGTAAACAACGTATTCTATACCAATAATGGAACTTGAAATTTTACAAAATGAAATGATATAACAAGTGAAATAGAAATAAAAACAATGTATATATGAGAATACATAAACTTAGATCCTATCACATTCTCATATACATGATCAGATCAACACCGAACAGTTCCATACACAGGAACATATAGAATCACATGTAAGTGAGCGTGAAGTAACACAGCAGCATGATGACTAGGACAATGAGACTTACAACTCACACAATGAGACGAATACACAATCGTGGTATGACAAAAATGAAGTGCTACATCATGAACTACATATTGATTTTGAGGAAGCTCTAACTATAGTAACAACAGAGCATGATGATGACTTAGCTGATTCTTTACGGGAAGTACAACGGTAGCAGCAACAGATAGTGCAAGAGCTCTCGTAATAGGTGGGTGAGCTGGATGAGGACAATCATCATCCAGAGCATGATGAAAATGAGGTTGAGAAACTTGACAAAATTGACAATGAAGTAGCTATTGAACAGCATGAGGATGATGAACTCAGACTTGAAGAAATAGTTGATGAAATGTTTGAGCTAATCAATTTAATGGTTGAAACTGAAGCAGAACTTATTGATGGTGAGGATGAGGATGATGGTGGTGATGAAATGGAAGTATATGAGATGGTAGCTGAGATGATGATAAGTGAGCTGGTGGATGAAGTGGATACGTTATCAGTACGGCAAGCAATCGTGTTTTAACCCAAGGATGATGATCAGCTACATGAACAGATTGAAGTGTGCTAATAGAATTTATTCCATCATAATATAAACTATGGACTGAGTAAAAATAAAAAAAGTGTACATAGGTACTGAACAAGTTCGACCTAAAAAGAAAGAAGAAAGAGTAATATTTGACTATGACTTTAAAACAACTAATCCATGAAATGATTTGATTTGATATAATGCAGCATATTGATTTACACAAGTATCTTGAAGCTGATTAAGAACATATAATATAAATAGTAACGATAAGAGATGAAGAGCAGCCAAGCAAATCTGAGAAGATTTGAGTAATAAAATTGTTACGATGGATGGAACTTGGTATGCTACATTTGGAAACACCTGGACGGGATTCGGTATGTGATTAAGAACGTGAGATGCAACAAGTACAAATGATAATGCTTCATGAATATATGTACATGTTGGTACAACATATTATAGTTCTTATACAACATATGATTGATTGGATTGTCCTTGAATTAGTTCTGGTACCTGAAAATGAGTATCTGCATTCTGAAGAACAATATGAACTTCTTGAAATTACACAGTAAGATTTTTATGGGAATTAGATTTAGAATTAGGTACGTCTCATTTGGAGATATATAGAAATTGAACGCTGTTTTCTACGCAAGATTATACTTTGAGTGCTGCGGATTTAACTTTAGCGAAATGATATGCGGCTAGTAACTGTTATTATACAGCGGCATTTGAAAGATGATATAGTAGTACAACTATATTTATGACTAATTGGAAGATAACAATAAAATGATAATATAAAAATAAGTAAAAACCTGTCCAATAGGACAGGCTTTTTTTTACTTTAATGCTTCAATTCTTCTCTTTGCGTCCTTCTCCAAGAACTGCATAGTTGTTAGTATCAGAAAGGCAGAGTCAAGCTCTGCTTTTTTATATTTGCATAACCAACAGATTTCAGTATTATAATAATGTATTTAATTCATAATTTTTATTTTGCATGGAGACATATTCAACTTGAGGTGTTGTTGCTGAAGTGGCTTGATGAATTACTATATGATCCATCCTTGCATACTTCTGATTAGAGGCTCAAGCATTAATGACATTATCTATATTCTTATGAGTAGATATAATCTTCTGACTTCTGGACAGCTATTTCGTAACTAAGGATACATCGTCTAAAAAGTTAGTAGAATGAATTGCCAGAAAGTTCTGAAGATGGTCATTGCCTTTTGTTACCATAGCTGTCTTGAAGTGAATAGGTTACGATAATGTTGAAACTATATCTACAATCGTAATGACAACACTTATATTATCAGAATGATATTCAATCATCTGACATATATATGCATTGAACTATAAAGAAAAACTTCCAGAAATTGATGCATTAAAATGGCTTATATCAATGATAGCTGATTTATTCAAAGGACAATTAAATACTAAAAAGCCTTTAGATAAAAAAGAAAATATAGATGAGCAAACTTGAAAATCAGTACAGTAATCATCACATTCTACCTCGTTCAAGGTTTTGAAGCTCTGAACCATGTAATCTGGAAATACTAAAGAATACCACGCATCGTGCTTTGCACACACTATTTCAGAATCAAATGATAGCAGAGCAACTTATAACAACCGTTGAGCTTTCTGAAAAAGCATTACGTGAAGATGTCAGACAATGGTTGCTAGATGTTCTCACCAGTAAAAACATTCATGATCCTTATACCTGGTATAAAGATGATTGTATAAAATAATTTTATTTTCTAATGATATTATCATGTCTACATTAACAGATGAGGAAGAGAAAATTTTTTGATCATGTCTTACCCTACCTGAAGACATGGCTGAAGCTACAGACTTCAAAGCTGAAGAGGCTATAAAAGTTGATATGAATGTTAAATTACCAGAAAGTTTTTCATTATGACAATGGATTTATAAAACAAGCAATCAATGAAAACTGTGAGCTTGTACTGCATTATGAACCAGTCACTGAACTCA
>Ga0326513_10002778_pt1 | contig 12831 bp, 11 predicted proteins | sample 2_2465_0518_D_FD_203654 | JGI IMG/M metagenome (GOLD analysis project Ga0326513, IMG submission 203654) | Bovine rumen microbial communities from UC Davis, California, United States - 2_2465_0518 | ecosystem: Host-associated > Mammals > Digestive system > Stomach > Rumen | place: USA...
ATCTGCCGCATTTCAGCCTGGACCTCTAATGAGTACATATTATGCAACAAAGTCATATGTATATCAATTAACTGAGGCACTATATTACGAAGAAAAGAAAAAGAAAACAAATGTCCATGTTTCAGTACTATGCCCTGGACCAGTTGAAACCAATTTCAATGATGTTGCAGGAGTACATTTCTCTGTAAAACCACTTAAAAGTTCATATGTAGCTAAATACGCTATAGATAATATGTTTAAAAACAAATTACTTATTATACCTGGATTTAAAATGAAATGTGCTAAATTCTTTAGTAGATTTATTTCAGATAAAACAAAATTGAAGATTACATATAATATTCAAAAGAAAAAAGCCAGCTAATAGTTGGCTTTTATATCTTTAGGGGGGACGTATTATTATGGAAGTCACACTTAATATAAACAATGTACACTTTGGTGCTTATTTGGAAGACATAAGTATGTATATTGATAAAAATAAAATTACTTCTATTGCCGGATCAAATAATAGTGGAAAAACAACATTATTAAAAATAATTGGAAGAGTATTTGATACAAATGCAAGTATCATTTTTAATGGAAAAAGTATTTATGACTATAAATTAACAGATTATACTAAATTAGTAAGTATAATTATCCCAACAGAAATAACTTTTTTAGAAAATACTCTTGAAGAAGAATTAATAATTGAAGCTGATGAATATAATGAAGATACTAAAAGTAAGATTGATTATTTGATAAGTGGTTTAAAGATAAAAAGATTATTAACAAAAAGAGTAAATCAATTATCTACAAAAGAATTAATTTTATCACAAATAGCATTATCATTAGTAAATGATAAGAAATTATTATTAATAGATAACTTAGATTATTATTTTAATGATGATGAATTAAAGAAGATAAATAAGTTTTTAAAAGAGTATATAAAAGACTTCAGCTTAACAGTTATCTATACTACAACACATCTAGATCAGACATTACTATCAGATTATTTATATATAATAGATAAAGGAAAGGTACTATTAAAAGGAGAACCAATAACAGTACTTCAAAATGACAATATAATTAATAAAGCAGGATTAGAAATTCCATTTATGATCGATCTATCAGTAAAACTAAGAGATTATGATCTAATAAATAAAATAATTTTAGACAAAGAAAGATTAATTGAAGAAATATGGAAATAATATTTAAAAATTATAAATATAAAGATAATAATCTTAATTTTACTATAAAAGAAAATGAAATAAATGGAATAATAACTGATAATGTTGAAGAAATAGTAGATATTTTAAAAATAAAATTAAAATATACAGGGAAGATTATAGTAGATGGAGAAACTATCGATAATCCTATAAAATATAAAAATAAAATAAATATAGTTTCAAAAGAAATAGAAAATGATATTCACTTTCAAAATGTATATGATTTACTAGAAAATGAAATATTAAAAAGAAAAATTAGCCCTAAAAACTTAGAGAAGAAAGTAGAAGACTCATTAAAAATAGTAGGTTTAAAAGAAGAAATACTTGATAGAAATATATATACACTTTCTAATTATGAAAAGAAGTTCATACAAGTTGCGAAAGCATTACTATGCAATCCGGAATTATTAATACTGATTGAACCATTTAAAGTATTAGATAGAGATAATACTAAAAAATTAATAAGACTATTAGAAAAAATAAATGAACACTATCATAGAACGATAATAATAATAGATAGTAATATAAATAATATTTACAAATATACAAAACATTTAATAATATTTTTAAATGATAAGATTCTTAAAGAAGGAAATACATTTGATATATTAACTAATGTTAATTATTTAAAGAAAAATAAAATAGATATACCTTCTATAATAGAAATAACATATTTAGCATATAAAAACAAAAAGATAAAAATAGATTATCACAAAGACATAAGAGATATCATTAAAGATATATATAAACATGTATAGAGGTGAAATATGAGATATTTAATAAAGTTTTCATATGATGGAACTAATTATTCAGGTTTTCAAAAACAAAAGGGATTAAATACTATAGAAGAAAAATTAGAAGAAGCATTGACAAAAATAAATGATAGTAAGAAAACAACAATTACCGCAACTGGAAGAACAGATAAAGGAGTACATGCATTATGTCAATATGGTCATGCTGATATTGATGTTAATATAACTGAAAAGAAATTAAAAAGGGCTCTAAATAGTAATTTACCAGATGATATACATGTAATTTCCACAGAAATTGTGAATAAAGATTTTCATGCTAGATATAATGTTAAAGAAAAAGAATATAAATATATAATCAATGTAGGAGAATATAATCCATTAGAAAGAAACTATGTATATCAGTATAATTATGAATTAAATGTAAATAATATGAAAAAAGCAATTAAATACTTTGAAGGAGAACATGATTTTAGATCATTTGTAACTGATAATAAAGAGAAAGAAAATTGCGTAAGAACAATTACTTATACAAATATTGAATTAAAAGATAATAAAATTATCATTACATTTAGAGGAAATGGTTTTCTAAGATATCAAGTAAGAAATATGGTTGGTTTATTAATAAAAATAGGAGAGAATAAAATATCCCCAGATTCTGTGGATAAAATTATTGAAAGTAAAGATAGAACTAAAGCAAGTAAAACTGCTCCAGCTGAAGGATTATATTTAACAAAAGTAATATATTAAAAATATTTACATCATAGTATAAAAACTATATAAAATAAAGAAAAAGTATTGATTTTTAATACTTTTTTTAGTATAATTCTAATCGGTACATTCAAATATCCCACCTTAACTAGAACCCGGGAAATTCTAGTTAGAGTAAAAGGAGAAAAAATATGACAAGTTATATGCAAAAGAAAGAAACTGTAGAACGTAAATGGTATGTTATTGACGCTGAAGGAAAACCTTTAGGTAGAGTTGCTAGTTTAGCTGCAACTTACTTACGTGGAAAACATAAACCAACTTATACACCAAATATTGATTGTGGTGATAACATTATTATTATCAACGCTGAGAAAGTTGAATTAACTGGAAACAAATTAGATAATAAAATGTATTATAACCATTCAATGTATACTGGTGGTTTAAGAGAAAGAACTGCAAGAACAATGAGAGAACAATATCCAGTTGAAATGGTGGAAAGAGCTGTAAAAGGTATGCTTCCACATAATAGACTTGGAAGACAAATGTACAAAAAACTATTTGTATATGCAGGAAGCGAGCACAAACAAATGGCTCAAAAGCCAGAAGTGCTTGAATTAAAGTAGGAGGGTTAAATAATGGCAAAAGAAAAGAAGAACACTTACACTGGAACAGGTCATAGAAAGACTAGTGTAGCAAGAGTTACATTAACACCTGGAAAAGGAAAAATTACTGTTAATGGTAGAGATGTAAGAGATTATTTTCCTTCTGAAATTTGTGTAATGGATTTAACTCAACCATTAGTATTAACTAATACTCTAGAAATGTTTGATGTTGATGCTAAAGTTACTGGTGGAGGATTCCAAGGACAAACAGGAGCAATCCGTTTAGGAATTACTAGAGCATTACTACAATATGATAGTACTACTCCAGCAGATTCAGAAAATAGTTTTAGAAAAACTCTTAAAGTTGCAGGATTTATTACAAGAGATTCTCGTAAGAAAGAACGTAAGAAACCAGGATTAAAGAAAGCACGTCGTGCACCACAATTCTCAAAACGTTAATTCAGTTTACAAAGTCCACTATGTGGACTTTTTTCTATAATTATGTACGTTCTTTAAATAATGGAAATATACTAGATAGAATATTCAAAAACTAAGATAAAACTTGATAAAATAGTAGATTTATGATATAGCGTATATAGATGATGTTGCTTTATACAATAAAAAAGGATACGTTTGACTGCATGAATCAGACGTAATCCCTTGGGATAGCATCTGAAATCAACTAAGTTGAAATCAGATTTTTTAATTTCTATTTAAAAAATATAATATAGATAAGTATAAATATAATAATAAATAGAAGGAGTATAATGAAAAATATAGAGTTTTCTCTTTTAGTCAAAATACCGCCTCCCTTCTTTTTCTAATGGAAAACATCTAATATATTTCAAACGTATGATATACTTAATATGAGGTGTAAATATGAATGATGGAATAAAGAAATGTGTATCGTTATGTATATTAGAATGTGATGATAAGTATTTATTAATTAAAAGAGGAAAATCAAAAAATAAAAAAGAAGATGACTGTGGTTTGTATTTACCTATAGGAGGAAAATTAGATCCATATGAAACTCCTGAAGAAGCTGCTAAAAGAGAAGTCTTTGAAGAAGCTGGATATACTATAAATAACTTAGAATTTAAAGGAATAGTAATTGAAACATCTAAAGCAGAATATAATTGGGTAGATTTTATATTCTTAAGTAAAGTATCTTATTTTGAACCTAAAGAAACAGATGAAGGCTATCTTGTATGGATTTCTAAAGATAAAATAGAACAACTACCAATGCCAGAAATAGATAAAGTAGCATATAAATATCTTTTAAATAATCAAAAGTTTATTTTCAATGATCAGTATGATGAAAATCTTAATCTTCTTTACTCAAAAGAAGAAATAAGTGGAAAAATAATAGTTGATAGAAGATAATTTTCATTCAAAAAGAAATATATGATAAGATAATTAATATAGAAATTAGTTGTAATAATTAAGCTCATAATGTGGGCTTTTTTCTTTATATTAAAAGTATGATATAATAAACAATACCGGAGGAAAATATGATAATAAGAAAAGCTAAAATAAGTGATTATGATTCAATTACAAGTTTATATAAACAATTACATGAAACAGAAAAAAAATATGATAATAATTTAATTGATGAATATAATATTGATAAAGAGCAAGAAAAAATAATAAAAAAAAGAATTAGATCAAGAAAAGATATTTTCTTAGTAGCGGAAATAGATAATAAGATTATTGGACTTATATATGGAGAAATACCAGATATAATTTTTTATAAAGAAAAAGTATCATTTTTAAAGCATTTATGTGTTGATAAAGAATATAGAAATAAATCTATCGCAACAAAACTAATACAAGAATTTTCTGATAAATCACAAGAAAAAGGTGCTATTTATATAAGATTAAATGCTTTTGAAAAAAATACAAATGCTGTTAACTTATATAAAAAAATGGGATTTGAAGAATATTCAATTTACTATAATAAAAAGATTTAATTATTATTTAAAGGAGATTATAAGATGGAGAGAATGGAACTAGAAGTTAAAATATTAGATATTGATAAGGATAAATTAATTAAAAAGATTAAATCTCTTGGAGGAACATTAAAAAAAGAAACAAAACAATTTTTATATACATATGATTTACCAACAATATATGGAAGATTCATAGATATAAAAACACAATTAATTGATAATGAAAGTACTATAAAATATGAAACAGCTTTAGAAAAATTAAAATTATTATTCTTTGAATTAGATAATTTACTTACAGAGAAAGAAAAGAACAAATTAAATAAAATTACTGGATATGATAATACATCTATTTTATGTTCAAAAGAAAACATATTAGAATTTCTTAATGATAAGAAGTTTATTAACTTTATAAATAAGTATCATAACAATTCTAAAAAATGGATAAGAGTAAGACAAACAAATGATAAAACAACTATTGCCATAAAACATATACTAGCAAACAATGGAACAAGTCTTCAACAAATGTTAGAAACAGAAATAGAAGTTCCAAGTATTAAAGAAGCAAATAATTTATTAGAAGCTTTGGGATATGCATATAAAAGTTATCAAGAAAAAGAAAGAATTACTTATATTTTAGATGGATATGAATTAGATATAGATACATGGCCAGGAATACCAACATATGTTGAAATAGAAGGTTCTTCAGAAGAAGATTTAGAAATAATTCTTAATAAATTAGGATATTCTATGAAAGATACAGTTTCATGTACAGCAGATCAAATATATGAAAAATATGGATTATCAATGTTTGATAAAAGAGAAATAAAATTTAAAAATAATAATTAGAGGATTAAATGAAACTAATAAAACAAAAATCAGAGTTCGGTACTATTATATATCTAAAAGAAAGAGGAAGATATTTAGGATTTTCTTATGCTGGAAATTTAGATTTATATTTGACAATTAATGGAAAAGTAGACAAACAAATAACAATTACAAAAGAAAACTATAACTTATATAAAGCATTTGAAACATTATATAGTGATATAGAAAATATAAATATATTTGATTATGTAGAGTCAGAAGATATTTATGAGTATAATAAAATGGTTGAAGAATTTAGAGAAAGATGTAGAAAAAATAATCAATATAATTATAATGAATTATTTGATAAAAAAAGAAGAACAATAACATGGTATTCAGATGAAACTGCTAAAGAAGCTGCTAATTACGTAACAATAAAAAAACAAAAAGATGCATTTGTTTTAAGGTTTTATACACAATCACCTAAAACAGATTATAATCCAGATTTTAATTCTAAGAATCATATATCGATAAGAATTAGAAATGCTCGTAGTAGATATGCACCATTTAATATACTATTTATGAAAATGTATAATAATATGGTAGAGATAGATGATGTTAATGATAATAATCATCAAATACATATGGAAGAATATTTATATCGTCAAAAACAATTGATAAAAAAAGAAGTATTGAATAATCAACACTTTTTAACTATCTATATAAGCCTTAATTCCATGCTTAGTAAGTCTCTCTATCATATTACTAATTATATCTGTATCTCCATCAAAGTCATTTTCAATCCAAAAATTAATTATACCTAAAGAAGCATTGAAAAAATATACAGATGCATATTCAATATCTTTCTCTTTTAAATGAGGATTCTTTTCTAACCATGTATCTCTACAATAATTATAACATATATCTAAAATATCATCCATAAATAACAAATTATTCTTTTTATTAAATATTATTTTAGATAACTTTTTTTCTCTTAATAATGCATCAAGAATACTTTTAACTAATAATGAAGTAGAAATATAATTATTATGATTATTAATTATAATTTCTTTTAATTCAGAAACAAATTCATCTTGAATTTTATCATATAAATCATAAATATCTAAATAATACCTATAAAATGTTGCTCTATTAATATCTGCAATATTACAAAGTTCACTTACTGTGATCTTTTTTATTTCTTTTTCTTCTAACAAAGATATAAAAGTATCCATAATTACTTTCTTAGTATATTTGACTCTTCTATCCATAATATAACTCCTATTAAACAAATTTAAAAAATTGGTATAAAAACATACAAGTATTTTTATTTTGCATATTGAATGTCTTTCTGTATAAATTATATAATACAAATGATTATTATTCAACATTTGTTTAAGAAAAGAGGATTAATATGAATATATTTAAAAGAAAACAAAAGAAGAAAAGAACATTTAATAATCCATGGGAAAAATATTATGATGAGGGAAAAGAAACAATAGATGTTCCAGATATATCAATATATGAGTATTTTGAAAGACATTATATAAAGAATGAATATACTATAGCAATCAATTATTATAATCAAAAAATAACATATAAAGAATTAATAAACAAAATAGATATTTGTGCAAAATCCCTAGTATCATATGGAGTTAGAGAAAATGATGTTGTATCAATATGCCTACCAAATGTTCCAGAGGCAGTAATTGCTTTTTATGCAATTAATAAAATAGGCGCAATAGCTAATATGATTCATCCATTATCTTCAGAATTAGAAATAAAGGATTCATTAATAAAAACTAATACTGTTTTATTTATTACACTTAATATTACTTTTAATAAAGTAGAAAACATTATTGATGAAACTAAAATATATAAAACAATAATTGTATCACCAAAAGACTCTATGCCAACATTTTTAGGATTAGGATATATGCTTTTAAAAGAATTAAAACTAAAAATACCTAAATCTAATGAAAAATATATGTTATGGAGTGACTTTATTCTTAAAGGAGAAAAATATAATAAAAATATAAAGAAAGATAGAAGTAGTAAAGATGATGCAGCTATATTACACAGTGGAGGAACAACTGGAACACCTAAAAACATAGTTTTAACAAATGGAAATATTAATACAGTAATGGAAGATGCTAAAATAGTATTTTCATATCTTGATTCAAAAGATACATTTTTATCAATATTACCATTATTTCATTGCTTTGGATTAGTAGTAAATATATGTGCTCCCTTGATATTAGGTTCAACTATAGCTTTAATACCACAATTTGATGCAAAAAGATTCGATAAAATAATTAAAAAATTTAGACCAACCGTTCTTTTAGGAGTTCCAACACTATTTGAAGCTCTTACAAAAAACCCATATATGATTAATTACGACATGTCTTATGTTAGTACTGTAGTTAGTGGAGGAGATTCTCTTACTGAAGAAAAAAATAATGAAGTTAATAAATTCTTAAAAGAGCATAATAGTAAAGCAAGAATTATTCAAGGATATGGTATGACTGAAACAACAGGACCGGCATCTTTAGGATTTAATAATTCTGATAAGCCTGGTTCCATTGGAATACCTATTCCAGGAGTAGAAATAAAAATTTTAAATATAGATACATATGAAGAAATGAAATATGGAGAAATAGGAGAAATATGCATAACAGGTCAAACAGTAATGTCAAGATATTTAGATAATAAAGAAGAAACAGATAACATCATAAAGATTCATGAAGATAAAAAAAGATGGGTACATACTGGAGATTTAGGATATATGGATGAAGATGGAGTACTATTCTATGTTCAAAGATTAAAGAGAATGATTATCTCATCAGGATATAATGTATATCCATCACATATAGAAAAAGTATTAGAAAACCATAAGTATGTTGAATCATGTGGAGTAATAGGCGTTCCAGATCCATACAAAATAGAAGTACCCAAAGCCTTTATAGTACTCAAAAAAGGAATAGAACCAACTATAGATGTAACAAAAGAATTAAAAGAATACTGTTATAAAAATTTATCAAAATATATGATACCTAAAAAATTTGAATATAGAGAAAATCTTCCTAAGACATTAGTAGGTAAAATTGATTATAGAAAACTAGAAAAATAATTATATATATTGTAAAAATAAGAAAATGATTATATAATAAAATATATAATAAGAATAATATGGGGTGATTTCTAGTGATAGTTAGATTGATCAAAAAACGAAAAATATACAACTTCACTTTACCAACTAAAATATCTGGAAATTATTGGATAACAGACAATGATTATTTAGGAAATGTACGAAACCTTATTAACGTTGAAGAAGAAAATGGTCAATGGAAAATAAAGTCCGACTTCGAAACAAAGATTATGTCTGGAGAAGTAGAAGTAGAATCAGCATTTTTAAAGGATTACTGTCTATATTTCTTAAAAATAAATACAGATAATGAGTATGTTATTTTATATTGTTCACCAACAGTAGAAAAAGAAACATATAAGTTTAGAATAAGGGATAAAGGAGAAATATTAATTGGTAATGATAGTAGATCTCCAATTAGTTATAACTATCCACTAGTATCACGCCAGCAAGCAAGACTTGTATATAGTAATGGAATTTGGGTAATTCAGGATTTAAATAGTAAGTATGGTACTTATGTTAATAATGTAGCAATTACTACAAAACAATTAGAATATGGTGATATTGTTTTCATTATGGGATTAAAATTAGTTGTAATGAAAGATACAATTATGATTAATAGAATAGGAAACTATCTATCAGTAGATAATTCATATTTTGAAACAATAGGTCCAATTATTCAAAAACAAGTTGAATTTGATAATCCTGATGAAGAAACAATAGAATTCTTTAAAGAAGATGATTATTTCTATAGAGCTCCAAGATTTAAGACAGGAATTGAAGATGCAATAATAGCAATTGATCCACCTCCAGCAAGACCTGAAGAGAATAAAACTCCAGCAATATTTACAGTAGGACCTATGTTAACAATGGCAATGATGTCAATGTCAACAGGTTATAGTTCACTACAAGGAGTAATTGATGGAACAGTTGATATTGGTACTGCTGCACCTACACTGATAATGTCAGGAGCTATGATTTCTACAATGTTATTATGGCCTACATTACAAAGTAGATATCAAAAGAAGCAACAAAAGAAACAAGATAAAGAAAGATTATCTAAATATAAAAAATATCTTGAAGATAAAAAAGCTACAATTCAAGCAGAAATGAAGATTCAAAGACAAATCTTAATAGATAACTACTTACCATTAGATCAAACAAGAGAAATTATATATCAAAAGAAGAGAAATCTATGGGAAAGAGAAATTGGACAAGAAGACTTCTTAGATTTAAGATTAGGAGTTGGTTCTACAGCATTAAGAGGAACAGTAAATGTTCCAGAAGAACACTTCTCACTTGTAGATGACGATTTATTAAATGAAGTATATAAATTAGGAGCAGAATCAAGAATGCTTGAAAATGTTCCAGTATCCCTAAACTTTATTACTAGAAATATTTCAGCAATTATTGGTACAGCATCAAATAAAGACCAATTTGTTCAAGGATTGATTCTTCAAATAATAACATTCCATAGTTATGAAGATTTAAAGATTGTAGTAATGACAAGTGATCAAAATGAAAGTAAATGGAATTACTTAAAAGTTGCACCACATTGTTGGGATAACAATAAATCATTTAGATATTTTGCCACTAATTTAGATGAAGCAAAAGAAATTTCTCTTGAACTTGAAAAGGAAATGCAACAAAGAAAATTTAGAGATAATAATGGAAAAATGGAAGTAAATGGGGTTGACTATAAAGGATACAAACCATATTACTTAATAATAACTGATGACTATAAGATGGTAAGAGATCTTGAAATATTAAAGGATATTCAAGATATGCCAATTAACTTTGGATTCAGTTTAATAGTTATAAGTCCAAGACTTATTAATATACCAAATGAATGTAAAACATTTATTAGTATAGGTGATAAAAAATCAGGTGTATTTGAAAATGAGTTAGTTTCAAATAAACAAAAAGAGTTTGAAGCAGATTTTGATCCAACATTAAATATGTATGAATGTTGTAAGATTATTGCAAATATACCAATCGATATAGCAAAAGAGAGTAGAGCTTTACCTACATCAGTTTCATTCCTTGAAATGTATAATGTAGGTATGGTTGAGCAACTAAACGTTTTAAATAGATGGAAAATAAATGATCCAACTAAGACATTACAAGCACCAATTGGATTAGATAAATCAAGAGAATTATTTAAACTTGATTTACATGAAAAAGCACATGGACCACATGGACTTATTGCTGGTATGACTGGTTCTGGTAAATCTGAATTTATCATTTCTTATATCTTATCAACTGCTTTAAACTACCATCCATATGAAGTATCATTCGTACTTATCGACTACAAAGGTGGAGGTTTAACAGGAGCATTTGAAAATAGAGAAACTGGAGTAAAACTACCACACTTAGCTGGTACTATTACCAACTTGGATACAGTAGAAATGAACCGTTCATTAGCGTCAATTCAATCTGAACTTCGTAAACGTCAAAGAATGTTCAATGAAGCAAGAGATTCATTAAATGAAAGTACAATTGATATATATAAATATCAAAGTCTATATAGAAGAGGATTAGTTAAAAATCCTATCTCACACTTAATTATTGTATCAGACGAGTTCGCCGAGTTGAAAGACCAAAGACCAGAGTTCATGGATCAGTTAATTTCGACAGCACGTATCGGACGTTCATTAGGAGTTCACTTAATTCTAGCAACACAGAAACCTTCTGGTGTCGTTAATGATCAAATTTGGTCAAACTCTAAATTTAGAATTTGTTTAAGAGTTCAAGATAAATCAGATTCAATGGATATGATTAAATGTCCAGATGCCGCAGAATTAAAGAATACTGGTAGATTCTTCTTACAAGTTGGTTATAATGAATTGTTTGCAATGGGACAAGCTGCATGGGCAGGAGCTCAATATTATCCAACAGAGAAAAGAAAGAAGAAAGTAGATCAATCTATCTCTATCGTAGATAATGTAGGTAGTGTTATTAAATCATTAGATACTAAGAAAGATGATGTAGTAGTTCCTTCACAAGGTGAAGAAATAACTAATATTATTAAATATATAGTTGCAGAAGCAAAAAAAGAAAATATTTCTATTGAACAATTATGGTTACCTAGAATACCAGATGTTATCTATACAGATAAATTAAAAGAAAAATATAATGTTCATACTACAAAGAATGTAATTAATCCAATTATTGGAGAATACGATGATCCAGATAACCAATCACAAAATGTATTAACATTACCACTATCACAAGAAGGAAATACAATAGTATTTGGTTCCGCAGGTAATGGTAAAGAATTAATGCTATCAGGAATAATTTATTCATGTATTTCAACACATGATTCAAAAGAAATAAACTTCTATATTATGGACTTTGGTGCTGAAACACTAACAATGTTTAGAAAAGCGCCACATGTTGGTGAAGTAATCTTATCAGTAGATGCTGAAAAAATTGCTAATTTATTCAAATATATAAATACAGTTATAGAAGAAAGAAAGAAAATCTTTGTTGATTATAATGGATCATTTGATTTTTACATAAATCATGGTGGAAAACAAATTCCATTCATAGTTGTAGTAATCAATAATGTTGAAGCATTTATGGAAACATATCCAGATTATGAAGAATTAATTGGTCAAATGACAAGAGATTGCTTGAAATATGGAGTAGTATTTATCTTCTCAACAA
>Ga0326513_10002779_pt1 | contig 12816 bp, 6 predicted proteins | sample 2_2465_0518_D_FD_203654 | JGI IMG/M metagenome (GOLD analysis project Ga0326513, IMG submission 203654) | Bovine rumen microbial communities from UC Davis, California, United States - 2_2465_0518 | ecosystem: Host-associated > Mammals > Digestive system > Stomach > Rumen | place: USA: California...
GGATATGTTGGATACGTAAAATTGACAGTATATAAGGGTGCAGGAAGTCCATCTGCTATTTTAAAATAGTCACTATTCAATAAGGTCCTGTTTAGTTGAAGATTATCACAACTAATTTGAATAAGTCGTCCATACTTGTAAACATGAAATCTTTGAGCAATATCAGGGAAAGCAGCCAGAGCTTGTTCTGTAAATAAATAATTTGTCAATTCTTCTACTTCTTGCGTAGAAGTTTTTCCATCTTCAACAATATTTACAATTTTGCCGTCATATTTATCTTTTTGCGACTGTGATAAAGCGTTCCATTCATCTTGTGTTCCCACGAATTCTTCATAATCACTGCCGCCGTCTCCACCGCCGCCAATATCTACCCAATCATAAGAAATTGTTACTGTAGATGGACTATCTTCTATAATAGTATATCCATAGGTATATGTTGTACTCTGTTTGCTATTAACATCATAAAGAGTTATATATTCATCAGTCATAGCGGAAACTAATGTTTGACACCAATAAGAAGAACCATTTTTAGTATATAAATGAGTACCAACTTTTAATTCTTCATCTTGGTTAATGTAAGTCATTAAATAGTTGCCTTCCGCATTGGTTTTAATTCTACATTCTTTTATTGTTGCGGAGAAATTCTCTGACCATCTATAATGATGTCCTTGCAAAAATCCATTAGTATCTTCACCTGAAAAGACAATAACAACACCATCTTTTGTTGCATAATTATCAAAAATTGGTATTGTAGATGTATATTCAACAGGATTAGTTAGAGAACCGATTTCACGATATAAAGCAAGTCGTTCTGTTGATTTACGCGAAGAATCTCCAATATAATAACTCGTTGGGTCTGAATATTTAAGGGCAGTATCATCTCCATATGTGCCAATATACGTTGTAACTTTTTTACCAGCCGCATTGGTACGAACTATAGCAAGCTCAGGTGGATTCGTTTTGTTAAAAGAAATATAATCATAATCATTTGGTGTAAGCCACTTCTTCTCAATCGGATGCCATACATCAATAGGAGTTGGATAAGTAATTAAAAATTCATAACTATATGAATGTGGAGTGCTTGCAACAGTAAACCCATTTGCAATCAATGCACTCTCTATTTCTGTTTTTGAAAGTCCTGCAATATCAAGTGAATATTCTGAATCTCTTTTACCATAAATATAATTCTCAATGTTGTTTCCAGTAGGAAGAGCATCTACTTCTTTAATTGGATAATCTGTTGAAATAGTTTTTTCTTCCCAAGAATATACACCATCACTTTCTACACATTCATAGAAGTATCCATTCTTATATGTTCCTGTCGTACCGATATACTGATATATTTTACCTTCTTCTGTAGCGCTCGCCAGTGGTAACTCATCTACTTGTATGCTCTGACCACCAAAAGTTTTTTCAGATAATCTAGTACCGTCTGCAAACCAAACATCTTCTGCGTAAGCAACCGGGAAGGTTCCCGGATGCTCAGCATCAACATGGTTATTTGGTCTGGCGGTATCAGCTAATTTTATCGCCATTTTTTTACCTCCTAACTAACTACAGCAGTCAAAGTACCAAGACTTGCCTGATGTAATCTAAGTATCTTATAATTTGTTGTATAGCCACTTGCATTTGTAAACGCACGACTCGCAACAACAGTATCTAAATCTGTATCAAAACCATTAACCTTAACTGAAATATTCCAGCCTACCGGTAATGCGAAGTAGCAATATTGACCGGTTCCCGCAGTGAAGTTGTAAGAACCCTTTGCATTTGTTGCTAACTTCTTGCCACTAAGACCAAGAATAAATGCGTCATCATAGCTTGATTGATCTGCGGCAACGCCCCAATAAATCTTGTTCATAAATTGGAACGCAATAGATTTACTAGCAGTTTTCTCACCATCACTACAACTAAGCGTGAATGTTTTACTTGCGGAAATATCTTTTGAATAGGTTGCAGTTCTTATAGTTTCATCTGTAAGAGTACAATCTGTAAGAGATTGTGTTATAATATCCTTATTATAAGCCCAAGTAAAAGTAACTCCGCCTTCGATAGTCTGACCATTCTCATACTGTAATGTAGAAGGTGCTGAAGTAAAACTAACAATAGAAGGGTCTACATAATAGAGCTTTGCAAGTATAGCGTCTAACGCTTTATCTACATCTGTGTATGTAGGGAAAGCTGCGTTAGTATAACTAACATTTTCAGCATCTCCACCAAGAGTAGATAATGGAATCAAAACAATATTACCTTCTTCATCGGTAACAACAGCCTTATTTGCATTAGTAGTACCTTGAGCCGTATCAAGTTTATCTGTCAATTTTGTTTCTACTATTGTTTGCAAATCTTTCATTGCGGCAAGGTCAGGAATCTTATCAGTAACAGTTTCTTCTCCTGTGTAGTCGCTAACTACATCAGTAGTCTTGGAAACATAATCACTGAAATTCACGCCTCCCGCAGAAACGATCGTAGTCCAAGCACCATCTAATAGAATAGACTGCATAAGTTTATCATTACTTTCATAATAAAACCATATGGAGTCTGCATCTATTACATAAGATGTACCTTCTTTTATATAAATGATTTTATTAGTAACACTATCATATGTTGGTTGACTATCACATTTAATAGCCTCATCTACATTTAACAAGGCAAGTTGCTCATCAGTATAGGTCTTTGCTTCGTCTACGCCTGCCGCAACCTTATAACTAACAGAACCTTCAACAGTAGCAGTGTCATTTAATGTAGCAATATCTTCCTTATTCTGTTGTACTTGTCCTTTTTCAGTATCATTGTAGTCATTAGTAGATAAGCCTTTACCAATTTCTTTATCTACTTTATCTTCAAGAAGTGCATTTACTTCTGTTTTGTTGTAGTAATTAAGCAAATCCGCACTTCCGCCTTCAAATTTCCTCCACTTACCTGTGGTATCATCAACTGAATTGCCTTTATTAAAGATATAAATACAACCATCTTCAACACAAGTTGCAATAAACACTTGCGGGAGATAGTTTTCATTATAATCTTTCATATCGGCTATCGTTTGAAACATATCTCTTTCAACATTAGGTGATGATTTTCTAATGTTGAAGTTATCAAGCATACTTACAGCCATTTTCTACCTCCTGTTATTTAAATACTATCTGGTTGTTCTCTGCGGCGGTTGGGTCTATTAAAGTATAACAGTAATAATCTATGCCATCCACCTTTTTCTCACTTCTCTGAAATGAATCAAAGTAGTTTATATTATTAACTTCGTCCTTAATATATGTTAAGGCTCCAAAAGACTTTGGATAAGCGTAAAATACTTTACCCCAATTCGTTGTAATATTGGAATAAGTAAGATTTTTTGTATCTTTAAGAACACTTGTTCCACCCTTAATAGTTGTTTCATCTGGGTCTGATACATTTGCATCACAAATACCATAATAAGATTTAGCTACGAACTTAATAGAAAAAGTTGAAGTTGCTGTTTGCTTTCCATCTGTTACAGTAGCCTTAAAAGTGGTATCAGTGTTAATCGGTTTTTCCGGCGTATACTGATACTGGAAGCTACCTCCACCGGCGACTCCCGCAGTAACTTCATTCACAACTGTACTTCCAACACTAAAACTTACTTTTGTGATAGGGTTTGATTTCTTTGTTGCGGTTGCCTTCAAAAGAATTGTACTAACTGTATCTTCAACGATGTCATATAACTTAGCTGAAGGCGTAGCAGTCAAAGATATAGAAGGCGGTGTATATGAGATAAGTATATCTCTGATAATAGCCTCCAAAGTAGTTCCTTTTGGATATGTCTTTCCATTTGTGACACTTCCAATTGGAGTATTTGCGGTCAGTGGTTGCTGTAATTGCGCTCCTGGGGCAATTGCACCGCAATCAATAGAAGAACCATCTGTTTTGTGTAAGATTAAATGTCCTTGAATATTAACCTCTGCACTTTCGATTGCTGCACCATCTAAACCATCTTTAATTAAAAGATTTTGAGTTTTTACTGTGCCATCATCAAGAGTCCACTTAAAAGTAACTAAATTACCATCATCTGTTGCCTCTATCTTACTTATAGTACAATTTTTTCCTTTTAGTGCGCCTCCGCCTATAACGGTTTCCTCAGTAAATTTTCTACTGAGAATATAAGCTAAAATATCCATAAAATCCCCCCTTTATATGACTCCAATAGGAGCAATACCAAATTCTGAAGTTGTCATGTCTCCCCAAGGAGCACCACCTGTATTAACATCACAAGCACCTAAGCTATCCACTATACAAGGAGTTCTTTCCCAGTAGCCAGCGATTTGACCATTGTCTCCTAGAGTTTTTGTATATGTTCCAATAGTTGCATAATGTGTAAATTGTGTAAGAGCATTTGCTTCAGCTTCTGCACTATAAGTTCTTGAGTTAAAAATTTCTTTCTCTGTAGCAAGAGTAAAGTAATCTTCTGAATATATGATTTGATTGCCATTATATTCATTTATAGTTGGAACTTTAAACTGCTTAAAAATAGGTTGTAATTCGCTTGGAAAAGCACCTTTATAAACAGTATTGAGCCATCCTCTTCTATCAGAACCCTCCCAACTACCTGCATTAGATGCAGTTAAATTATATTTTCCTTTTTCTAACAGGCAATTCTTTTGCTCAAAGACAAAAGCACTTTTTGTTCTGCCTCCCGCGGTAGCTGTTACAAGGTCATATTTATTGGTATCTATAAGCCTTATAGTTACATTCTGTGCAATATGACTTTCATCTTGATCTAAACCGGTCATTGCGGAAAGCGGTACTACTCTTTCATCTCCGACATTCCAATAATCAGTTAAATCAATAAGTCCAGCATCTGCGGCAGCTACCATGGCCGCGATTTGAGCGTTTGTACCCGTTGCCCATGGAACGATATCGAGGCCGCCGCTAAACACTTCCTTAGCTACACCATTTACACCAACATATGCTTTTGTTACTTTCTTAGCAATATTATTTACGCCAACATATATTTTTTTAACTTCTTTTGGTGAGCCGTTAACTCCTATATACATTTTCTTTGCCATTTATTTATTCCAATCCTCCTTATAGAGATGTGGAAGAATTATCATCTTCCACATCGTCTTTGTTGTATATAGAAAAAATTATCCTTTTATTATTCTTATAGACAAATCTATACTATTCTTACTGCCACTACTAAAAGCAAATTTAAGTTTTGCTGTATTATAATTATACATCGTCGTTGTAAGTGTTGCGCATAAACCTACGCTGCCACTCCCTGAACGCGCTATCGTGTTATATGAATGGTCATCATAAACGTATAATGATGTATATTGTGGTTCTGAATTATAGAATATTGGCATTGCCGTTATAATTGCAAGATCATTTCCGCTAAATCCTAACTCATTAAGTTTTGCATATAAATCATAAGTATAGGTTGATTCACTAATATCAATTACCTCATTATATGAAATCATTATGTCATCTCCTTTTATTTCTCTAACAATTCCGCCAGAGCAAAAATATATTTTAACGACTTTTCCTTCTATTTCATTTGCTTCTTCTCCCATAAGCTACCTCCTACTCTTCATATACAAGGTAGATTACACCATCAGCAAGAGTAGAAGTACCAGGAGTCAAATCTGTTGTACTCTTAATTACATTACTAAAAGAGTCTGCGGTAACTGTTCCTTTTACATTGATACCTGTTGGTGTGATTTCAAAAAGATTTTCTCTATGGTCTTCATCTGCACCATTTCCATATGAAAAACATACTGGGTGAGCATTTGTTGAAGGCTGATTATATTTACCAAAAGAAACTTCATTTTTTTCTGCTAGTTGGACATATTCTCCATGTGCAAAACCGTTTACCGATTCTCCGGTGTTGGAATGATCTCCACCTGCATGACTGTTTGCACCATATGCAGTGGTATGATCGCCTTCTGCGTGGGTATTATTTCCAACAGCATAAGTATATGAGCCTTCAGCATGACCACAAACTGCACCAGCGTAGGTATGTTCTCCTTCTGCGTGAGTCATCGCAGCAACCGCAGTACAAGCAGAACCTTCTGCGTGAGCTGCAAATGAGTTTGCAGTAGTTTCAGAACCTTCAACATGTGAACAAACTCCGGTAGCTGTGGTATTAGCGCCTTCCGCATGACTTACATTCCCAATAGCTTTAGCAACATTACCTTCAGCATGTGCATCTACACCAAAGGCCATTGTACTTTCACCTTCCGCATGAGAATGTGGTCCTTTTGCATATGTCGAGTGACCCTCTGCGTGACTATCATTTCCATATGCGAAATTTTGGAATCCTTCTGCATGACTATTCAATCCTTTTGCATATGGACCGGCTATATGATAAGTAACAGTTTTTTCACCTTCTGTGACTTCTATATCTTTACCAACACTATCATGGACAACTTGTTCTTGCCCATTTAATATATAATTACCACCTTCGGCATGAGAACTTTCTCCTTCTGCCATAGTTCCATAACCTTCAGAATGAGAACTCTCTTTAGAGGCAATCGTATGGTATCCTTCACTGTGACTAGAATCTTCTAAGGCAGAGGTAAAAGCTCCTTCTGCATGGCTATTCTCTCCAGAAGCCGTACAAGTATTCCCTTCTGCATGAGAATATTGTCCTGACGCAGTTGAATATTCTCCTTCTGCATGACTTACGCTTCCGCTAGCGGTTGTATGATAACCTTCTGCATGAGAATGTCTTCCACTAGCTATCGAGCCTTCTCCTTCTGCATGACTACATTTATTGGTTGCGGAAGTCTCTTGGCCTTCGGCGTGTGACCAAGCTCCAGACGCATTACTCGCTGGTTCATTATTGAAAACCTCAGCTTCATGTCCAGTACCTTTAGTACCTACTCCTCCACCGGAGCTCCCGCCTTGAGTATTTCCATACTCTTTGACTGTGCCATCCGCATTTAGTAATCCGTTTGCATTATATGACATTATCCTACTCCTTTCTTTCATTATAGCGTGTCCGAAGACACGCTATAAAATCATTTTTTTATCTTAATCTAATTGAAAAAACTTTCTTATCAATTAAAGTATATTGAATATCTCCCTTAGAATAATATATATCTATTCCGTCTGTCCAAAAGTTTACTCCCCTTAAAGTATGTTGTGGGACATTCCATTCTTTTTGTTCCCATTCATCTGTATCTGGGTTAAGAACAAGTTGCATTTCTGTATTTGTATTATTACCAGAAGAACAATATATCTTTTCTCCATCAGTCCATATATCTCTTCCATAAACAGACAATGAAGGATAAGATTCTTTTGACACTAATTCCCAAACTTTTGTATTCTTATTTAATTTTCTATATCTAACAGATTTTCCCCAAAAGTCTGAACAATATATGTCTTTATTATCTGTCCATATATTTGTTGGGTCTACCATAATATTACAATACCAATTCTTTTCTGACCATTTCATCAAGGATTCATCAAAAACAAGTCCATCACAATAAGTCTTGTCTCCGCATGTCCAAACTGCACTTCCGTTTATAGTATATGGAGCATCAAAAGTAACTTCGCTCCAAGAGTCAGTGCTTTTGTCAAATCGATAAGACTTCAGATAAGTGTAATAAGTATTATTTTTTGTATTCCATACTAAATGTCCATCTATAAGATTAGACCAATCTTTTTTTACCCAGGTAGAGGTTTCTTTATTTAAGATATAATTTTCGTTTGAATCGACTGTATGGTCTGTCCAAGAATAATAAATATCTTTTCCATCAGTCCATATATATCGTCCGCTGATGATTTTTATTTCTCCATTCCAGGTCTTTTTTTCCCATTGTCCTGTGTTTTTATTAAGTACATATTGGTCCGGGTGATGAGAATAATAGGTATTCTCTCCGTCAGTCCATATATCGTCTCCTTCATGAATAGTGATATTCCATTTTTTATAATCCCAAGACTTTTTTTGTTTATTAAAGACCTTACCTTGAGCGGAATGGTCTGAATAATAAACTTTTTCTCCATCTGTCCATACACATGATGGTAAAAATGAAGAATAGAGCTTATGGTCAGCTTCCCAAGTATCTGTTTCTGGGTTTAGTTTTACGTTAATATACTGATCATTGCTGTATATATCTCCTTCAGGATCTTTCCATATAGCTCCATATTTAGCTTTATCAGTAAGAAAATTTTCTTTCTTCCAATCTAAAATGGAATTATCTAAATAATATTCTGAACAATATATCTTATTACCATCTGACCACACGTTATCTCCTCCTGCGAGTGTTTTTGGACTACTCGTAGGAATGGTAGCTGTCTTCCATGTTTTACTCTCTTTATTTAAAAGATATTCATTAAAACGAACATCTTTTCCATCAAAGATAACGCTACTGCCAATAATATTGAAATAGTCTGAATCTTCTGCCCAACGCATCTTTTCCCAAGTTGAAGTGTTTTTATTTAATCTAAATTGTTCTAAACCATTAGAATAATATATATTATTTCCGTCTGTCCATATGTTCTTTCTATTGATATTCTGTATTCTGTTCCAATTTTTTGTTACCCAAAGGTTATCTTTTAATACAAATTGATTTATTGCTCCTTGAGAATGATATATATTTTGTCCATCTGTCCAGATTCCATCTCCATAAAGTTCTTCATAATAAGATGAAGAAGCATAATAAAGATTATCAAAATTTATTTTTGTCCAAATAGTAGGATTTTTGTCTAGCCTATAATAATTATCATATCCTTGTAACAAGTAAATAACATTATCTTTATTCCATATATTTCTTCCTTCAAACTCTAACTCAAAAGGAGCAAAACCATAAAATGATTTTTCTTCCCAAGTATGATTTTCTTCATTCAGTTTAAAGAAAAACCAATAATAAATATTTTGATTGTTTTCCCATATTAAACTGCCATCTTCTATTTTTTCATTTGACCAATCATAAGGTTTCCAAGTTAATTCATCTTCATTAAATATATACTGTGTAGAATCATATGAAAAATAAGTGTGTTCATGGTCTGACCAAATATATTTTAAATCATCGTCACTATTTATAAAAGACATATCTATATTTACACGAATGAAAGTATCATTCCTAAAGCAGAATATATCTCCATAATCATAAAGATAGGTATTATTATTCGTAGTCCAAATTTTATTAGGATAAATGCCACTATCAAATTGAGCAGGAGTATAAAAAGGAAATTCCTTCCAAGTAGAAGTAGCCTTATCTAATTTATAACTGCCTGAACCAGAATCAGTCAAGTAATAATATTCTCCATCTGTCCAAATAGAACTCCTATAAAAATCATTTTTTTCATTCCAAGTTTTTACTTCCCAAGTATTTGTTTCTTTATTAAGAACATATTGGTCATTATTGTAAGAATAATAGATATTCTCTCCATCAGTCCATATATGATCCGCATAAAAACTATCAGAAAGTTCTTCTAACCCTGAAAAGGTTTTTTCTTCCCAAGTATTTGTATTTTCATTTAATATATAATGAGTAGAATTATCATAAGAATAATATAAATGCTCATTGTCCGTCCAAAAATGCTCTCTAGAGAAGTCTTCTAGTCCTTGCCAAGAGAAACTTTCCCAAGTATCTGTGTTTTTATTAAGTAAATATGACTGAGAATTAGAAAAACAATAGACTTTGTTTCCTACTGAAAGAGTATCATCTCCAGTAAAACTATCTAATCCATTCCAAGTCTTATTTTCCCATTGTTTTGTTTCTTTGTTAAGTATATAGTGAGAACTACCATCAGAATAATAAGCATTCTCTCCATCATTCCATATATAATTCTCTCCTGAAAAGTCATAAAGACTTTCATTGTTCCAAACTTTTGTTTTCCAAACTTGAGCTTCTTTGTTAAAAATGTACTGTTGACTAGATTCGGAATAATATATATCTTCTCCATCTGTCCATATATTAAAACCATTACAATAATCATTTGCTCGATATACATCATGAGGTTCCCATTCATGACTTTCTTTATTGAATTTATACATACTATAGTCTGGAACTGCATATAGCTCTCCATCATAAGTTTTCCAAGCAGAAGAATAAGGTACATAGTTTTCAAAATGATATTCTTCTATTGTGTCAGTAGAGGTATTTATTTTATAGTTTGTATCACCTGTACTATAAAAAGTATCTCCATCAGCTGTCCAAATACCATCTTTAGAAGGAACAACTTCCGCACCATGCCACTGTACTTCCTCCCAAACAGAAGTTTCAGGATTTAACTTACAATAAAGATTTTTTTCAGTATCTACACAGTAAGGGGTTCCATCTCCTGCAAACCATACATAGCTAAAATCTAAGTCTGCTCCAGCTTCTTGATGGTCTTCTATTTTCTTAAAACTTGTCCAAGTTTTCTCTTCCCAAGTATCTGTTTCTTTATTAAGAACAAATTTTGAAGAATAATAAATATCTTCTCCATCTTTCCATATATTATTTCCAAAATACCAACTGCTATCTCCCCAAAAAGAATTGTGCCATTGTTTATCTTCCCAAAGATTAGTTTCTTTATTTAATATAAGTTGTACATTTTCATAAGAATAGTATATATTTTCTTCATCTTCCCAAATATATTCTCCTACAAGAGCATTTGACATATTTTTCCATTCTTCTACCTCTTCCCAACTATTCGTTGAAGAATTTAAGATAAAAGTACCATGGCTATTACTAGAACTTTCACCAGAATAATAAGTTTTTTCACCATCATGCCAAATATTTTTACCTGACCATTTAAAAGACATTCCTGTCCATTCTTGAACTTCCCATTTATCCTTTTCTTTATTAAGTTTATAATGAAAATTTAACTCTGCGTCAGAGTAATAAGTATTCCCATTATTATCTTCCCATACATTACTTGCATCTATACAATTTAATCCATACCATTCTTTTTCTACCAATTCTTTTTCTCCAGTTAAAGACATTGTAGTTTTACTAGAGATATTGTTTGAAGTGGTATAAAGTCTATTTGTTATATTATCAATTTCTTGAGATACTTCAGTTTTTAAAGATGAAATATCTTCTTGACTTTCTTGAATATTCTTTTCTACTGTATTTGTTTTTTCTTCAAGGCTAGAAATTTTTTGAGTAAAATCTGCGGGAGTCTGCCAACTAGCGTCACCCGATTCATCAGAGTTCTTAGTTAAAACTTGTCCGGTTGTGCCTCCCTCAGGCAAGCCTGCACTAGAACCTCCACCACTACCACTTTCACCTGGAAGGTTTTCAATAAATACTTCAGTGCCTTCTTCTATTTCAGAAGCAAGTTTAATATTTGTATCTACGACTAAAGTATCACCAATCGCGATTGCCGCAATTACTTTATATAAATGACTATCATAATAGATATAATCATCAACTGAATGTACTGCTGTTGCAGGAGACTCCTCATAAATAGCCTTAATATTTGGTTTAGATGAAGAACCACTAGCTATCTCATCAATAGCGTCTTGAATATTAGTAGCCTCAAGTTGAGTATTTGAATTATCATATTCTACATCTTCTGCGGTAGATGCTCCACTAGCACCATTAGTTACATTAAAAGTAGAAGTTTCACCATTTGTGAAAGTAATGGTATAAATATCAACTAAACCAACAGTTTGTGTCTTTTTAATACTGACAATACCAACACCATCAGTACCATCTTTACCATCGGCACCAGGGGCTCCATCTTGCCCGTTTATACCGTCACGACCATCTTGTCCATTAACGCCATCTTGACCATCTTTTCCGTCGGCTCCAGCAGGACCAGTCTCTCCTTGATCTCCCTTATCTCCTTTAGGGCCCTGTTCACCAGGAGCACCATTCATAACATCAAGGGTATCTGTTTGAACAGTTCCATCATCTAATGTCCATTGAAAAGTAACTCGATTTCCACCTTCTATTTCTTCAATAGATTGGATAGTACAATTCTTTCCTTTTGCAGCGCCGCCTCCCGCAAAAAGTTTATCAGCATACTTTTTACTAAGGATATATGATATTAAATCCATTATTAACCTCCTTATCTGTTTTATTTTATTTAACATTTGTCTTACTTTTCCAAATAAAACAAGTTTGATTATTATATTTTATTTTCGCCCATTTCTTATCTTTTCCCAAAAGAGTAAATTCTTCATCTGCGGGAATCGGTGAAATAACATTTGCTTTATCAACTACTCTTTCTGTACGAACATATGTGTTAGTTTTTGTTTTCCTTATCACATATACAGAAAGTGGTGCTTTATCTTTTCTTTCAAGTACACTATTTTTAACATAGCCTTTTATAGCACCATATGTTACTTTAGACCACCCATTACCAATGTCTTTTGTTATAATAATCTTTTCACTTGATTGAAGAGAAATGATTTTATCTTCCCAATCGTTTTGATTTGGATAAATATTACATTTCTTTTTAATAGTTGCATTAACTTTATCAAGAGCAATATCATCATATTTAGTCAAATTGTTTTCTTCAATTACTCTAATTAAGTTTTGAGTATATTTTAATGATGTTGCCCATCCATCTTCCTTAATAAGTTTACAAGCAGTTTTATAATCAGTAACACCTTTTAAATTATTATACCAAGGCTTAGAATTTATAAAATCATAATAACCGGCAACTCCATCCTCCATAGTAGGATATTTTCTGAATTTTGCGGTAATCGTGTAATATTCACCAGTCTTCTTTTGTTCTCCGGTTTTCTTGGCATAATAGTCACAGCCGCACCCCTCGCTCCATTTCATTCCAAAATAGTTCCTTGCATTAACCGCAAGCTCTGAGGTACCAGCCCCGCTCTCCAATATACCTTGTGCTATTGTTAAAGATGGCAATATTTTGTGTTTCTTATAATCTTTT
>Ga0326513_10002780_pt1 | contig 12815 bp, 15 predicted proteins | sample 2_2465_0518_D_FD_203654 | JGI IMG/M metagenome (GOLD analysis project Ga0326513, IMG submission 203654) | Bovine rumen microbial communities from UC Davis, California, United States - 2_2465_0518 | ecosystem: Host-associated > Mammals > Digestive system > Stomach > Rumen | place: USA...
TTGACCTCATAGTACCAGCCCTTTCCTTTGCTCGCGTTCTTGTGGGCTTTTCTTAAGTTGTCAATGTCGTATACTTTTTCGTATAAGTGATTAAATCTTTTCATACTAATACTGCCGAGCGTTCGCCAAAGCTACCAGCACGGATTGTTGTATTTGCCCGTAGGACTTTTATTTTTTGCCAAGAGGCAGGGCTAAACCGGTGTCCAGCGTAAATTAGTTTGTGAGGCGCTCCCTGTAATTACGATTCCGATTACCCGAACTATTATTCAGATTCCAATAGCAGCTGCCCGCATTAGTCGTATTATTCCAATTACCACTGAGCGTAGCAACGTGGATACGCAAGAGCCGCAAAGGGTTAAAGGTTCTCAGGAGCCTACGATTTAGCCCATATTATATCTATTTGTTCATAATTTGTTAAAATTTAGACCCCGTATGCGAGGCGCCCCCCGTAAATACGACTCCGAGTACCCGAACTACCATACAGAAACCAATAGCAGCCGCCCGCATTAGTCGTATGATACCAATTACCACCGAGCGTAGCAACGCGATAACCATTAAGATTAGCAGAAACATAAGTATAATCGCCCACAGGCAGTGAGGTATTTGCGCCCTGACCTGTCTTACTTGTGACAAAGAGCCAGTCATACTTCTCACCACCGTAGCCAAAGTATCTGATATAACCAGCCACCGCCGCCGCTGTAAAACCCGCACTCTCGTAGTTGTCAGTGCTCTTGTTGTCCGCAAAGTTGTTATCAGTGCAGATGAACAACTGCCCGCCACCATTGTTGTACGCACCGTACAGATTAAGTCCTTCAACCCACTTGTAGATGTTGCCGAAAAAGTTCTCGATGCCTCTGTAAGAGGTTGCAAGCGTGCCTGATGTCGTTCTTGATGCGCCTGTATAGTCGGTGGTTGCAGCCGCATTTCCCGACGCGTTTCCGAGGCTTGATGTGGATCCGATGAACGATGCACAGTTCTCAACGCTGTTATCCGCTATGCTTGTAACACCCGCGCCGTTGTTCTGCCAGTTAAATGTAGCATACTCAATAGCATACAGGAGCTGAAGCATGGACGCGATCTCTATGGTCTGCTGTCCCCATCCGCTGCCTCTGTTCTGTGCTACAACGGTGAAATTGTGCCTTGACAGGTTATTGCTTGCTGTCTCGCCTGATGCAGGCTTCGGACCTGCATTGACTGTGATAGTCACGTTCTGATCTGTCGCCTTGTCGTAGTATGTATATGATCTCTCATATACACCTGCAATACTCGACAGCTTGTCGCCTGTGGTTGCTGTAACATCCGCGACCTGTTCATCGTTGAGAAGATAAGCACTCTCTGATACATCGTACAGTATGCCATCAAACGCAGCTATGTACACATAGTCTCTTGTTGTGACCTGCGGAACCACAGCACCCTTTATCACAAAAGCAGGATGCACTTTAAAGCCGTCCCTCATCTCGGAACTAATGTAGTATTTAGCGTGGAGCAGATGATAGCCCATAAGCCCCATTTCGTCTATCTCGTGCCACTTTGCAGGCGTGAATTCTTCATCACTGTTTGCAGTGATGCAGGCATAGTAAGCATTATCATATATTACTACTTTGCCCGCAGCGTAGTTAGTTCCCGACACCCAGTCCACAGCTTCATAGTCCGCCCAGTCCTGAGCTTGCAGCTTAAGAGGAACCATCTTGTAGTAAAACTTTGGTATCTGGACCATTACCTGACCATTAGAACCGTCTTCCGCATACCCTGCATCACCGTAGTACGCATTGACAACACCCGCATCAGACAGATTACATCTGCGCATACCTGCATAAGTGGGGAATACGTTGAAATCCTCACCACCGTTTCTGCCTACAGCTCCTGCAAGCCTTGAAAATACTTTATTCTCAAAGTCCGCATCAAGCCCTGCAACAGTGTTGTCATCATAACCGATGTAGCTTTTTATATCTGCAATATCCCCGCGGGCATCCTTATCACCATACAGATAAGTGTTTCCGCCTCTTATCATACCGTATTCTGTATATGTTGCCATCTATATCACCCCACTGTTATGGTTGCCGCTGTGCCTGTGAATGTTGCTGACGGTGCGCCTGCCTCTGTATATGTAGTAAGCCCCGTTGTGCCATCATACACATAGGTTGCCTGTGACTGTGTCACGCTTACACTCCCTGCAGGAGTATACGAGCCGCTTGCTGTATCCTTGTAAGCCAGATCGCCAAGCCCGGAGAGATCCCCGAACTTACTCCAGGCAGTGCCGTTGAACATAAACTCACCGCTGTCGTAGAAGGCTATGTCGTTGCGCTTTGCCGTAACGCTAACGCCATCTATCGTGATCGGGTTAGCAGTAGAGCCGTCATACAGTTCTGTAGTTGTGGTGCCTAAGCAGCGTACACCCCCTTTCCCACCAATGTTAAAAGGGTTTCGGGAATCCTTCACACCGCCGAAAACAGCGACCTTTCCCGAGCCGTTGAGATAGAGGGTATCAGTGAACACGCCATCATCTATGATGATATCACCATCGCCCTCATCTGTTGAGTACACGCCATCCGCTAACTGCGTGGGCGCTGCAAGCTTGCTTGCAAGGATGTCAGCCCCATCAAGGCTGCGCACGCCGAACCAGTTGAGCTTTGTGGGGAAGATGATAGTCTCAGATCCGCTGATCGTGAGCGTAGTCTTCCTCGTGTTGTCTGCGAGTGTATGAGTTGCCATACTGTTTTTCCTCCTTCAATATATGTTTAAAGTTTTTGTATGTAATAGATTCCATCTATCTGAATTATTTCATCTTCAAGCGGGCAGGCTAAAGCCTGTGCTTGTTCGGTGGTCGTGATGCTTACAGGAGTTATCTTGCTCATAGTATCACCTCATTAAGTCATATAGTGCCTGTAAATTATTCCTGATATATCCAAAAACAACTGCTGCATTTCATCAACGGACATTCCATCACGCCTTACAAAGTCAAAAGATGTGTCAAAGCTGATTATTGCAGGATAATAAAAGCCAATTGTTGATGATGTTGTTTTGGTTGATATTGTTACATTAGAAAGGGTCGGCTCAGCAACAGCAGGTGGTATATCATACGAGTATCTTTTTGTCTTAAACAAAAACTGAGGATAGTCATACGATGGATATGAATAATCTTTAACGTACATTTGAATATATCCACTACTTGCATATCTTGTATTTGGTCTTGGCACATATCTGCCTGCACCTATACCTGATTCCATAATAAGTTCTTCTTCATAACTCGGAAGAATTGCATAATCCCAGTCTGTATAGTGATGTTCGGTTTCCCCTGGTGTAAATGGCATACCCCAAGTATAGTAGGTTTGTTCTTTGACTGCTCTTAAATTACCACTATATATTTCATGGGCACATACTGGACTGCCATTAACATAATACACGCAGAAAAATCTGTAAGGGTAATACATTGATGTAACAAAATCATCACGCCATTCTCGCGAAGATGAACCTATACTTCCTGTAACCTGTGTTACAGACCCAGCAACTTTTTCAACATCTATAAAATATATATTTATAGAATAATCTGCAAGGTCATTTTCCAATTCTGTTCCTGCCGCCACGGGCTGTGCCCCTTGAAAAAGCTGATGCCCGTTGTTGAGAATATAATCAAGTGTCAGTCCGCCTGAAACATTAACAGTAACTTTTGAATACCCATCCAAGTTATCGTCTGATGGTAAATAGATGCCGTTACTGTTTATTGTCTTTTCACCAAGATTACTGCCGTCATCACTGCCAAAGCCAAGCAAAGCTTCTTCAAGGCTTACACCAACTATCGGTAACAATGCGCATCACTCCTGACTATTGTTTATAACGCTTTCTGAATAGCTTACATTCGTGTAAGTCGTTGTGTTTCCGCTCTTTGTCTTTGTGTACGTTGCTGTAAGTTTCCAAGAGCCTATCTGCACAGATGCTGTATACTGTGAGCCGCTTGTAGGCTTTGTAAATGTCCACACTGCTCCTGTCAGGTCTATCGCATAATGCAAGCCGTTGCACACAAGCACAGGAGCGCCCTCAACCTGAGTTATAGGATATATCTCCTTTGCCATAACTTACACCGCCTCTATCTCCATCGCTATGCCTGAGCCGTTCTCGTTTACGAACAGCGGACCGTGCAGACCTTGTTTAAGTGCTAAGTCTATGAGCCTTTGATCTTTCGACTGATAGGTATTATCTGACGGCTGACACTCAGGCGATGAGAACTCTATCAGCCATCCGCACGCTGTATAAGTCGCTGATATGTTGAGCACTAATGCGGTCACATCATCGCCACCTACATCGTAGGTTATCTGCTGTGGTATGTTGGCTGTGAAGTTCAACACCTGTGCATTGCGCATCGTGAATGATGAGTAAGATGCACCTCTGAAACGAGTATACAACGCACCGCCCACACTGCTGTTGTCCTTTACGAGCGCACTGTCGATATATCTGAATATGCTGTTAGTGCCATAGTGGTACTGCTTGTTGAATGTCGTATCATTTACTACAAGCCCGTCAAAAGTCACGAGCGAACTGTCGGAGAGCACCTCGCCATAACTGCTGACATTGGCTGTGGCTATGTACTGCTGATACAACACTGCCTGTATAGTGTTGCTTGTAGTGCATACGAACATACAGCCGTTGATCTGTGCGATCTGTTCAAGTATACTTCTGATAGTGCCCGACAGGTCTGCCTTCTGGAACTTTATGCCAATGTCTGCCGGTGGCGTGACAGTGATACCGAGCTGAGTGTTCACTGCTGAGATAACTTCTGTCTGTGTGTAATACTTGATGGTTGTCTTGTTGTTCACCTTGACAGTGTCCACAAAGGTGCTGTTGTCGAACTCCTTGTCGAGCTTACAGCAACTGTCATAGGCTGTAAAACTCGTTGTGTATGTATCGAAAGTCCTGTCTGATACAAAGAAATCGGGGAACATACCTGCTCCGCTTATGCGTATCTTATCGCCTTTCTGGCAGGCAGGAGAGGCAGTTGTTTTGTTTATCAGAGTGACATCTATGTTCGAGGTGGATATGCCCGAAAAGCCTATATCCGGAGAGAACGCACCAAAGGAAACACTCTGTATCTCCCCCGCAGTGAACGTGGCCACTGTGGTGCCATCCCGGATAACGGTTATCGTGATAGGCGGGTTAGGCTCCGTAGAGCTGCGGTTCTGATGTAGCGGAAAACGCTATATCCCACAACTCACCCGAAGAAACGCCCACAGCGCCTTCGGTCACAAGGGTAGCCGATACACTCGGCGCGATGAAATCTGCTGATACTGCCCCCGGGCTTGCAAAGCTGATAGTCACTTTCTGTGCATCGAGCGCAGAGCAAATAGACGCTGCTGTTGTTGCAGGAACGTGTCCGAGATTGCAGTTGATTGTATATTTGCAACCAAGTACAAGCTGATGCTCTGTGCCATCAATAGCTTCCCACTGCGCCTTGACTATGTTCTGCTTGTCTACTCTGTATCCGACCTCTACATAATCAGACACATCAATCGAGTTAATTGTAAGTATCATCCGCCTACACCTACCTCTATCTTTTTGTTATATGAGTTCACGACTTCTGCTATGATCTGTCCTGCTTTGTCGGTCAGTTTCAGATCTGCATCTATCGTGATAGTCTTTCCTGCCGCTGCTGTTGTAGTGCCTGCAGTCTGTTTTGCCTGAGTAGCTACAGTGATGTTCGATGGTGCTGTCAACGGCTCCTGTGCTGTTCCTGTCGTTCCTGCTGTCTTGCTTGCAAGGTTATACCCTGCTGAACTCTGTGCCGCTGCTCTCGCATCCACATCGGCTATAAGGCTATCAAGCTTCACATCGTCTATGGCTTTCTGCATAGTGTATGTGATGTCCGTAGCGCCTGCTCTGAGCGCTGTGAGGATGTTGCTCATCATTATGTTGCCCGCATCGTCCACTAAGAACGCTTTGGACACCATCTTGGTTATGTCAGCACTGCCCTCTTTTATGCCTTCTGCCACACCATCGAAAGCCTCATCGACTTTGTTCTTTATCTCGGTAAGGTTTGACCCCTCAAACCCCGCTTTGAGCGAGCCAAGATAAGCCTGTGCCCCATCGGCTCCGAGTGTTTTGAGGTCTTCGTCCATGCCTTGAAATAAGGCAGTTGTCTCGTTTATGAAGTTTGTCTGCAAGTCATCGAGCTGTTTCTGATACTTGTCATTTGCGAGTTTTGTGGTCTCCTCGTCAAGTTTCTTGTACGCCTCATTCAGCTCGTTGAACTCTGCATCGGACATCTTGTTGAGCTGTTTTGCAAAGATCGTAGCCGATTCTGTATCCATACCTGCAAGCTCATCCTGCAACCCCTTGGCAAGCCCTCGTGTTTCGAGTTTCGCCATCTGGTTTGCGTATGTGGTCTGCGCTTTCAGACGGTCTTTCAGGTTCTTGATTGAGTATTCTGTATACTGTTCGCCTGTCTGCTCATCGGTCTTCTGCAGCACTTCAAACACGCTGCCGCCCATAAGCTTATTTTTATAGGCATCACGCTCTTTGAGTATCTGGCTATATCCTTTATCGTAAGCCTTTGCGAGATCATCGAAAGTTTTCTTTGTGGTGCTGAGGTTGTCGAGAAGTCTGTCCTGTGTTTCTTTCTGCGTTTCGAGTTCTGCTTTCTGCAGGTCCTTAGCCGCATCGGTCATCGCCTTTTTAAGGGTGTTCTGTCTCTTCTGGATCTCCGCTTTCAGCTTAGCGGTCTCCTTCTCCATCGCATCCTTTTCCTGTTCGGCTAACTCGTCATAGTGGGCTATGACCTCATCATACAATGCCCACCATTCCTCACTCTCCGCATCCTTGTAGCGGTTGAGGATAGCAAGGCGCTGCGACCAGTACTGGTCTTCTGTGATCTTATGTGTCTTATACTTGTGTTCGAGGTCAGCAAGTGCGCTGTCAAGTGCGCTCACTTCCTCTTCTATGGCCTGTGTGACTACTTTGCCTGCTTCCTTCTGAGCATCGGCTACAGTTTCAGCAGTTTCTTCCACAGTGTCCTTAGTTTCGGTAGCTGTGTCTGTCCAATCTCCGAGAAGTTCATCAAGGACTTTCGAGCCTTCCGCGTAGGAGCTTCTGAGGTCCGCTGTGGACACATCAACGAAGTTTACTATCTCCTTTGTGCCGTCCTCATAGAGCCTGAACCACTCCGACACTTCAACCTTTGACTTGTCATACCCATAGACCTTGCCACCAAAGAACGTGCTGTCTATGAAATATTTAAACTCTTTGTCAGCTTCCTGTAAGAGGCTCTGCATCTTGTTCAGGAAGGTGTTTATAAGAGTTGTCCAGTCGTAGTTGACTATACCGTCTGCAATACCGGTACAAAGGTTATACCCGAACCGTCCGAACGCCTTTACAAGTCCGTCAGTAACCTCAGGGTTAGCCAACGTGTCAAGTATGGCTGTTAGTATAGTTGTGACTATTGCACCTGCGGCTGTGCCGATGTCGGGCAGTAAGTCTTTGATTGCGTTGATGATAACAGGGAGCATCTGAGCGATGCCGTCTGCGACTTTCGGAGCGTTCTCCACCATCGCCCTGAGCACACGCTGTACTATCTCAGGAGCCTTCTCGCCTGCGGCATTTGCTATACGACCTATTACCGTTGCGACCTTGGGAACAACTCTCTCTATGGCGGCGAACGTGTCTTCTATGCCCTGCGTGATCTTCTCCTCTGCGCCCTCTGTATTGTTGAGCAGATCAGTGATACCCTCAACGATAAGAGTTATGCCCGGAAGGATGTCGGCACCGATCTGAGAGGAAAAACCGTTGAAGGACTTAGAGAGCGTGTCCATAGCGTCCGTATAATTGACTGCGGCCTGTATGCCCTCTTCGGATAAAAGCTGATTGGTGTCGTGGGCTTTCTGTCTGAGTTCCTCTGTGCTCTCTGCCGACTGATTCAGCAGAGGGATAAGCTCCACATACGAACGGCCGAGCAAGTCGTTTGCTATGGCGTTGCGCTGTGTCTCATCTTCCATGCCCTGCAGTCGGGAGATAATAAGCGACAGGCTCTCTTCACCGCTCTTGCCCTGCAGATCTTCAAGAGAAATGCCAAGCTGATGAAAGGCTCTTGTAGCTGTGGCGGAGCCTTGGGACATTTCATCTATGCGATTTGTTATCGTTCTTACAGAAGTTGTCAGTGTAGAAATGTCAGCACCATTCTGTGAGAGAATGTAAGACCATTCCTGATAGGCCTCTGTGGACATTCCCAGTCTTTGAGACTGCTTGTCTATAGCATCACCGAAAGCCGCTGTCTCAACAATAAGACCTTTCATGATGCTTTCGATCTCTTTAAGAGCCTTTACAACAGCATCAAAGACAGTAGAGGCAAGCTTCTTGGTCAAGCCTTCCTTGAAGTCCTCTATAGCCTTACTGGACTTCTTTGTGCTCTCTGTGGTCTTCTCACTTTCTTCCTGAGCCTGTCTGAAACTCTCAGCAAAACTCTCCGAGAACCCCTCACCAAAGCCCTGAAAGAAACCCTGTATCTCTTTTACAGCACCCTGAAAGGCACTTTCCATCTCACCCGCAGCCTGTTCGGCTTCGTGAGACACATCACCCATAGCACTGTCAAACTCACTATGATCTGCCTCTATGCCAATTCTTACAGAACCGTCTGCCGCCATTTCACTCACCTCACATTATGGTAAAAAGTGTCTGATTTACTTTGATTATAGCATATAAAGCGGGCTTTGTCAATAAAAAATTAAGAGCCATAATGGCTCTTAATTCCTGTTAGTTGCTCTCTGCATCATACGCTTCTTGAACTGTTCGTCACGTTCCTTCAAGGTCATTGGTGTCTGATGCACCTCAGGCAGAGCATACATCTTCTGCATATCTGCGTAAAAGGATCGCATTTTGCCTTTAAACTGTGACAGGTCCATGCCCCTGTAGGACATTACCTTGACAAATCTGGTGTTTTCATTCAATCCTGCAAAATATGCTTTGAATTGCCACCAGTGCATTTTCGAGGATACCAAGTCAATGCCATATGTGTCGGCAAATGCGGACACGATCAGAGCACTGTCTATGTCGTAGTCGTACAGACGCTTGGTGTGCTTTGTGCCCGAGCTGTTGATACGACTGTCGAGCGGCTCACCGCATCGATAGAACCACCACATTTTATCAATAGCCTCGTTGAGCCGTTCAACCTTTGGTAATTGATTACCAAGCCAACGGAAGAGGGTGTCAACGATGATCTTGGTCATAGCCTCTTTATCACCTCTGTCTCCGGTCAGAAGTGATTGCTCATACTTCGCCATAAGGCGGAAGTCAGCGTCTATCTTATAGTCAGTCTCCCCTATCCGGACAGAATAGGGGAGAGCTTCAAATATGATGCTTGACATCAGATGTTTTCAGTCCACTTAGCAATGAAGACCTTGTCGCCCGTTGCGTCACTGGCGATAGTTGTTGCAGTGGTCATAGTCTCCTGGTCATACCAGGCGTCAAATGTATAGCCCTCACGGCTTACATAGTCGCTTGTAGGCAGGCTGACTGCTGTGCCTGTGGTATAAGATGTAACATCGTGTCCACTTGCGATAGTACCACCATTAGCGTTAAGTGTTACGGAGTAAACACCGCTGATAGCGCTCCACTCGAAGTCTGTAGGCGCTGCACCGGTCTTGGAGAGCGATATGCTGATTGTGGAGTTCTCGCCTGCAGAACCGCCGCCGTCACTATCTACGGAGATCGTAACAGTACCGGTTTCACCCTTACCGTCAAGAAGGTTGAAGTATACATACTTGCATACTGCGGCCTGACCTACGGCATACTTCTTAGACATAAAGAAGTCCTGGGCTTCATCGCCGATGTACCTGTCACCACTGATAGAGAACGTCCTCTGGTTGGAAGCCTTTGAAGAAGACTTACCGGAGCGGATATACTCCTTATCATTAGTGGTCGAGTTGATAGAACTCTCAGCACTCTCGATGTGCTCCTGAACTACCATATAGTCCCCGATAGCTGCTGTCTGGCTTTCACTTGTATCAACTGCAAGTACCCAGTCATTCGCCATTACTTCACCCTGAAAGAGTGCAGAAGGACTGTAGCCCGCCATAAGTGTAGAAAGCTTCATATTCAATTCACCTCGAATTCGATTTGCCACAGACTTTGATAGGTCAATTCACCAGTATCACTACGGTTAAAGGGCACACCACCATTAGTCTGTGAAACTTTAAAAATGTGAAAATCTGCGAGTGTGGGTGTGTGGAAAAGTAAGTACTCTTCGAGCATTTCGGAAGGCAGAAGCATCTTTGCCTCTATGCCATTCAGGCTTGAATCGGTGAGCCTATAGTAAAGCCCGAAGGATAGTACAGCCCTGTATCTGCCCCTCAGATATTTTTGCATAGGCTGGGCTTTACCTTGCATCTGGACCCATAGCCCCTCGCCTGTTGTGTACAGGGGAGAACCAAGGGTCACATAAGAGGGGAGTTGTAGTTCTGCAGTTCTGATCTTAGCGTTGAGCCAGTCAAGGAACTGCGCTATAAGTAGTTTTTCTACTGTCATCGCTAAAACCTCAAAATCTGCGGAGCATTATCACATATAGCCTGTATATCCTGTCTTCCACCCTGATCGAGATAGGCATCTACCCACAAGCAGCAAGCGAGAGGGTGAGTGTCCTTAGTTCTCCCGGGGAAGTCGGCAGGAGCAAGTCCGTTAGCATAATATTGATTACGAGCGTACACACAGTTGTAAACCAGATAAGGGGTATTATCTACGCTTGACGGAAAAGCGCTCTCTGCCAGTGTGCCCGATACATAAGGCGTGTACTTGTAAGCGCCTTTGTATATCTGGGTCTTAATGGCAGGATACAGACGAGTGAGAAATGAGTTCATTCGCCCTTGTAAGGCGTTTGTGTCTATGTGGACACTGACATCTACTTTCACTGTGCATCAACTCCCACATTGTGGAGATGCCCGTCAGCGACACGATAATGTATGTTCACTGTTTTGTAGAAGTGCGGTTCAGCGCCTTCCTTTGGTGGGTTAAGGCCTGCATATATGCCCGGAACTATAAGAGCCTCGTGGAAGATAGCGTCATAGTCCGTATTGGCGGACACATCATACAATACAACGTGTAATACCTTATCGGTAGTCAGGGTATAGCGTACATTCCTGTATACAGTCTTTGTATAAGTCGTATCATACCCGCCATTGACGGGCTCAGTTGCTTTAACAGGGGTAAAAACAGTAATTGACTGCGTAAGCAGCACGGGTGTTGGTGATCTCATCGGAGCACCACCTTCACTCCTGCAACTTTGTACCCTGCGAGCAGTGCGAGCACAGAGGGGAAAAGCCCGTAGACATCAGAGGCGGCAGTCAGAGAGGTTTTTGTCTTGGCTACTGCTGTATAGCTGTAGTCAGGGACACTCTCTGAGGTCTTTGTAGCAGTGCCTGAAGACTCTGCGTAATAGTCAATGCCGCCTGCCTTAGAGGATAAGGCTATCTGGGTAGCGACTGCAAGCTTTATCTTGGCGGGGGCGGTCGAGCCGTACTCCTTACCGAGATAAGAGTTTACCGCCGTTTCAGCCCAGAAATCAAGCGCGGCAAAGTCCTGCTGTGAAACTGTCACGCCTGTAGGGTATGCAAGATACTCTTCATAGGTCAGAATTGCCACGCTTAATCACTCCTCATCAGGTTGTTGTAACGATAGCGATGCCCTTAGGTGTAGGCAGTACAGGGATAAACACGCCTGATGCCTTTGTCCAGGTTGCAACGGGATCGGGAGCTACCCACTGTGAAAGGTAGATGAAGTTCTGGAAGCCGCTTGTCTCGAATGCCTTGTTGTTGAGCTCTTCGGGAGTTGCGCCCCAGAGGCCGACACCTACATCACCTGCGGAGCCTGTTTCAGCAAGTACGCAGAGAGTATCTGTGAACATTCTTGCTGTGGTCTCAGTTCCATCGGTAGCAGTGTATGTATAGTAGCTGTCATCTATGATGATCTCATCAATGCCGAAGAGGCTGTTGAACAGGGTTGTAACCTGCTCCTTGGAAATAAGGATACCTGCCATCAGAGTACCGTTGATAGCGGTCTGAATGCCGGTGTTGCTTGTGAAGTAACGGAAAACCTTAGTAGATGTGATGATCTTATTATAAGGATAGCCGTTAGCCTTTGCAGCATCGGTAAGGGTCTGAAGGTCGCCGAGAATGTCATAAGAAGTATTAGACCAGTTCTTTGAGACCTTGTTAGCGGCGGGAACACCATAGTCAACAGAAACTACAACATTGTTCTCGTTGATGGTCATAGCGCCCGTTGTGAGCACTTCAAACTTAGCTACATCGGTTCTGGTCTTGACAGAGCGTACCATATTGGACATATCGTCAAGAGCGTAGTCGATAGCAGCGTTATCACGCACACCACGGGAAAGATATCTCTGCAGGTTCTCTGTGAGATTGATCTTCTCCTTAACGAGGAGCTGTTCGATCTTCACGATTTCGAGTGCAGGACGAACGCCGATAAGAGCCTCGGTATCAAATGCGTGGATCTTAGCAGCGTGAGGGAGTGTAGGGCTGTTTGCGAGCCTGATATACTCTGCCTCAAGGTACTCAGTCTTAATGTTGGGGAAAAGCCTGTCAACGACAGGGGACGCAGGGAGCTTGATCTGAGTAGCAAGCTCAAGCAGGTCCTTTTCAGTAATCTTTTCAAGAATTGTGCTTAAACTCATTATAGCTCACCTCTTAACCTTCGGGATATGTAGGCACGATGTTCTTAAAGTCGAAGAAAATGCCGTTAGCCGCAAGAGCTGCCTTAGCATCATCGTCAAGGCCTGAAAGACCTGTGTTAAGGCGGTCTTCCCAAACGTGGCCTGAAATCATAAG
>Ga0326513_10002781_pt1 | contig 12815 bp, 28 predicted proteins | sample 2_2465_0518_D_FD_203654 | JGI IMG/M metagenome (GOLD analysis project Ga0326513, IMG submission 203654) | Bovine rumen microbial communities from UC Davis, California, United States - 2_2465_0518 | ecosystem: Host-associated > Mammals > Digestive system > Stomach > Rumen | place: USA...
GGCGCCGCGATACCCCTGGGGGGTATACCCCCTGGGCACCAGAACACGCCCCAAACCGGCAGGGCATGCCGTGTCACGATCTGGGCTTGTGTCTCAGTCGGTTTTTCTCGCTTGTCTCCCATGTCGCGCGCATGTGTGCGCCCATGCCTGGGGGAGGCGTGCCGCATGGGCGGGAGGCTCACGTCTCCCATGGCTGGGGGAGCGCCTGCGTGGTTGGCCCGCTCCCCCTGGTACCGTCTCCCCTGCGAGCGTTGCAAATCCAGTGCGCCGGCCTTGTGTTCTCCCACGAGATAGGCGAACCACCAAAGCGAATAGGCACGATCTCGTCCACAACGAAACTCATTGGATGTGGTCTGACTTTTCCGGTGCGCAAGTCTGTGACCATGCCCAGTGTGTAGTCGATTGGTTTACCGCAAATGGCGCAAGGCTCACCGAGCGAGCGCCAGCGCTCCCGAATCTTACGGCGCGCTGATCCGTTGGCGCTCCTTGGGTTGACTGCCATCGGTAAGCCTCCAATCATTTGCGCGAAGTGCGCATGGTATCCATACGCCATGTGTCGCGCGCTATGCAATGATGCGGAGTGCTATACAGTGCGGAGTATCCGCCGGAAAAGATTCCCCAAAAGATTTTTGAAATTAACTCTTGCATGTTTACCTGCAGCGTGATACTATTAGTACCAGAGAGAGGGAAGCACAACGCAAGCCCCAGACCTACCAACGGAGGTAAACGAAATGACCACCAACAGCGCATACAAGACCATCCAGGCTAAGGCAGTCGAGCACATCAGCGCAGAACTTGAGAACATGGAAGATGCCGAGCTGCTCGCCGTTTTCCAGTGCGCTAACTCCTACGATGGATGCTTCGACTGGTGCGATGCTTTCGACATCGAAGAAGTAGTCGAGATGATGGATAAGTACGAAATAGCGCGCAGCATCATCTATGGAAACGTCACGAACATCTGCGAGCCGGTACGCTTCAATGGATGCGGCAACCTTGAGAACGTCAGCGTCTATCAGCTTTACGACGAGGCGCACGACAACGTTAGCGAGCTTGCTTACTGGCTGCTTGATGATGCCGCAAGCATTGACATCGATACATACAACTACGAAGGCGAGCGTATTCGTAAGATTTCCGAGCGTTGGCAGGCAGCAGACGAAAACACAATCGATGCAGTTGTCGCCATGATGAGCAAGAACTAAGACCATACCCGACCAGATCCGAACAAAGGAGCCTCCCAAAAGGAGGCTTCTTTTTTTCGATCTCGGCAAAATTCTTTCGATTCTCGCTTGATATGTTTAGTATCCTTTGATACAATTAGTATCAACAGAGGGGAACAAAAAGACGATACCCCCAGACCAGCCGAACGGAGGCACCAGAAATGACTAAGAACACCAACCAGACCACGGCACGCGAGCGTCTCGCTGCAAAGATGGCGCCGGCATATGAGGCACTGGGCATCGTTGCAAGCACCAAGACCGGTAAGTTCCTTTTTGCAATGGCTTGTGATGCTGATACGTCCTTCAATTGGAATTACGACAAGTCTGCAACGTTTAGCGGCAAGCGTCCGACCAAGAGCAGCCAGGAAACGAAGTATTACGAGGGTATGAGCCTCGGACAGCGTAACGCTTACGTTTCCGCACTTGCTACCATGTGCGCAGAAGCGAGCGAAGGTAAAGCCGGTATCGACCTTTGTCGTCGTGTCATCAACATGGAAATTGATGCGATGAGCCAGCGCACCTATGAACAGAGGGAGGCGGCATCTATCACCAATCTTTGCAGTAGGGCGCTTGACTTGTAAAACGAGCATCCGGCACGCTAGCCAGCTTTAACAAGCTGGTTAGTTGCTGGGTACTTGCCAGCGTAAGCAAAAGAGATCCACACAAACGCGAATCCAGACCAAAGAACGGAGCAATGACCATGACCACCAAACGCGAAGCATTGGAAATCTTAAACGTAGAGACCGCGGCGCCTGTAGTTGATCCATGCGTGGAGGCGATGGCCAAGGCAGTGCAGGAAGTGCCTGGATTCTCTCGCCTGCTATGGAAGGCTGCAACTTCCCTGTATGCAGCTCGCAACCAGGTCAAGGAAGTAAGCGACTACGAAGCCACCCACAAGAAAGGAGGAAAGGCATTAAACGAGCTGCGTTTGTTCGCTGCTCGTGTGGATGGTCGATATTCTGCCATGACTGACGCATTGGAAGCGATTCTATCGTCTGTCGATGCTGATATTGACTGGTATGACCGCTATGACGCAATTAGCGACGAGATTGGCGCGATTATGTCGTGCGCAGACTGGAAAACCTGCTATCTGCACGCAGACAGGTATTAACGCTTGCACTTCATTCAAGCAAGGAACACAGCACAGAAAGGACAAAAGGCAATGAACAGGAACAAAGCTACCTTTAGGGCAATGCGTGAGACGCTGGGACTAACACAGCAGTCACTAGCAGACCGCCTAAACGTGAAGGTACTTTCTGTGAAGCGTTGGGAGATGCCGAAGTATCCGCAGCAGGCACCGAATCGCGTTTGGCAGCTTCTCGAGGACCTGCAGACGGTACAGGATGCGCATGTGTCGAAGGCAACCGAGACCGGCGCCGATGACGTGGCGCTCCCATATTGGATGAGCGCGCAGGATTTCGCAGACTTTGCCGGAGAGAGCGAACCAGCCGAGACCTGGACAGAAGCCAACGCGACACGGCGAGCGATTGCGCAGGCATTGCGCAAGGATGGCCACAACGTCACATGGCATGATGCCGTGACAGACGATTAGAGGCGATTTAAGGCGCCATTTGTCAGCATGTGGGCAACATATCGAATGCATGACAGATGGCGCCTGTACCGTCCTTGTGGCTTGTCTGATGGGCATCCGTGAAGCGTCTGCACTGCCAACATGGGCGCCGGATACCCATGCCTGTAGCCACATCCGGCCGGCGAGACTTCCCAGACTGCCGGAATCCTCGGGAAGTCGTCTCGTTCGCGCGCGTGCGCACCGGCACCATCATGCGAGCGTCATGGGGCGCCGAAAGTGTCAACTTTTCCGGCTCATGGCACAGGATCGTCCCACATGGAGCGCCACCCACCAGGAGCACGAGCGGGAGCGGGAGCGCAGCGTGCGCAGGCGGTCGGGAAGCGGTGGGAGCGTGGCCCACAGGCATGAAAAAAGGGCCACACCGCCGAAGCGATGCAGCCCTTCGCATGTGGTTCGCCTTGTTCGCGCGCGTGCGCGCCCGCCTTCCGGCGCATGGCCATCCGAGCGCACCTGCCGAAAGTGTTTCGATTTTCAGGCAGGCATCCACGCGGTTCGCCTTGTTCGCGCGCGCTCGTTCGCGCGTGCGCGCCGACCCTCCCCCGTGGGGGTCATGACGCGCCGAAAGTGTCACGTTTTTGCGCGAGTGTCCGCCCGTACCTGATTTCCTGTTTGCGCGCTCGCTCGCGCCTGTTCGCGCGTCATGCGCGTCGCCTCCTTTCGTCCCTCTCGTGTGGCCCGCCGAAAGTGTCACGGCGCGAGCCAGTCCATCACGACCCTGTATGCCTCCTTTGCCACGATGGCTCCCCCGGGGCCGTCCTCGAGGATCCGGCCCAGGCTGCACGCCGCCCGGTATGACTCCCGCCACAGCTCGTCCTCGTCGGGATATGCCTTCATCTGGTCCTTGAGGTCGTCGAGGTATGCCACCGTCGCCGGCCCCGCGTCCCGGTAGAATCTCCTGAACGCGTCCTGTGCCATCGCGTATGCGAGGGGGTTCGGTGGGCCGGCCTCCAGTTCCTCGCGTATCTCCTTCGCACCGAATGCCATGTGTCTCTCCTTGTCTCTCGTTCGCGCCTGTTCGCGCGCTCGCTCGCAGGCGCCCTCCCGTGCATGACGCCCGCCGAAAGTGTCACCCGCCGAAAGTGTCAGCCCTCGGCGATGCCCTCCCCCAGCTCCGTCCAGAACTGCCCGTTTGCGTCTGCGAGGTCGAGCGCCGCGCCAACCCGCTCTATGACGTACCGCTTGCTGTATGCCATCATCTCGGCCGTCTCGTCCCACGTCCGCAGGGCGAGGTAGTGGTGATAGATGGCATCCGCTGGCCAGCCCACGAGGGCGTACAGGCCGCCACGATCGTCCGGCCCGTACAGCACTCGGCACGCCGCGTCGATGAGCCGGTAGTCCTCCGCCTGCCTGCGCTCGAGCATCCCGCCGTGGTCGATGAGCGCCGACACCCGCAGCCCCATGCGGTCGGGGTCGGGCGTGGAGCGGACGCGAGGCTCGAAGCCGCCGCCGCCCAGCGACTCGCTGCGCGCGTCCATCGCGGCCAGTTGCAGCCGGATTCGGTCGGCATCGCGGGCGGCCTCGCGCGCAGCCTCGAAGAACTCGCGGGCGGTCTGGTAGCGCATGGGTCAGCTCCTGTGGTCGTGGTCGTAGGTCAGCACCGCCGCGAGCAGCCCACCGAACGTGCTCCCCACGAAGAAGCCGAACACGAAGCCGCCCATCGCCGCGCTCATTCGAGCACCTGCCGCATCGCGTCCACGATGGCAGTGGCCAGCTCGGGCGTCATGTCACCGTCGAAGGTGACGCGCTTCTCGCTCACTGCGCCGCCGATGTTCTTGAGGAAGTCGCCGACCGTGCGCTCGGTGCGCTTCACGGTCAGCTTGCAATGGAGCGGCGTGAACTCCATCTCCTGCGGCTCCATGATTAGCTCGTTACTCATGCTCGCCCACCTCCCTGAGATTCACCAGCGCGATGCCGCTTGCCCGCGCGACCTGATATTCCAGCGTCGCTCCCTCGCTCGCATACCAGCCGTCCAGCAGCACGACGCAGTCGAACAATGGCAGCTCGCCCTCGGTCAGTGTCATGCGGTTGAGATCGTGGCGCATGTACCAGCTCGGATGGCGGTCGCTGTGTCCCCACGCCGTGGCGGGGTTGAAAACCATCACGGCACCCGCATCACGGCAGCGGCGCTCGGCGTCTGCGAACGCGGGGCCGTTGTGGTCGATGATGCCCGTCATGGGACCGCTAAGGTATACGCGCTTGTCGGTCAGGTCGTAGCTCATGCGTCCACCTCCACTCCCAGCGCGATTGCCGTGCTCACGATTGATGCCCAGTCAGCATCGTCTCTCGCGTAAATCGCGCCACGCACCAGCTCCCGCAGCTTGGCGTTCTCGGTCTTGAGTTGGTCATACTGACGCTCAAGCCAGTATTCGTTTGATGTCCTCACCCGTCCACCTCCACTCCCAGCTCGCGTGCTCGCTCGGTCAGCTTTGCGGGATTCGGACACAGCGGCCCATCTGCTGCCATGCATCCGTCGTAACAGTCGCTCCATTGGTAGCAGGGCAGCAGCTCTCGCACCAGCTCCCGCAGCTTGGCGTTCTCGTCCAGCATGTCGGCGATGTCGAGCAGCACGCTCGCCTGTATCGGCTCGTAGACCCATTCGATGCTGCCGTCACCTGCCCTCATGCGCAGGCTGTTTGCGAGGGTCGTGGCGTCTAGGTCGGTTCTACTCATTCCTCCCCCTCCCTTGTGCGCTCGCACAATGCCTCGCAGCGGGCAACGAGGGCCATGAGGTCATCGTCCTCCGCCACTTCATTAGGCTCGCATCCCATCGCGTCGGCAAGAATGCTCTCCCACGTGTCGGGGTTGTAGTGGTGCATGATTTCAAAAGCAGCGTAGAAGCCAACTCCTGCCTTGTCCTCCACGAAAACGGCCCATTTGCCGTTCTCGAACTGCAACCGTTCGACCTTGACCCGTATGCCGTTGTCAGACCACAGCTCGTCACCTTCACGAACCGGCACGTCGTCTGCATCAACTGGCAGCTTTATCCAACCATCGCCGCTTTCTGATGCATCGCGCAGACGCTCGTTCTCCTGCTCAAGCGAGCGGTGGATTGCGTCGATGTTGTCGCATGCGGCATCGAACGCATCGTGGTCGGCAGTGACACGCGACTTAAACGTATCAGTGCCAACCACCGCCTGATGGCTCATCAGCTCGCGCAGCTCCTTGGTTATCGGCTCGTAGTCCATCATCCCTCCCATTCCGTGCAGCCCTCGTCGCAGCCGAGCAGCCACGCGAGCCTGTCCATCCAGTCACATGCCATGCAGCGGTTCGAACCGTCCACGAACGGCCCATTGTGCCGCTCCCACTGCATCCGGCACGCGCCGCTGTGAATGCACCTGTCCATGATCTCGGCAGGGGTCGGAGGCTCGTCCAGCGGCTCCATTCGGTCGCTCACGCTCACGGGGTAGACGCCCATCAGTAGCGCCCCCTGTCCCTGTTCTTCTGCTCCACGCGCTCCACCGCCGCCTGCAGGTCGATGCCGTAGCGGGCCGCGAGGTTGCAGCAGGCCGTGATGCAGTCGGCCAGCTCGTCGGCGAGGTCGAGCAGCGTCAGCTCGTCCACGACGTGGCTCATGTCCTCCGCGCTGTCGCGGTAGATGCGCCACGCCATGTGCGCCTCGCTCGCCTCCTCCAGAATCTTCGCCACCACGTCATGCTCGGTGCCCATGCGGAACGTCCGCACGCGCAGTTCGTATGTGTCTGTCATTCGTCTATGCCCTTCTGACGGCTTCTCGCCGCCGTAGACGCCCCGCAAACGCTCCCCGTGGGCAATTAGTCCACTTTGGCGCGCGAGGGGCTAGAATCGGCTCTCCGTGGCTTGCAGCCCATCTTCCCTAGCAGCCTGTCCACGTTGCGCACGCTCATGCCATACCAGCTCACCAGGGACGCCCTCGACCAGCCGCACCTGCTGAGGTACGCCATCTCGTCCAGCTCCCCACTGCGAGAGCGTGCATGCCATGCCCATCACCGGCTCGCAATCGCGCCGAGCAGCCACAAAAAGCCGTTCAGCGTCATCCACATCGCCAGCCCCATGGCGGGATGCGTGGCCAGCCCCAGCGCCACGGACGCCCCCGCCGTCACCAGCGCCCATCCGAGCAGCAGCGCGCAGCCCTGCGTGGCGTGGTTGTCATCGGGTTTGGTCATTCGTCCGCCTCCTTCCTCGCGTCGAGCCACGCGGCAAGCTCCGACGCGCACGCGGCGCACAGGTCGCGCACGGTGAGGTCGTATGCCTGCTGCAGCGGCAGCTCGTACCAGTAGACGCTCGCCGCGCGGTCGGCCTTGGCCCCGCAGCGGTCGCACGTGTAGTCGGTATGCTTCATTCGTCTCCCATCACTGCATGAGGTTGCACCATCCGGCCATGAGCGTCGGCACGCTCACGCCGCTGGCACCCGTTTTGTTCTTCACGATCGTCATGCGGCCCTCCTGCATGCCGTTGGCCGCGATGCTCGGCACCCATTGGCCCGTCTTGCCGTCCTTGTTGCGCTCCGGCACCAGCATGACCGCCTGCTCTGCCGCGAATCCCACGTAGCCGCTGCCGCGATACCAGCTCAGGCTCGGGCCGTCTTTGTAGTCGGCTGACGTGAGGTTGCGAGTGCTGCTCAAGGCCAGCACGTTGCCGCCGCGCTCCGAGTAGGCGTAGGATTGCAGCGTGTTCACGACCTCGGTGACGCGCTGATACTCGCTCTGTTCCTGCGCGGTTCCAGTCGGCATGATTTGCAGGTAGTCCACGATGAGCACGGGACGCTCGCCTTCGATGTCGCTCATGGTCTCGCACAGGTCGTGCACGTCGTAGCCGTCCGTGAGCACGGCGAGGTTTCGCCCTGGCCCCTCGTCCCACAGCGTCAGCGTGCGGGTTATGGGGTCGGCGGCAGCGCCCACGAGGTAGCGCGACAGCTCGCCGCGCGACAGCCCAGCGTAGGCTGGTCGGCTCCTGCGCTCAGCGCCGTTGGCCACGTATGCCCAACTGAACGCCTCGGCCCCCAACTCCTTCGCCTTTGTGGTGCAGCTCCACGCGCTCGCGCACCGGAGCTGCACCACGTCCCACCCCATCTCGTAGCTTGCATAGACCACGCGCTGCCCGCGCGCGGCCATCGCTGCGGCAGCGTAGCAGGCGAGTACGCTCTTGCCGCTGGACGGCGGCCCTCCGAGCACGGTGAGTCCGCGCATCATGCCGCCGCCCAGAAGCTGGTCTAGCTTGTCGTATCCAGTGGGAACAGGCTCGGGTGCCGCGAGGTACGCACTCATCGCCAGCTCGCCCTCGGGCCTGTCCATGTTCCAGACGCCGCTCCACTCGACGCCATCCATCACCAATCACCCGACGGCTTCGGCGGAATGGTCACGATGTTGGAGGGCGCGAGCGCCGCGCCGTCAGGCGCGGGCAGCGAAGCGCCAACTCTCTCTCCGTCTTTAGACGGAGAGAGTTCCTTTCCCTTCTCTTCACTTCTCTTCTCTTCGCTTTTGGCACCGCTTTTAGCACCGCTTAAAGCACCGCTTTTAGCGGTGGTTTTAGCGGTGGTTTTAGCACCGCTTTTAGCGGTGGTTTTCTGGCCCTTCTGCGGCCTGCCGCCAAGTGTCCCGCGCTGGCTCTGCTCGACGCCCTTGCGCACGCTCTCGCGCGATCCGTCGGCGACCAGCGACCAGCCGATGTCGAGTATCGGGTCATCGCTCAGGTCAGGCTCGATGCCGTCGAACGCGTAGGCGCACACCGCCATGGTGAAGCGCCCACGCTGCTCGTCGGTCGGTATCTTGCGCAGCGCGTCGTAGTACCCGCGCCAGAAGTAGAAGCGCTCGCTCTGCGCCATGACTCACCCTCCTAGAATGGCACGTCCTCGTCGTAGACCTCGGAGGGCGCGAACGTGTCGGGAACCTGCGCGACGCTAGGTTGTTGCGCCACCTTCTCGCGTTGGTCGCGGTCGGCAAGCAGGCTCTCGGGCCAATCGCCGCTCTTGTACTCGTCGGGCGTCAGCCAACGGGCAATCTCGATTGCCGTGCGGTCTGCGCCCGGGGTCTTGCTGTTCGGGCCAGCGGTGTACAGCCTGCGGCGCACGACGGCTGCGAAGAACTTGCCGGTGAACGCGTTCCAGTTGTCATCCTCGAACTCCTGCAAACCCTCGAACTCGCCATCCGGCCCCATCAGGGCATGGAGCGTGCGGGGATTGCACTGGGACAGACGGTGCAACTTCATCTTGAGCATGCCCGCCGCGCTCTCCTTCCAGCTCATCACGTCCGATGGCGGGTATTGGCTCTGGGCGTATGCGCCCTTGTGCGTGCCGTCTGCCACATCCCAATAGATGCGGACGTACTCCTTGCTCGGAACCACGTCCACGCCAGTGATGACCAGCTTGTAGGCACCCGGCTCGATGTCGTTGAATCCGCCTGCGCTCTCCTTGACGCCACGCAACTTGTCCCTCATCTTCGGCATTGTCTTTACTCCTTATCTACCGCTTCTGCGGCCTTGTCGGTTATGGGCCTCATGCCCCAGTACTCGCGGATGAGCCTGTCAACCTCGCGCAGGTCGTTGCCCATCTTGGGCGGCAGCATGTCGATGGGGGCCTTTGCGAGGTTCGTGCCGTCGTTCTCGGTCACGAACACGTGCCGCGGCCTGCCGTCCTCGCCCTGCTCCACGCGGGCGTCTATGACGATCGGGAACAGTCCCTCCACGCACAGCTTCTCGTCCAGCATCTTGCCGATGGTCTTGGGCTTCTCGCGGCCCATGTCGTCGGTGTCGGGATGCATCAGGAAGTAGACGTTGGTGTCCTCGCTCGTCCACGATGCCCGTTGCAGGAGCTGCTGGAACGATACCGCCATGTCGGTGAACTTGCCGTACCCCGTCTCCTTCGCCCTTGCGAAGTTGTCGAGCTGCATGAGGTACGTCGCATCGTCTATGACGTAGCAGCGGCGCTTGTTTGCCGCCAGAATCTCCGCGATGCGCTGGTACCCCGCGTGCTGCACCATCGGCAGCGCGGAGCGGAACGGCAGGCGCTTGCCGGCCACGCTGAACACGCCCACCTCGTCGGGCGCGAAGTTGCGCAGGCTCGTGCTCTTGCCGCTGCCGCTCTTGCCAAGAACCATGATTAGGTTCCCCACTTTTATGCACTCCTTCCTAGAACTCGTACCACGTCTCGGTTCCCGCCTCGCGGTACCTGCCGTGGACGCCGTTGGCGCGCACGACCTCCATCCAGCCGCGCATGTGCTCGTGGTTGACCGCCATGCGGTCGATGGGGATGCCGTACTCGAGCAGCCACACGTCCGGCCTGTCGGTCGGCATCCTGCGCGGGTGGTGGTGCGTCTCAAAGCCCATCCACGCCACGCCGTAGTCGGCCTCGTTCGCCGCCGCGAGGTGCTTGGTGTCGCAGAACAGGCGCTCGACGGGCGTGGGGAACTCCACCCACCAGACGCGGATGGAGTCCATGCGTGCCTTGATTCGCTCCTGGTCTCTGCCGTTGGGCATGAAGCTATAGCTCTCCACCGTCGGCCCCCAGCAGCTTGGCGAGCGTCCGCAGCGTGATGAACACGCCCTGCTCGCCCATGTGCGCCTCGCCCACCTTCGGGCGATGGAACACGACCGCGCCCATGTCGGTGTCGGCGTTGCCGCACTCGTCGGCCAGCTCCTTGAACCATTGCGCGGGCGTGACCGCCGTGCGGTTCTTGACCTCGATGACGAACGGGCGCCCACGGAAGTAGACGCCCGCCACGTCGCCGCGGTCGTTCCTGCCGCCCATGACGCGGCGCTCCACGCCCTCGCCGAACGCGCGGCGCAGGTACACGACCACCTGCTTCTCGAACAGCGGGCCTTTCTTCATCGGCGGCTCCTTTTTCTTAGCTGCTTTTCCGATATGCGGAACGTCCAGTTGAGTGGGTACTCTCGAACTGGCTCGTATCCGCATATGAGCATCAGGTGTTTGAACTGGTTGTTGCACATGTAGATGCCTGTGTCGTGTTCAAGCAGGTGCTTTAGCCCATAGCTCGTATGCTTTCTGTTCTCCGATTTGATTGGTTTTATGTACGTAGCAACCCAATCAAGTGCTTTCTGTTGCTCGTTGTCTGACAGGTCGGTGAACAGTTCATTGAATACCGTGCCGTTGTATCCATACTCAACTGGCAAGCCATTGACTATCTCGGAATGCGCCCACATCATGACTTGCTCACCACGCCGTCAATATCACCCTCGACAAACTCGCCGTTGAGGGTTCCAATGAATCGACCTGCGACTTCCTTGCTCATCCTCTTGATGCCAACCAAATGAGAGATGCGGCTTTGAATGGCTCCGGGCGTTCTGCCAAACTCTTTAGCCATGCCGAATATGGTTGCGCCGTCTTGCGATGCCGTCTCTATAAGCAAATCGTCATCTTCTGGTGTCCATCGTTTTCCGCTGCGTTCTCCGACATTGCTTTCATGGCGTTCTATTTCTAATATCGCCGCCTCTTTCAAGTCCTCCAATGCGAGGATTCTTAAAGCTGCACGACGAAGAAGCTCCTGATAGGCGCTTATCTTGGCAAAGGTGTTTTTTGGTGGATGCACAATCAATGTGTAGATATCTGTAACAACAGTAGAATCGCCGCCATCTTTAAGAACGGCCTTAGCAAACTCATCTCTCTTTCTTAGCGTTATGTAGTCAGGCACCGTACTCGTGTAACCGAAGAACTTATCGATGTTCACAGTGCTTGTGCCGCTACTTTCGGATGTCATGAAATCGATGTCTCGGATTCCATGGCTAACTTGGCTCAACTTACGATGCCTGATACCAGCATCACGCTGACTCGTTTTGTGTTCCCCTCTTGTGGCACCAGTTGCGTAGAGCGCCATCACGCCCCTCCTTCCAGCAGCCCCGCCACGACTCCGTTGAGCTGCGGCTGCATGTGCTTCTCGATGTGCTTCACGTTCGGTCGGAAGTTGAACTTGTCCGGCCCCGCTGGTTCTGCGGGTGTGACGCGTTCCTCCACGGTCACACCGTCGATGAGGTCGCCCGTCTCGCGGACGTATTCCTCGGCCAGCTCGCCGATGTGGTTCTTGATGCGTTGTGCCAGCCACTCCGCGAAGTCGGGATTGTCATCGTTAAGTGCCGCGCTCCAGTCGTAGCAGGTGGCCACGATCTCTCGGCGCTCTGGCTTTGGCTTTGCCTGCGAGAAGTAGAACGCCGCCAGCTTCTCGCCGTCGAGGTAGTAGCCGAACGAGCGCTTAGGCTCGCCGTGGCGGTCTACCTCGTGCGCCATGCGGTCGCGGTAGTGCGTCTCCACGTCCTTACGGGCGCTCGCCTTTTCCTCCTTGACCTTGCGCTCGATGTAGTCCAGCGCGATGAGGTATTCGACGGGACTCATAGCTCGTCCTCCGGGAACTCGTACCACGAGTACACAGCCTCGTCTCTGTCGGGGCCGTAGGCGCACAGGTGCATATACGGCAGCCCGCCCGATATGTCCGCGTGTACGGTGATGCTGTTCACATCGCCGTCGCACATCGCCAGCAGTTGGCGGGCCATCTTGATGAGCTGCTGCTTCTTCTCGTCCATTAGCCGATTTCCTCCCACTCGAAGCGGCCCTTGCCGCTGTTGCGCCACTGTCCGATGCCGCGCAGCTTGCCGTAGTCCAGCCACTCGCAGACAACGGCCCACAGCTTCTCGTCCAAGCAGGTGATCGTGACCTCGATGTAGGTGCCTGCGGGCGCTTCCTCGCTGTGCGCCAGCGCGATGCGCTCGCCCTGGGGCGTGGACGCGCGCAGGGGACGCTGGCAGTCCGTGTCGCTCAGGTCGAGGTCGATGGGCATCCACAGCGGAATCTTGCGCGGCCCCGTGAAGATGAGGCCGTCGATGACCTTCTTGTACGCGGTCAGCTTCGCTGACTTCGTGCCGGGGACGCGGCGGAGCATGCCGCAGGCGTCCTTCATGAAGCCCTTGAGCTGGTAGTCCCACAGGCAGGGCGTGCCGTCCTCCATGCGGCTGAACACCGTGATGGAGCGTTCCTCGACCTCGTCCACGCCCAGCGCCTCGATTTCCTCGCGGATGCTCTTGGCGTC
>Ga0326513_10002782_pt1 | contig 12814 bp, 23 predicted proteins | sample 2_2465_0518_D_FD_203654 | JGI IMG/M metagenome (GOLD analysis project Ga0326513, IMG submission 203654) | Bovine rumen microbial communities from UC Davis, California, United States - 2_2465_0518 | ecosystem: Host-associated > Mammals > Digestive system > Stomach > Rumen | place: USA...
CTGAAAAATTTTTTCTGACATCTTTTTGATTTGTTAGTTCTAAAGCTCGATGATGATATCATATCAACTTTTTTATATCCATTATCTGCTGCTTTGCAAGCCGAAAGTCGACATTGTGTCAACCGACATGCTTCTGTTTTCGATTTTTTAGAAATTTTCAGTAGCCATTACTGCATACCGTTTTTGCCTTTCGCAATTTCTTTGTTTGCGAAGATTTCGGTTGCGAAACATTGCTTTTGCTTTGGTTTTTCGTGAGATTTTGTGTGTTTTTTGCAGTTGTTTTGTGCTTTTTGTTGCTTTATTGATGCGTCCCCCCGCTTTTGTTGCCTCTCCCCGCTGTGTTGTGCCACCTCCGCTGTTGTGCGTGTCACATTTGCACCGCCTGTGCGGTTGTACCTGGTGTTTCTCCGTGCGTCTGTGCGTCGTTTCCTCCTTTTTTTTGAGGTAGCTGTGTATTTTTTATTGCTTTTGCTGTTGCTGTCCCCTGTGGTGTCGTGTTTTCTGGCTTCTGTTGTGCTGTGGTTTGTGTCGTCCTGGTTTCGTGGTGTGTTGGGTGTGTGGTTGCTTCGTGTTGCTCGTGTGTTGGTGGTGTGTGTTTGGTTGTTCTTCTGTTTCTGTCTGTGTTGGTTCTGGTGTGTTTTGGTTGGTCCGCTGTTTTGTGGTTGTGTTGCTCTGTCCGCTTTTTTGCTCCTGGTGGTGTTGCTGGTGTGTTTCCCCTCCTGGTTGTTTCTCCTGTGCGTTGCAGCTGGCTGTTGGTTGCTCCTGGTTCGTGTGTTGCTCTTCTGGTTCTTTTGGTGGTAGTTGGTTTGGTTGTGTTGCTCCTCCGCTGTTTCATGATCTGGGTTGTTGTGGTCCTGCTCCTGGTTTAACGCAGAATGCCACCTGGTTGGGGTGGCTGTGTGGTGTTTCTGCTCCTGGCGTTTATGCCTCTGGGTGGTTGTGTGCCATCCAGTTGGTTCGTCTGCTCCGTGCTTCTCTTGTTTCGTCGCTTCCTGTTCGTCCGTCTGTTGTTCGTGTTTCGTGTCGGTACTCTCGGTTCTCTGCTGTGTACCTGTGTGCTACTGCGTCTCGTCTGATCTGTCCGTCTTCGTGTCTGTTTGCGTTTATTGTTGCGACTCGTTTTTCTCCTCCTGGTGTTGTTCGTCTCTCTTGTCGGTGGCAGTCTGCCTTGATTTGTTCTCTGTTCATGTTGTTTTTGGGTTATGTGCTAAATGTTGCTCGGGGGTTCTTCCTCCTTGCTTGTTTACAGTTTATTCAATTTCCTCCTTTTTTTTAGTCGTTTTCGTGTTTTTCCGCTAACCATCAGTTAGCACCCTGATCGGGGTGCTTCCTGGTGTGTGTGGTGTCTTCCTTGTGTGCGTGTTGACCGCTAATCCATGTTTCGTGCGTGTCGGATTGGTGTTTTTAGCTTCCACTCGACGAATGCGTTTGCGTGCTGTGTCCCTATTGCTCGGAGTTCAAGCACCGTGTCTCTCTCGTGGTGCATTTGCGTCCTTACTAGGTGGCACTCTCTTCCTGTTTCCTCCTCCAGGAGCTTCTTCCTGTCGTGGGTTGTTTCTAGCTTGTTTGCTAATTCGTCCGTGTTAATTTCGTACCCGTCTGTTGTTTTTAGTGGGTTGTGAAATGTGCTTCGGTCTCCGATCCTGACTACCTGTCGGCTGTCTAAGTTGGTTGGTTTTGTTGTTTCTGTCATTTGCGTTGTGGGTTATTAATAAAGCGTTTGGCTGTTGGGTGGTGTTTGCTTCCTCCCTCTTGCTTGTCTTCAGTTTATTCAATTTTGCTTCTTTTTGTACCCTTTTTTCGTTTTTTCCGCTAACTTTTAGTTAGCACCCCTCCTGATCAGGGGTGCTGTGTTTTTGTGTGGTGTCCCTTGTGTGTGGTGTCCCCTTGTGTGTGTAGTTTCCCCTTGCGTGTGCGTGTGGACTAGAGTTCGGATTCGTCGCAGTACTCTCCGTCCTCGTCTGTTACCCGCACCTGGTCGTACCTTGCTTTTTTCGTCTGGTACTCCATTGCTGCTCGGTACTTGTTTTTTGCTGGGATCTGCTTCTCTGTCCCGTTTTCGTCAATGTAGTGTACGTGTCGTTGTCTTGTCATTTGCGTGTTGTTTATGGGCTAAATGTTTGGCTTCGGGTGTCTCCCTCATGCTTGCCTCTATCTTATCCAAGTTTACCTTTTTTGCTACCGTTTTTCGTGTTTTTATGCTAACCTTTGGTTATCAGGTTCTTGGGTGTTTCTGATCCTGTATTTTTTTTTGCTCCTGCACGCACCTGCGTGTGTGCGTGTGCGTGCGGGTGCGTTTTGGACTACTGTTCTTCGTTTTTGAGTCGTGTTCTGTATACCTCGTCGTAGTCTATGTTGTGTGCCTCCGCTATTGCTTCGAAGTGCCTCTCTCTTATACAGCTGTCCACGTCGCAGATGCTGTAGTAGTCTGTCCCTATCTGCATTTCCTTTCGGAGTTGTCCCACCGTCATTTTTGGTGGTATTGCTTCTCGGTCGGGGTCCACTTTTGCTATTAGGTCCCTGAGTAGTGTTTCTTTTGTAATCATGTTGTTGTTGGGTTATTGCTAAATGTTTGGCTTGCAGGAGCTGTGTGTGGTAGGTTGCTCCTGCTTGCTTGTCTGTATCTTATCCATTTTTGTTGTTTTTTGTACCCTTTTTTGCGTTTTTCCGCTAACTAATGGTTAGCACCTGTTTGGGTTCTATTTGCACCCTCGCAGTTGCTCCTCCGCCTTTACGGCTAGCTGTACTGCTGTCTCCATTGCGTGCGGACCTCGTTTGCTTCGGAGTTTCCCGTCCCGTGTCTTGTGCGTACTTGCTATTTGGACCTCTGTTCTTCGGTGTTCTTCTCCGTCTGGTGTCTTTACTACCGTCTCGGTGTAGGTGTATGGTCGTGTCCCCATTTGACCGATCCTGGCTTTCCCTGTTCGGGTTCTTTTGGTTACTGTTGCTTCTGGTTTCATGTTGCTGTTTGGTTATGGTTAAATGTTGTGTGGTAGCTCGGAGCTCCTCCCTAGAATGGGAGGTCTCCGTATTTGTCTAGCCTGTCTTCCTCTTCTGTTGCTGTTTCGTCAATCATGGCTTCCAGCTCTCGGTTGTTTATTTCGTACCGTTTCTTCGTTGTCTTCCCTACTGTTATTTCGGTTATGCACCTCTCGTGTCCGTCTTCCTCTATTCGTGCTTGCTTTATGGTTACTAATGCTGGTTTCCCGTTGACCTCTGTTGTTGCTTCCTTGTACCGTCCCTGTGTTTTGGTGATGGTCTTCTGGTCTTGCACCGTCCTGGTTGGTTTCTTCCTTGGTGCGTGTTTCTTTTGGTCTTCCTCTGCTAGCTTGTCTAGCGTGTTGGTTAGGATCTGGGCTAGGTTGTCCCGTCCTTGTTGTTCTTTTGTTGTCATGTCTCTTGTGGGTTATGTGTTAAATGCGACCTGGGTTCTTCCCTGTGTCTGGCTCTATCTTATTCAAGAATCGGAATTTAGCTAGCGGTTTTTTGCTTTTTCCGCTAGCTTTTGGTTATCACCGTTTTCTTCTGATCCGTCCGAGCAGTCCCTCTCCTGCTTTATGTTTCCGCTCTGCTACTTCCCTACGTAGCTCCAGGACCTCCTGCTGGAGGTCTCTGATTGTCCTGGGTAGCTGGTCTGGGTGTTTCTCCCTCTGGATTTCGTCGTCCATGTATCCTGCGACCTTACTGGCTCGTTTGTCTCTGTCCAGCGGTATGTGCTTGCAGGTGGATATGGATCTGGTTACTCGGAATTTTACTACCTCGTCGTGGTTCATGTTGCTCCTGGTTTACTCGTAAAAGTTCTTGGCTTCGTATACTGCCTGCTGGAGCTCCTGTACTGCTCCGCTGATTTTGAGGTAGAAGTCTTTTGCTACCTCGTCGTGCTGGTTCTCCATTTTGTCCTCCAGCATGTCTATGGTCTCCAGGAGGTCTCCTGCTTCCATGTGTCCTCCTAGGATTTGTTCTAGTTGCTCTAGTCTATCCATTGGTCTTTCCTGTTAGTATGTAAAGCATGTGTTCTGCTCCGTCGAGGAAGTCCTCGATTCAGAAGCTGTGTTTGTACTCGTTGATTGCTAGGATTCTTTCGTCCCACTCCCCTGTTTCGAGTTCGTTGTCGTCTGGTTCTGGTCCTGTTAGCAGGTAGTCTACGTCTCCGCACTCGTAGTAGGTTAGTTTTGGTTCGTCCTCTGGGATCTGTGCGTTTAGCCAGTCCACTCTCTCTTGTATTGTTTTTTCGTCCATTTTTCTGTGTTGGTTATGTTACTAAAAGTCGTCGTCTAGTAGGTATGCGTCCTCCGCTATTTCCACGATTTTTGCTAAGCTTAGGAATTCGTGGTTTACGTAGCACCCGCTGGTGAAGTTGTACTCCTTGAGTTTGTTTTCGTACGCTTCTTCGATTGTTTCTCCGTCTCCGTCTGGTCCTACCTCTGGGTAGTCGATACCGAATGCGTCGCAGATTGCCTCGATGAGGGCTTGTTTCTTTTTTGTCATGGTTGTGTGTTGGTTATGAATAAATGTTGTTTGGCTTGCAGGTTCTTCCTGCTTGCTTGTCTGTATCTTATCTAATTTTTTTGTTTTTGTTAGTTCTTGTTTGCATTTTCCGCTAACCTTTGGTTATCAGTTCTACTGCTTCTATTGGTGTCATGTATTTTTCTTCTCTCTTCTTTTTTCCGTTGTACTCCACGGTTGTGCTGTCTCCTGTTCTCGTGATCGTGAGGACCTTTCCCTTGTAGTCGTAGCGGTCTGTTGTGTCCATGTGGATTAGTCCCGCTCTCTGTTTTCTGTCCTCCTGGATTTCATCTTCTAGGTCCTGGAGCTCGCTGTGTTCTTCTCCTGTTGTTATTAATGTGTGGTTGTCTATGTCATAGTTGTAGCTGTACTCTATGTTGTACCCCTCGTCGATTTCGTCTTGTGTTACTCTGTCCCAGGTTTGTGGTTTCTTCCAGCTGTCCTGAAATTTCTCCCACCCGTAGTTGTCGCATCTTCCGAGCTTTATATTATTAAATGCTTTTTTTAGCTCGTTGTCGCTTCTGGCTTTGATCCAGTCTACGAAGTCTCTTCCGAGTCCGTCTGGGTAGCTGTCCCAGTGATTGTAAATCATTTTTGTTTGTCCCTTGTGGGTTAGTCCGAATGATCCTCTTGTTGCCATGTTGTTGTTTGGTTATTAATAAATGTTGTTTGGCTTGCGGGGTGTGTGGTAGAGCCTTGCTGTGTGTGGTAGGTTCTCCCCGCTTGCTTGTCTGTGTTATATCTAAGATTTGTGATTTTCCTACTGTTTTTTTGCATTTTGTGATAACTTTTGGTTATCAGATAATTTAATATTTTTCTTGAAATTTCCGTCGTATTATTTATTCTGAAATTGTCCACAAAAAATCATTTGAATTTTCTAAGTTCGTCGATGGACGGACAGAGTGATCCAAGTGGACACAGCCTGTGGGTTATGGCTGAAATGATGTTTGGCAGGACGGACGCTTCGGCGTTCGTTTTTCTTTTTGAAAAAAGGAGGAAGCATTGCGTCTCCACGTTTATGCTTTACCCTCCCCCGTAAATAAATTAAGTGATCTCGGGCTGTTTCTGTTTGGCACGCTCCCCTCCAATTAGTTTGACGAGTCCCTCCTTTTTCTCCTCGAGTTCTTTTTTCTCCTCTTCGGATAGGTCGTCTGGTATGTTTAGTATTCGGATCTGATATCCCTCCCCTTTGTGTACTCGTTCGGTGTATTTCTTAGGCATTTTACTTGGTTATTGACTAAATCTATTTTTTATATAAGGATTTGCTGGTCCATTTGTAGTGGATTTATTCAATATTCCGCAATACTTTGGTTATCAATGAGTCGTTGTTTTTTCTCCTTGATGAATCCGTGTCGGTTCACGCAGTCTTCTATGAGGTCGTAATCCAGGAGCTTCTTGGTTGTGTTGTCCTCCCGTATACTCCTCTCTTTTTCCTCCCCGTATTTGTCCACCATGAATAGGTAGTACTCTCTGTAGTTTCCGCTGAGGAATACGTTGCAGGTTTCACATTGTGGGTGGCAGTTATCCATGCTGAATCTGTATTTGTATGCACTTCTTTTTTTGTAGTGTCCGTTCTGGATAACTGTTCGGTGGAATCGTTTCTTGCATGTGCAGCATTGGACCATTCCGTCTTCTCTTACGTATGTTAATCTGACAAACTCAGAAAACACACGGTCGGCGAATTCGATCGTGCTTATTGATTTTCTCATCCTGGGATAGTATTCTGGTACGATTACGTCCAGGAAGTATTTTAGTCCTGGCGGGTTGATCTTAGTCCACCCCTTTATCAGTTTCTCCAGGTTCTCTTTGTTTTTCTTCATAGTATGGTTTTGTTGGGAATATAAATTTGTTAGCGTATTCTTCCACGTATCCTGACCGTGTGTTTAGCAACTTGCTGGAGTTGATATGGTCTGCGTGGTATAGTGCGTCTCCTAGACATTTTACGAAGCCTCCTCCGTATGTGCAGAATGCGTCAGCTATCTCTGTTTTGTGTATCCTGCGTGATCATTCTTCCTCTCGTCTAGTGAATACTGCGTACTCTGAAAGTCATTCGTATCTTTGGAATATGTATTTATCCTGCATTTTGGTATCATTCTTTGGAACTAAAATTTCATGTTATTTTTGCCTGGGACATCTCATTGATTCTCTCATCCTTTATTGCGGACGCTATCCTGATGAGTGCGTCTAGCATAGGAGTGATTTTCTTATCTATGAGAGCCTGGTTCAGGTTGTGTATGGAGATTGGTTGCTGGAGTTTTTTATTGATTCCCTCCGATGCTGACCTGTTTGTCTTATATTCGTCTCTATCCGTTTCCCGCAGCTCGGATCTTGCTTTTTCTATTGCGTGAGCGTTGTATGCTTGCGTCTCGTTTATTTTTGCGAGTTCTATGTTTATGTAGAATATTGCTTTCTGGAGCTGGAACTGTTTGTCATAGTCCACCATAACCTCTTCGGCTATTTTTATGGCTTTCTCAATGTACTTTGTGATCTGGTCCAGAGGCAATTGCTGTATTTGTACGTCCATTGTTTTCTATGTGGAATTTGAAGTAAAATTCGAACGGTTGGTTTGCGAGTCCGCTCAACTCTGCGTCTACGTATGCTCTGCAGATTCTACATCGTAGATCTCTCTCCCCTATCATTTTTCCGCATCTCCTACATCTATTCATTTTGGCTTTTGTTATCTAAATAATCCTTTGTAGTAGCATTCGTACACTATTTGCTCTGATAGTCAGAGGTCTTGTCCGCATTGCTCATCTACTACTATTTTTATGATCCAGAGTTTTATGTCATCTGGAATTTCTTCATTTCTTACCAGGTCGTACATGATTGATAAGCATGTATCCCTGTGTCAGAGTGTTTTCTTATCTTCTGCCATTTCGTGGACCATTCTTTTCTTTTGTCTGTACATGTCTTCGATCTGGTTCTCTGCGTCTCTGAGCTTTGCTCTGAGTTCTTCTATTACTTGTCATCTTGGTGTGTAGTGTGCCATTATATCTTTCATTTGAAATAAAGGAATGTTAAGTGTGCGTCTCCGAATTTTTCTTTTGCTATCATGAATGTGGTTCATGCTGGTCTTCACTTTCAGGAGAAGTCAGAGACTATGTTTAGCGACCTGCTGTATTTGTATCCGTGTGTTTCTTTTCCGTGTTCCCATATACTTTCCGATCCGTGTCTTTGGTACTCTGGGAATAGGGATTCCAGCACGTCTATTGCAGAGATTGCGTTTATCTTCTCTATCGTATCGAGTGTGTCGTTACGTGTGAATACCTTTTTTGGTTGTGGTTTTGTTTTTACAATTCTCCTTGGGAGTGCGTTCATGTTGAGCTTTCCCTGGAGTATTGCGTCATTCACATCCTTGCACCCACTGAGTGCTTCTCTTACGTCGTATAGGTGGAGTTCTGTGTATGCGATTCTCTTTATTGACTCCTCCGCTGGTTCGTCTTTGTCTACCAGGATGTACACGTCGTAGATTTTCCTCAGCATTTCTATCTCCTTGATTGCGTGGGGTAGGTTACTGACTCACTTGAGTCACATGAGGTTGTAGTTTTTTGCGTATGGAATTATGGACAGGAAGTCTATCTCTCATTCTACGATGAGTATGTCTTTGTCCTTATCCCACCCGTTCAGGAAGAAGATTCATTTTGACCCGTGGACCGTTCTGGATTTGATTCCGTCATGGTTTTCTGGATCTATGTATCTCTCCTGTCCTCCTGTGACTCAGGCGATACTGTAGAGTGGTACGATTATGCTACATTGCGTGGTTCTACATTTTTCGTGGATGTAGTCACGGTCTAGCATTCTTCTTTTTATGTACTCTTCTACAGCGTTGTTCATATTACTATTCCAAGTCAGAGTAAAAGGATTCCCAAGATAATTCTTACTAGTGTGAGCCACTTTTGTTTTTTCTTTTGAGCTCTTTTTTGATGTAGGAATCAGTTTCTTCTCTCCTGCATGATGGCATCCATCTTTACAGCAGATTCCTGCTTTCCTAATCTGACAGCAAGTTTCTCTCCCCATTTTCTACATCTCTGTCTAAATGTGATGTAGCTTACATAGTTGTTTGGGTGTCTTATGCAGTGATCTGCGTAAGCGTCCCGATACTGTTTTTCTCTACCCATGTGTGTTGGTTATGATGTAAATGTTGTATTGTGTGTATATCTGTAATTTATTGTTTTTCAAGGTTTATTTTGAATTTTCCGCTAACCTTTGGTTATCACTAGAATGGATTTTCTTCTTTCTCGTAGTCTTTGAATCAGCTGAATCATAAGTCGTCCGTTATCTTTAGGTTCACTGCTTCCGTCCAGTCTATGCGTCCCTGTTTGTCCATGAATTTGTCTGCGTTCAGTCTTCTGGCTTTGTAGATTGTTATGTTGGTGTAGTAGTCATCGTCTCTCCACATGATCAGTACTGGTGATGATATTTTTTCTATTGCGGATCAGTCTGCTATGTCGTACATGCGTGGCATTCTTCCCTCTCCGTCCATCTGTCTGTTGAGCTGTTGCATTGCTATTATTGCCACGTTCTTTGTTATTGCTAGTTGTTTGAGTCTTGCCATTATGTTTCTGACTCTCTCTGGTTGGCTGTTCCCTGGTGCTTCTATCATTCCGATCCAGTCCACGAATATTACCTCGCACCCTCTGTTTGCCATCTCTTCTATTGCTTCGGATAGTGTCTCCAGGTTGTAGCAGTCGTAGGACCTCATGAGGTGTTCTATTGCGAATTTGATTTCGTTTGCCTTACTTTTGATTCATTCTATCTCCCGTGGCTGGAACTTGTTTATTGTGAGTGCGGAGTGTCTCACTCTTCCTATCCTGCTGACTATCTTGTCGCAGATTTCCTCTTCCGTCATCTCCAGGGACACGAATCCTACTGCGTGTTCTTTTAGCATGTTCAATGCTATGTTTAGTCATAGCGTTGTTTTTCCTCATCCTGTTCTTGCACAGATTGTCATGATGTTTCATTTGACCGCTCCGAAGATTCTATCATCTATGTCCTTGAATCCTGTCGGTATTATGGAGTCGTTGACCTTTCCCTCTATTCTAGCTTTTAGGTCCTGGAGGTAGGTTGATGTCTCCATGATGATTTGTTTCTCCTCGTGTGGTTCTACTAGCTTTGTGAACTCTGGGAGGAGTGGTGCGATTTCGTCGTACCTGTTTTCTTTGATGAGTTCGGCGATGAGCTGTCCTAGGTTGCTCTTGTGTGCCTCTTGTTGTTCTTCTGGTGTCATTTTTGTTTTGGGTTATGGTATAAAATTAGTGGTAGACTAATGTGTTTGGTTTCTCTTCCTTTTTCTTCAGCTCCCGTTCTCTTATTGGAGTAGTTCATTGATATCAGGATGCTATGCTTTTTTCTAATGTCATAAGCATTCCCTCTTCACAATCCAGTCCATCTTTCTTTAATTTATTTACCCGCCTGGTGAGCTGTCCATTGTCGAATTTGCGGATCTTTGGTCATGCTTTGTACTGGTCGAATACTAATGTTAATTCTATTACTTTTTGTGGTAGCTGATACTCTATCTCTAATTTGTTTTTTAATTCTTCCAGTTCCTTTTCTTTTGTGTTATTCTTTATTGTAATATTATGTGGAAGTTTTTCTCCACCCTCTTGCGGAAGTTTTTCTCCAACCCCCTGGACGTTTTTTTCCACCCACACAATTTTGATAGTTCTCTTGTATCATTCCTCTATTTCCACGTCTATGTATCATGCTTCCTGTAGCTCTGATACACGTTCCCTGATCGTTCTGTCTGTTACTCATAGCTTCTCTGCCATGTATGCATTTGTTGCTCGGCAGAATCATTTCTCTGCACATAATGAACTTATGAAGCAGAATAGTAGTTTTGCCTTATCCGATAGCTCTTTGTCGAATAGGACTCTGTTTGGCATTATACCGTATCCCTGATCCATGACTTTATTTGGTTAGTATATAAAATTTGTTTTTGTCGTTTATAGAAAAGCACCTCGCTAGGACTAGTAGCGTGGTGCTTGTTCGTCTATTTAAGTTTGACAATAGCGTCTTACTTAACTCTGTTTGCTCGCATATACTAGTCCCATATGCTCGACCCATAATGGTACTCCCTTTATATTTTTATTTTTCAGTTTTGCAAGACTTTTTTTTGAATAGCTGATAACTTTTGGTTAGCGGATTTTTTATTTTTTGATTTGATTTTCTTCTACTTTCAAGTATAAGGGGGGTGTTATCATTTATTTATTATTTATTTAATTGCTATGATGAAAGATCGCAACAACAGAAGTTTACTCGTGGCTATCGATGAGTTCAGGAATTGAAACGTTGAGCCAGGAGATTTGAATTGGGACACTCTTATGTTCTTCTTCGAGGACGCATGTAGAGAGTTCGCATTGGATAAGTTTTACGAGCAAGGTTATCCTGATCCTGAAGCTCAGGAGATGGTTGACTCTCCTAAAGGTCAAGAGTACTTTGAAGAGTATCTTGCTATGTATCTCAGGGATTAGTTTTTATCTTCTTATTATATTATAATCATGGATGAAAAAAAGACATTAAGAGAGAAGCTATTCGAGCTTCAAAAGAAACATCTTCGTATAGGTAAGAATGCGGAGGCTGGATCTGGTTGAAAGTGGAGTTATAAGTACGCCACTTTGGACAAGATTTGGGATGAGATTCAGGACATTATGGATTCTCTTGGTATCCTAGAGTCGTCTTCTATTAAGTACAATGACCAGGGAGCTACATTTGTTTATACGTCGTTGTTTAATATTGACGATCCAGATGATACTATCTGCTCTCTATTTCCTTTGGACAATACTTTGTCTCCACAGGATATGGGAAAGGTTATCACGTATTGACGTAGGTATAATTTGGTTGCTCTTCTAAATCTCAAGATCGTTTGAGAGGATGACGACGCTCAGGGTGTTGGTGCTAAGAAAGCTTCAGCTCCTAACGGTAACAACTTTGTATCTACTATCATCAAGAATTGAAATGTAGAAAAGGCAAAGACGCTTCTTGCTAAAGCTCAGGCTGGTGAGTATTCTCTCTCTCCAGATAAGTTGAGCGAGCTTGAGGATTTTATCACTGATAATGAATAGTCATGGCAGATATGGAAGAAATCAAGATTTACGATAAGACAATTATGTTCTATCCCACTAGCCACCAGTACAAGCTGGTGGTTGGGGAGAAGAAATCTGATTGGCAGACGATTGACTCTGTGTCTCGTATCTGCGGGATTGTAGATAAATCGGACGCTTTATTGATTTGGGCTAGTAGGCTTTGCTCTGATTATCTCCTATCACTTCCTGTTCAGAAGAGGACGGATGAAGAGGTGAAGATTGCTGTTAATAAGCACAAGGAGAAGAAAGAGGAAGCTGCTAACATAGGAACGTTGGCTCATGCTTGGGCTGAGGAGTATATCAAGAAAGGGGATATTTCTTTTCCTGACGATCCACAGGTTGCTAATGCTGTGAATGGTTTCCTTGAGTGGAATTCGCAACATGATATCAAGTGGCTTGCGTCTGAACGTTTCGTGTATTCCGACGAGTACAATTACGTTGGTATCTGTGACGCTATTGCAGTTATTGACGGGAAGAAGTATTTGGTTGACTTCAAGACTTCGAATAGAATTCGTAAGTTGGAGTACGGAATGCAAACTTCTGCGTATGTATATGCTTATGAGGAGGAGCACAAGTTCGCTCCTGGAGAGAAGATTGACGGTGTTATTGTTGCTCGTTTCTCCAAGGACGACATGGACGTTCCTTTTGAGGTGTTTGAGTTTAAGAGCGAGGAGGTATTATTTTTCTTCGATCTATTCAAATCTGCTCAGAAGCTTTACAAGGCGAAGAAGCTCTACGATAAGTAGATTTTTATTCTTAATTCTATTACATGAAACAAAATCTTTTCAAAATCCTAGGTTATATCGTTGTGATTTGTATCATTTCGTTATTTGTATTTGCTGGGTGGACACTTGTTCATTCTGGTTGAGTGGACGACCAAATTTCAACTCTTGCGGTCGAACTGAACCACCAAAGAGACTTGAAGCAGGAGTGTTTAGATAATCTCACTTATGAGGAATCGAGACAATCTGCTCTTGGTTTCACTAAGCCATGTGTCCAGTATGATGAGAGGATCATGGAATTGAAAGCTGAATTGGATTCTTATTTAGTCAAAGATTATATGAAACCTGCGGGTTTAGTGGAGAGCAGACAAGCTCAACAATAAATCCAGCCACCTGATCTGTTGACCATGTTGTTGAGGTCAACGAAATGGTTGCTGTGGAGGAGGTCGAGGATGTCCTCGAACCCCTCATTGTGCATAAGTGATTTGCTTCTGGCGATCTACG
>Ga0326513_10002783_pt1 | contig 12813 bp, 20 predicted proteins | sample 2_2465_0518_D_FD_203654 | JGI IMG/M metagenome (GOLD analysis project Ga0326513, IMG submission 203654) | Bovine rumen microbial communities from UC Davis, California, United States - 2_2465_0518 | ecosystem: Host-associated > Mammals > Digestive system > Stomach > Rumen | place: USA...
TTGTCCCAGATAAAATCTGGGTAGTTCCCTGGACATGCCATTATTCGTCATCCTCCTCTTCAATTTCTCTCCTGTGCCGCTCGGCGCAGTCGTCGCAACGGCCTTCCTCGTCGTAGTCGTCGCTCACGGGGCAATACCAGCAACCGCAGTCGGGACATTGTTCGCCGCCCATCGTGCAGTCGTTCGCCGCCGCGCAGTCGCGGTCGCAACATGTAAGCGGAGAGTATCGCTTGCTCATTCCTTTCACTTCCTTTCCACTGGTGGTATGCAGAGAAGTGACGCCAGTGCAGTTAATATCGCAACGCCACCTTCTCCGTAAATAGCGAGAACGCAAGTCGCCGCCATGCAGACGGCGACACCTGTGTACGATAGCATCGTTTTCAAGACACCACCTCCCTCGACCTGTGCGAACGGCCTCCGAACTTCAGGACTACGCACATGTCGAGCATCCTATCTACGATTCTCTCGTCGTAAAGCGACACAAGCTCCTTCGACGAAAGGTTGGTCGTGATGAAGATTCTCTTTCTTCTCTTGTAGAATCCATCCTTGTGGAATGCCCTTATGAACTCGGAGACAGTATCGACCCTTCGTCCGTATTCGACTTGGACTTCTGTTCCAAGGTCATCGATGAACGGAGTCTCCTCCCAGTCGATCATCCTGTCTCTAGGATTCAGAAGATGCGCGGCGTTCGACGGGCAGTCGTACCAGTATTTTTTCCCAGAGGTAAGCCAGTAGAGTATGCGCATGAGATGAGTCTTTCCGCAACCGCAAGCACCTGTCATCAGTATGCCCATGCCTTTCGACATGGAATCTGACACGGCCTTCACCGCGAGAGGGAAGTCGTCTCCGGCTACGTCCTTTCGGAATCCATTCGATTCCAGTATTCGCGCAAGCTCGTCAAAAGGCGGAGGAGATTTCGCCGCCGGACGAGTACGCGTTGTCCGCTCTTCTGACAATGCACTTCGTATTGTTTCCATTGTTCGCTCCCGCGTTGTCAGGCTCTACTTCCCAGAGCCTGTTGTTCAAGAACTTGGACATCGAATCGACGTACGCACGGTCGTCCTTCGTCCACTTCCTGCACGACTTCCAGCCGCGCAGACCTTCCATTATCCTTTCGTGTTCCTCCTTCGGGTTTTTTGAGTCCAGCAATATCCTTCTATACTTTGCCATGTTCTTCGGCTTGCCGTCGCGCCTAGCAGGATATTCGCTCCAGAACTCGGCGAACATTGCATCGACTATGAGGATAGGTTCTTCTTGAACTGCCACATCTTCCATAGGAAGTTCACTTTGAACTGCCGTATGTGCGACTGCCATACTTGGCGAAGATGACGCAAGCTCCTCGACCTTCTGTATCGTCAGTCCGTACCTCGAAAGCTCGGACACGATTCCCTTCACTACCCTGTTCTTCTCGGGGTCAAGCTCCTTCCCTCTTTTCCAGCAGAACGATATGAACGAAGGGAATATGCCTTTGCTTTCATGTCCTGGGACGCGAACAATCCTGTTGCCGTAGGTGCAGAATATGTCCTGCTCCGTAACCTTCCTGCCCATGTCGAATGACATTCTCCGGCAGTTCACGTCGAACATGCCGGAGTTTGTCGTCCGCGTGAGGAGGTAGACATACAGGAGCCTGTGGAACAGGTCTAGATCCATGAACCATTCCTGCTCGAACAGCACCGAGTCCACCATCTTCACCATGTCAGTCGGCCTCCTCTCCGACGACCTCCGCCTCTACGGCATCGTCTTCGCCCTCGTCGAACACTCGGTTCGACACGACTCGCTTCTTCGGGGATGAAGGCTTCGACAGATCGTAAAGCTCGTTGTCTGCCTTGATTGCCTCGGCTAGCTGTGGTGTGTTGCGCATGGTCTTGAACAGCCTTTTGAGGCAAGTCTTCTTGGCCATCTCCTCCCACCATTCGCTCCATACGTTGTCGCTCTGTGCCTTGCTGCGCACCTTCTCGATGTCTTTCTTGGACATGCGCATGTCCTGCGTCTGACCGTCGGGAAGGAACGCCCTGCACCATACGCCGACGACATCGCCGCGCTCCTCGTCATCCCATCCTTCGACAGTATGTTCGACGAGGCATCCGTTGCGCCACACGAACACGTCGTTGCGGCGGACGATATCGCTCGCAAAGTGAGTGGCGATACCGTTGCGTATCGCCATGTCGCACAGGCCACGATACGAGAACTGCAAGGTACATGTAGTCCCGTAAGGAATCAGATAGCCATTCGTTCCGTCAGGAAGGATTCCGCTTCTAGCGGAAGACATGATAGAGTTGTAGAACGACTCCTTCGTGCATCTCGCCAACTTTCCGCCGACCTTCGGATCGGACAACTGGAGCAGGGCGACGGCCATGAACCGCGCCACCTCCGTTTCGTTTGGCAGGACCTTGGCAAGCTCACGCTTCCAAGGGGAGCCTTCGCGGCTCAACATCCCCGCGATGCTCTGGCTCTTCCAGTTCACCACGGCTCCGGAAGGAGCACCCTTCTGCTCCTGCGCATCCTGCTTGACTTCCTTGTTCTCTTCGCTCATCTTCTTTTTCCTTTCTTGTTATGCCTTGCGTATTGTCACGCCCGGTAGATACTTCTCGACGTACTTGAATACCTTCAACACCTCGGAAGGAAGTACGTTTCCAAGTACGATACCGTACTCGGCCATCCTTTCCTCCTTCGGCTTGTCGGCATCCTCGATGGCCTTGACGCTCTCCCAGTACGGGTCGCGAATCTCGTCGCACAGGGACTCGATAGACTTCATCGAAGACACGACGTTCTCGACTGTCGGGCACGACATGATGCGCTTCGTGAACGCGATCCTCTGGTCTGAAGCGAACTTCTTCAGCCTGTTGATGTCGGCGCATACCCGCTTGTCGTCGCGAAGAGTCTCCTTCGTGGCGACGCATCCGCGATACTTTTCCAGCATCGACTTGCAATACTGGACTACTTCCGACACGTTCGTGTCTACGGTTGCATCGGTTGAAGTCCTCAATACAAGTTCCATTCTCTTATCCTCTCTTGTTTGGTTTATCATACCACAATTCAGTCGCTCGCGCAACTCTATACTTCGGGCACGCGGACGGCAGGACGCATCCCGCCTATCACGCACTCGTTCCAGAACTTCTCCTCTACCTTCTCCAACGAGGAGATTTCCTTTTCGAGTTCAGACCTATCGAAGTGGTAGCACCTCTCGTATGCGGAGTCTCCTCCCCATTCGGTTCGGCAAAACCTAGCAAGCAGGACGGCCTTCTTCCATCCAGTCACGGACAACTGGTGAAGGACTTGGAGATAGTAGTGGACGGGGACAGTATCGTCCGTCCAATCGTCGCCCTTGCGAGATATGCTCTTCACCTCGATGACGTACGGTTCCGAGTCCGACGGATCGATTCCGATGCCGTCGAGCGTGGCGGACATGAACGGCATCTTCTTTGAACGAAGAATTATTCCGTCTCCCCAAAGAACTCCATGTCCTGTCTCTATCGAGTACAACGACAGGATGAGAGGTTCGCTTGCGTGACCCCTCCGCATGTCGTCGTTCTCTTCGGACTCTGTGATTATCGAAGTCCGCTTCCTCTCCCACAGGTCTGTCTCGCTCATGTACGGAGACATCCCCATGACTGCGGCAGCATCGGACGAACCGATTGCCTTCAATCTTTCAGATAGCCATCCGTTTCGGCTGTCGCAACGGACGGCATGGAACGCGCCATTGGATATGGCCGCCAGAAGGGCATCGTCGGGCCTGTATATCACACTGTTCTCAACCATGCGTTTAGTTCCTTTCCTATCCTTGTGTTGTCGTAAAGTCCTGCCTCCATCCTCTTATGGAAGCAGGTGTTGCAGAACTTCTTGCTCGGGTTTACCGTCTCGAACGGCTCGCCGCAAGCCGAGCACCATTTTCTGATGGATATCCCATCGATGTTTTCCATAGCACCTTCTCTTGAGTTCACCTTCCTTTCTTCCTTGGTAGGCTCTATCCATCCATTTGGATAGACAGAATGACCGTTCACAATCTTCGCTTTCGGTTTGAGTTCGCGCAACCTCTTGCGCGCCTTCCTTTTCTCCCAGCTAGTCATTTATTTTTTCTCCTACATAGCCGCGACGTCAAGTCCATATTCGTTTGCGCACCATTCGTTCCACTTCCCGTTCTTCTGTGCGTAGTACGCATCCTCGTCCTCATAAGACAGCATGTATGGGTCTACGTCTTCGATGCGCACCTTCCTTCCCTTGCTGTTCTTCCACGACATGTCGTTCCAGTCGTAGTAGTACATGGGTTGATATCCCATGCCGAGGTCATACATGCTCTTGAAGTTCAGGTTGCTGAAAGATAGGCCTCCGTCCTCGTGCCAATCGCCCACGAACAGAGTTACGGACGGAGCGAACACTACTATCCTGTTGTCAGCGGAAACATATTCTGCGATGCTTTCTATGTATTTCTCAGGCGAAGGGAACGCCTTCGCCCTCAAAGACAGCTCAGCAGTATCTGATATGTCTTTACTCCTCGGCACTAGAGGAAGAATGCCGTTGTGCATCATGCATGACTGCACCGTCCCTGACATGCTCTTTGGATTCGTGCCGACATCCAGCGGGAACGGATGCGTGTTCTCGGGGTTCACTCCGCCATGAGTCGCGATGCGGAAGTGCATGGCGACCTCCGTATCTGCAAACTCATTCTCGTTCTTCTTCAGGAACTTCAGGAACTTTCCCTGATTCATGAATCCCTTCGCGTACTTGACTAGGCTTCCGCTCCTCCACATGATTCCAGCGCCATGAGGATTGTCGTCCCACATGTCTAGGATTGTTCTGATGTCGGGCATCTTCGCGCCCTTGGCCTTATGACATATCACACACATTATGCAACCTCCTTCTTGTTCGCCTCGTTATTTGCATCGATTTTGGCATTGACAGACTCGACGACGCTCTTCACGGCATCGGATTCGCGTGGCTTTATCAGCCTCCTCAACATCGGGAAGACGTCAGGATAGTCTTCAAGACGGGATGCGATGAACGACAGGAACCTTTCTGGGGTAGTATCGTACACATCCGTAACTGGAACAGTGTCAGCGAACTTGACGAGCGCATGGCACATCTCTATCGTTCCAAGAACCGTCTCATGGTTCAGCGAACCCTTGAATATACGTATCTCTATCGTTTCGTCGTTGTTCGTATTCAAAGGCTGATAACGATCGTTATACCCACGCCCGTACCACTTCTCGCAGATAGGATTACACCTATAAGAATTCCTTACGGCATGTCCTATGTCCACCTTCTTGTTGTCATCATACTCTCCAGAGTAGATGAAGTCTCGCCGTGCAACGTCGCGCCATAGCATCCACCTGTTCAGCCAAATGTCCATCTTCACGATGGACGTTATCGGAATGACCTTGCGTGTCAGATGGACATGCAGACCACACGTATCGGTATCGTGCGAACGGAATCCCATATCGACCATCGTCTTGCACAGAGTCTTCCATCCAACAGTCTCCTTGTGATAACGCAAGGAACATGGTTGTGTTATGAGTTCCACCCCGCTGTCCGAAAGCGAGCCGTCGGACTCGAAGTGGATTATTCCGTCATGCACCCACCCCCTCACGGGATACTTGTCGAACTCCCCGTCATCACATTCTAGCTCTACGCCTATCATAAGGACATCCTTTTCTCCTGGCATCTTGTGCGGCCAGTAGTCTCCTCCCCAGTCGTGGTAGTCGGACACGCCGTCCATAAGAGAATGATGGCAGTCATTGCAGTAGTGGTTGTCACCATGCCAATGTCCGTCATCATCGGGATATACATCTCCGCACCTGTCGCAGGTAAAGTAATCGTTGTCGTAACAGTGTTCGCACAGGTACTCGTCTCCGTAAGAGACGGCATCCCTAATGTATATCCAATCATCACACGAGTAGCATTCTACTGCATACTCGTCGCGACACTCTTCGCACAACATGTCGCCAGACACGTCCGTTCCTTCATTGAGCGGATAGTATTTATCGCACTTCTCGCAACGAAAGTAGTACGTGTCTGCACACTCCTCGCAGATGATATCCCCGTCATGAGTCTCTACGAACGTTTCGCCTCCGTCAACGTCGATTACTCGTCCGCAGTGAGCGCACACCACTGCATCCTTTTTCTCTTCGTTGTCCTCGTTCATTTGTTTGTTCCTTTTGTTTTGACCTTCGGTTACTTGGACTGACGACTTTGTAGGTCGAACTTCTTGTGCGCATCCTCCATCGCCTTTGACATCCCTACGAGATAGTCCTTGAACTCCTCGTAGTAGCCATCATTCCTGGTCTGTTCGGACCGTTCGTATTCTCTACCTATGACTTCCCAGTTTCCATCGACAACAAACACCCCATTGTCCCAGTTGTCGCAGTCTAGGCGGTTCAGTGTGTCTACCCCTACTGACAGCCCGTCCATTCCGAAGAAGTTGCGTACGAGCTGGACGAAGCACGCGATGCCATAATCATCGCTTACAGGACTACGATACCCTAGCTCCTTGCAAGCCATGCAAAACGGCTTGATGGAATCGTAGCCTCCATTCCAATGGAGATAGACACCTACCGCATTGGGATGGTCTGCGACATACCCTTCAATGTGCATCGGACGAGACGCATCATTGAGATACTTCTCGATCTGATTCCTTTTCGCGAACGTTACAACTGCACGGTTACCCATTTGTTTTCTCCTTGTTTTCTGGTTGGTTTGTTAGATGAACTTGTTTGCCAAGCGCACGAAGTCATCCTTCGACGCGCACTTCTCCGCCTCTTGCCGAAGCATGGCTCCTGACCATCCCTCGGCCTCGACGTTAGACAGGAATATGCTCCACGCGCATAGCATGTCGTTCGTCACCGCGTCGAACAGGCGCATGACTTTTTCGGTGTTCTTTATCGGCATTGATTTCTCCTTCTGTTCCTTCCCCTACAACCCTATCTTCATATGATATGATATGATATGATATGATTGGAGGGGTGGCATATCCTATTGATACCCTTTGCATACCCTTTGACTAGGGCAGTTATCAACAGGTTATCAACAGGTTATCAACAAAATCATTGTTGAATGTCGAAAGTTACGGAAGATCGAACCTCCGTACCCACCTTGATAATGACGTGGACTGACGTCTCGTCCCATTCGCAGGAGACTTCACCACACGGATCGTTCTCCGACCATGCGCGGTTCACCTCCTGCATAAGGAACTCCTTTAGCTGGAATCGAGTGTCCGGCCCGGCATCGTGCCTGACCGAACGGTTTTCGTAGATGTATGTCATTGGGCCTACACCTCCCCTCTCGGATTACCACCGTAAACGGGGCTAGAGTCTCCACGAAGAGACAGGGCATCGTCCATGCTAGTTGACGGCAAGGAATTGAATACGGAACCTTTAAGCCCCGTAAACGAGCATACATGGCGGCTAGTAGTAACCGACGGACTTGCGTTCACACGCCAAATGCGGCCATCGTGCATGACGCACATGCAAAGACCATAGCTAAACAGGACGGCAATCGACTTGCCTTCACTGTTCTTCATGCGCAATACCTGCGCCTTTCCATTCGACCCTTCAAGGGCTTCAAGTTTCATCTCCATTTCACACCTCGACTTTCTTTCCGCTGGCATACGACAGCCGCACAGCCCACGAGAACTTCTCCGGGCTAATGAAACGATATACCCTCTCCCCGACGACACCCCACGCATGGGCAATCATCGGAGTAAGGCTCCTGCTAGACGTGAAGCCGCTAGGCCCCCACGTCTGCACCACGGTGGAGAACCCTCTCGCCTCCACAACAATCGACAGGTTGAGCATCCTCATCCCGCCTACCGAGACATACGCCCTTCCGACGCCGATTGTCGTCTTCACGACGCACCTCCTTCCGGCATCATGTCAGACCTAGTCATTCCAAGAGCGGCACCAGCCGCACACACAGACACCAACTCGTCTGCGATGGCATCGACCTTGCCCATGAGGACGGAGAACCTAAGTTCCTGCCCACGCTCTGCCGCGCACATGGCACGACTCTTCAATACGGACATCCTGTCCGCCAGACACTTTGCCGCGTCTCTCACGGCCTGAACCAGTAGTTCTTTCATCTTTTCGTTCCTTTGTTTTTGTTTTCGTTTTTCGTTTCTCTACCCCGCGCACTAGGCACGGGAAATAACCAGAATGACGGCCCCCCAAAAACACGCCCACACGACCGGCCCCCCATACGCCGCCGCAGCAAAACCAAAACCCGCCACTGCCGCACCCGGCACGACTGACGACTTGATGATGTCCTTCATCGATTCTCTCCTTTGCGTTTCCTTTTAGCCGGGACACACGCCGAACTCCATCGTCCATGTTCGCGCCCCAGATTCCCCGACATGACGCGCACGAACGCACCCGCGCCCGCACACCCATCGGAAATGTCATGATACAGAACCCCAGTAAATCATAGAGGTACACACTATCCGCCTACACTTACCGCCATGCAGTTTGACCGATAGCAGTAAGGCCCATATCGGATGAGCAGCAGGTGGACAGGCCCTCCTCCAAAGAAGGCTCTGTATGAAGTGAAAGGCATTCGCGTTGCGCGCGAGGACAGTATACCGAACCGGCGATTTTTTGTCAACTTTTTTTTGAATTTTTTTTGACATTTTTTCGCCTAGTCCGCATAACTGCCGACCTGCACCGCAAATGACCCAACGATTTTCACTTTTACGGGCAGGAAATTTTTCGCAAGGAGTCCTTCCTGACCGTAAAAGGGGACGGTTTCCGTCATTTTTCGTGACCGTGAACTGTCCCCAAATCGTTTTAAGGCGTGTGATATGCGCGGACGGCGTTTGACCGTACACGATAATTCACCCGCCACTAGCACCTTCCCTTCGTGCCATGTCCCTTGGTTCTGGAGGGCCATGCGAGATTACGGTTCCCCGTGCTGGCGCATGGCTTGCGCCCAGAGTGTTTATACACGGACGGCCATCGACTTTGGCCCCGTGTCCCAGTGTTGTCCAACTGGTGATTGTCATGCCTACGCCCCGGTACTCTCGCGTACCTTATGCGCTTTGTCCGGCACTGCATCCACCTGCCCTATATAATAGGTATAGTGCGAGCGGTGTCTGTACCGCTGGCACATGCCCATTACGAGGGGTGGGGTGGCCTTCCTACGTCGTGCGCTCGCTCCCTACTTGCGACAGGTGGCTTTCGCCCGCCGTTTCCGGCGTAGCCCTTTCGGGCCTGTCGCTGTCGGGCGTCTCATCACGTGACCGGATCGACAGTCCGGCCGCACATTCGCGCGTGTCCGACGCTACGGGTGGCTTGCCTATTTGCCATTAGGCGTTCCACCTACGCTTTCGCGTTTCTTTCCGGCGCGGCAGCGTGTCGTTTCGTTCCGTTTCTTTCGCCGTTCCCCCGCGCCGTTGCCGGATAAAACCGGCGGCATATTCCAACATTCGCCGGGGGAACTTGCGCTCTACCGGCGAATGTTGAGCGGTTGCGGCATGGTCACCGCAACCGCCGGCTGCGTTATTTCGTTTCCATGTCGGGCTTGTCCGCCTCTTTCCATGTCATGTTCGCCCGCCGCAGCGCAAGCGCTGTACGATAGCCGCTGTCAACCGCAAGGCAAGCTTTCGTATACTCTTCCTTTTCGGTGTCAAGAGCAGCGCTAGCGTCGACGTTCGCCTTGCGCAGCGCTTCAATCTCCGGCGTATGCGTGGCGTTCCAAAAATCGGCGTTCCATGCCGCGCAAACCGTTTCGTAATCGGTGATCGTCGCGTCATTAGGGCGCGGGTTCGTTGCGCGAAATGCCGTTTCGGCTGCTTCCACCGCTTCGTCGAGGTTGCGCTTCGCCGTTGCGGCAGCGCGCTTCGCGTTCTGATATGCCGCATAAGAGGCCGCGCAAGAAGCGCACAAAAGTGCGTCCAGCGAGCATTTCCAGTCCGCGCCCAGTTCGGTGGCGATCGCGCTCGCGACATAGACCGCAGCAACGCCGTCCAACGGGCGGTTGCCCTTCAAAATGGCGGCCATGTCGGCATTTTCCGTCTTTGCCGCCCATGCCATGCTGCACATCTCTGCTGCCGTCAACTTGCCGGCGATGACGGCGTAGCGGGCGGGCTTGCTGCCGCCCTTGCTTTCGCTCACCATGCGAATAAGTGTCTTTTTGCTCATGATCTCGTTCCTTATTGTTTCGTTCGCCCGTTCGCCCCGCGCCCCGTTTGGGGCCGTCCGGTTCAAACTGTCGGCTGCCGCTTGTTTCGTTCCGTTTTCCTGCGACATCTATATTCTATCAAATTTAAACTTGTCAGGCCGCAGTGTCAAATGTTAGGGAGCGGAAACAATGTTAGCTGGTTATCCCCTTATTTTAAAGGGGAAAACCAACAAGGGGCCATGGGGTAGGGGGTTCTCTCTGTCCCCCTCCCAATATCGCCCTCGCGTGTTGCCCCTTTGGTGCTATGGTGTTGGTGGGTTCTTGAGTGAGATGAGTACGGCTATCTGGACATCGGAGTCTACGGAGACGTCATAGTCGCCGTATTCGTCCGGCTGAGCGTACTGAGAGGGGTCTAGGAGCGACATTGAGTATATCTTGTTGGCTAGTGCGGCTGGGTCGAGCCTGAAGATTGCCTCGCTTGTGCCTTGTGGCGTGATTATGGAGCCGATTGAGGACTGAACCTTCGAGAAGGAATATCTGTCTGCGAGGAGGGTGTTGCCGTGCTCGCGGTCGATTGCTTTCTGGTAGAGTACGACGTAGAAGGTGAAGTCGAGGAAGTCTCTTGCGTTTTTGAGGACGGTGGTCTGTCCGGAGGCCGATCTGACATACGCGCAGTTTAGGATCGTGATGTCGAGATCGTTGTAGACTGGACGGCTTGTCTGGGTTGCCGTGACGATGGTCTGGTCGGGTAACACATGTCTGTACACTCTTGCATATGGGCCTATGCCAGTCGGTGTCCAAGGACCGGACCCTCCTGAGTGAGATGTGTCCCATTCCTGTACTGACGGACTGAACCATGTGAGGAGTCGATACCCAGAGCGAAGGTTCTGGGCGCAGTTTCTGAATGACGCGAACGGGGTGGAAAAGTCGTATGCGGCGATAGGGTTGTTTTGGTTCGTCGTCGGCTGGAAAACGTTTGGAGCTACGAACACTATGGAGCTGTCTGTCCTGACAAGGCTCCTGATACCGTCAATGAAACTGGCTCCATCATTAAATTGCCCGTTGTCAGAAGAGAAGCTTGTCGGCATCTTGCTCTTGTCTATGAGCGGATTGAAAATAGCGGCTTCTACCCATTCAGGCCCATACCAAAAGAACCTGTGGTTTGAAAAAAGGCTCTCGGCATTGGATATGTTTAGAGTTGTAGGTGTAAAACTGTTGGACGAGATGTCGGTTCTGCTACTGGACGATCCACTGTTTGTTGGGTTCATGAACGCGGCGGCGATGCTCCAGTCGTTCAGGTTGATGAAATTGTGCGCATATAGGTCTTCGCCTGGATGTGGAGCGACTATTTCGCCCCTAGATACGGAAGGATTTTTCAAAAGCGGGGCGAGATTTATTGCAGGGTCTGCTCTTACGGAGTTTAGGTCGGAGATTTCCGAATAAATGTAGAAGTCGCTGTCCGTCAGGTTTGCCATTTTTCCTTCATCCTCTGCCTTCTAAGGGTTTTTACGGCTTTCATCGACGGCTTTGGGCAGTCGTTGACTGGGTATCTTGGATTTACGCACTTTGCGATGAGCCTGCACCAGCAGTTGTGCGACAGATACTTGCATTTTCCGCACTGACGGGGCTTGCGATGTGCGCGATTTTCGTCTTTTGCCATTTCTTTCCGTTCTTGGTTGTTTAAAATCGCCCTGTTTCGACCTCTCCGAGCGCGGGCGAACCTCTCGTCAAATAGGTAATAGGCAACCTTGGGTCTGTACCGCGATTGGGAAGAAAGGAACGAAACCCAATCCGGCAAATTTCATCTATTTTTCGGCGGTTTCATCCGGCTGAGGGATTGGTGCTGCGGGAATCACACAGCATCCGCGCCTGTCCGCCTCGGCGTAAAGTTCATCAAGTCTCTTCTCGTACTCTTCCTGTGTCATCTGGCTACCTCTCTTCCTTGTTTTCCTGTTCGTTTGGCGGCGTCGTTTCGCACGGTTCGACCTTCGCGTCGATGGTCTTGTGCGAGCGTATGTGGACGACGCCGAAATAGTCGTTCGTCTCGGCGACGGTGTACTTCACCTTGAGCGCGGCGTTCTCGGCGACCCCGAGACGGAAGCCGGACAGGTAGTTCAGAATCGTTAGCGAAGCCGCGCCCTCCGTGCCCGGAACGCTGATGCCGACAGAAACGTCCATGCCCTCCGTGCATTTCGCGCCCTTGTAGATGCACCCCGCGAAAAACGCGCCAAGAAGAAGCGCGGTCGCCGTCTTTGTCAGGATTCCATTCATTCTGTATTCCTTACTCGTAGATTAGATGCCCGCCTCGCCAATCTCTCACCCAAACGTCCAGTACGGTTAGTCCCTGCTGTCGTCCACTCGGACGGACAGGCGGCAAGGCGGACAAGCGGTGATCAGTCGCAGTCCTCGCAATCGTCGCAACAGCCGAAGTCAACGTCGGTGTCGGGAACGTCGCCGCCGCGCCACGCGATGACGGCGGCGTTGAATGCGTCGCGAACTTTCGTCAGCTCTGCCGCCTCGATCTTGAAGTCGGCGAGAGCGTCTGCCGCGTCGGCCACAGCCAATAGCGTCGCCTTATATGCTGACTGCCATTTTGTCGGCACGAGCCACGCGATGGAGGTCATCGTCGCGAGAACCTTGCAGAGCGTGTTGTAGGCGGCGGCGATCTTCGCGCGCTTGTCGGGATCGATGGTGGCGAGTGCTTGGTTC
>Ga0326513_10002784_pt1 | contig 12812 bp, 16 predicted proteins | sample 2_2465_0518_D_FD_203654 | JGI IMG/M metagenome (GOLD analysis project Ga0326513, IMG submission 203654) | Bovine rumen microbial communities from UC Davis, California, United States - 2_2465_0518 | ecosystem: Host-associated > Mammals > Digestive system > Stomach > Rumen | place: USA...
AACAGATATTAATCTCCTATCGGAGATTAACTTCCCCACTTCAGTTAGCAACAAACAACCGAAGCGCAGTATTAACCGCGCTCCGGTTGTAAGTAGTTAGGTTGTAGACCTCAGTGCACATTACCAGTAAATGAAGTTTACTGCGTAAGTTCCTGCGGGGAGAGCCCCATCGGTTTTGATGGTCTGGCCAGTAATATAACCATATCTGCAATTACCACCATTAATGCCGAAAGTAAAGAAAATCGTATCGGAAGCTGCATACGCTGCGGGAAGTGTGGCGATAGTACCATTGTTACCGGCGGAAGCTGTTAAGGTGAAAGAAACAACACGGATTGGACCAAAAGCAACATTATGAACATATCCGAGTGAGATGTTAGTGCCGCCCCAAGCGGTGAAAGTTGCGAGTGAGTTATCGACCTTTGAATTGAGTGCTGAGCTCAAACCGCTTATAGTGGTATCAACATCTGCGAGCTGTGATTCGACTGTGATACGAGTCCAGTTGGCTGAACCGGTCCACGGACCCGGTGTAACAACCGGAACAGAGCAAACATACAGAAGTGAATTATACATTACAATATCACCCTGATCGTAAACTGTTGTAGAATCGAAAGCTGCGGCGATCGAAGCGGTAGCGCCTGCGCCCTTAGCGTCTGCGGCTGAAGCTGCTGTTGCAGCGTTACCGGCGTCTGTAAGGGCCTGCGTAGCATCGCCCTGCGCGTTGTCTGCTTTGGTTTCCGCTGTGTGTATGGCGTTATCGATATCCGTGAATGCTCCATTGATATCTGTGAGCCATGCAGGCTTATCGGAAGTAATGAACTGCGGAAAATGGTAATTGGGTGTTGTGTTAGTGTGGGACATTTGAATTACTCCTTTCGTTTAAGGTAAAAGATTCTTGCCGTTGAAATCATAATCGTAAGCTGTAAGCTCTTTAAGATCATAATTACTTGCGGTCATTTCGAGAACATCGTACTCAATAGCGGTCAACGAACCGTCAGAATGGAAGTATGTAATGATATCTTTTACAACATCTCTAACATCATCATACTGGCCCGTTATCGGGTTGATCATCATATTATAATTCAAGACTTGCGCGTCTGTATATGCTTTTGAATTCGTTTCTGCGGTTTCTGCATAACCCTGCGCTAAGTCATTATAATAAGTGTCCTGATTATCGATGTAAACAGTAAGACTGTTAACCTGTGCTGTTACATATCCTTTGTATTCGATGGTAAGCTGATCGTGAAGGGCCTGCAACTGCTCTGCAAGTAATACATTATTTGCAGCGATTGCGTCATTAATCATCTTCTTGATCTGCTCTTCTGTAAGAACAACGATCTTCGAGAACTCTTCCATCAGATATGAGGTATCTGTTGAAACCTCATTCAACTTTTTGATGATATAGCCCAGATCACCTTCATATGTTCGAGTGTGTGGGAACTCAAAATAAGCCATAAGTTATATCTCCTTTCTTTTAGATTTTATCATCAATACACAAAAAGTGTTAAATCATTTTCGAACAATCCGGCTATGAAATCATAGGGGTTAAACTTGCCGAGAAGCTCGTATTCTGCTTCCTGCATGGCGGTTGCGGTCATTACGCCGATATTACCTCTAATATGGTTGTTCTGAGTGGTCTTCTCGTTCTCAGTAACATCTTTATCATTAGTGAGGTTGTTCGTAGTGGTCTTCGATGAATTACCGCCATCAGTAACCGATTCGCCATGCTGCAGGCTTGAAGTTGATTTATCAGTAGGCTGATATGCATTAGAATCGTATGCGCTTGTTTCCGCGGTGTCCGTGGTGGTGTCGGTCCCGGAGTGAGAAGTGGTGCGAGCTGTGTTAACTGCTTCGCTCTTCGTGCCGGTGTTCTTGGTGGTGTCGTCCATTGTACGATCGCGGTTGGTTTCCATATCCTCATAACGATCATAGTTCTCGATCGGCGAGTAATCGGCCTTATATATCTTTGCTACATGTTCAAAAGTATACTGATTCTTTGCAGACCATACAGCGATTGCGGACTTCATGACATAAGGATCCGCAAAATTCGGAAAGTTAAGACCGCAGCGCATTAATATGGAATTGATAACGGTATCGCGGTTAAGCGGTGAGCCTTCCGGAAGTGTTAACCCTTCGAATAAATCAACATGCACAGTAGTGGCAAGATCATATAACTGAGTTAGCGTTAACATTGTCAAAAGCTCCTTCCGTATTAAAAGTATTTTTAAGGTCTATTGAGAGATTAAGGCCGTAAAGCTGGTTAGCAACCTCGAACCCTTCGCGGATATTGTCGAGCCAATAACCAGCATTAAGCTGGATCTCTGAATCGTTGGCTTCTACTTCGTTATCAGTTAGGCGCTCGCGCTTGTCCGTGTTGGCATTGTTTACGCCTATCTCGGTTAAGAACTCGGACATGATCTTGCGTTTAAGAAGCTGTATATCACTTGCTACAAAGTTCTCTTTAACATGATTATACAAGATAGTATCTTGATTAATCTGAGCGCCTTTGACGAAAACTGCAGGAGTGCCCTTCGAGATTTCATCATACATTAGTTTCATGCTGTTGGCGGTCTGCTTGTTTTCTACAAGGCCGATAAAGGCAACCTTTGAATTCATAAGGTTAACCGATATCGAGCAATCGCATTCAGCGAGCATGTAAGCATAACGATATATTGTATCGAGTATACCGCGATAATCATAACTAATCTTCACAAGGGCGCAATCTTCTCCGATGGTGCGCGAGAAGTTACCCAGTACCGGATTAGCCACTATTACGGTTGTCGGGTGGTTAAATACATTAATACCGGATACGCCGCATTCGAGTGGAATAACACCCACTTCGGTATCGGTGATGGTGATAAAACCACGCGCGAGCAGTTTCGAGAGCATGTAATCAAGGTCCCAGCCTTCCGGGATCCCGTCGAACTCATATATAGACATAGCCTTGCGGAATAATGTACGGCAATAATAGGAGAATGCTGCCGAGTTAGGATCGACCTTCTTCGGCTGCATTGAGAAATAATCCCGAAGCATATCGGACTTCATTACTTCATCTATCGACATAAACTCATTAGCCATATTTGTACCTCTTTATTCTAAGTATACGCCCGAATTCAGCGCGGTATTAACCATCTGAATCTCAGTCTGTGTCGGTGTAGGTTCGCCGGTCTGATCGGTGCAATTCATTTGCGCGTTCATCGTTTGACAATAACCGGATCCATTAAGCTGCTTAAGCTGGTTAGTTGGTGTGCCAATCGTATTAATAAGCGCGGAAGGCTCCTGCGATGTATTATGCACACGGCAGATACATACAATATCATTACCGAGTCCGGTTCCAGCACCGCCGCCGATGCCACCGACAGAAGTTGCCATAGGCGTAAGGGACTGCGCTGCGCCTGCGACCATTCCCAGCGGATTAGTAGCGGCCGCCGCCGTGATCGTGTTGGCGATAGCCCCAACATTGATATTAGAATCACCGATCAGAATCGGCATAGCAACATTAGCGCCGTAGGTTCCCAAGTTGGCAGAATCACAGCGAACTTCGCAGGCCATAGAACCGGAATATAAGTTAAGCGCAATCCTAACTTGAATCGTGCTATTGCCTTTTACAACCTCGGAAGGAATGTTAATACAGCCGATAAGCGGTACGTATAACATGACTTCTGTGCAAGAAGCGTTACGCCAATCCGAGAACTGCCACGGAATCGACACGCTAACCCAAGCCGATGTAATTACCGGATCATCAACGCGGCGAAGGCCTGAGATGTAATCCTTATATGAACCCAGCGCTAACGGTTTCGAAGTTCCTGCCGAAGCGGAAGCAGGAATCACAAACGGCAACCAATAGGAAGCACGGATATTAGAAAGCGCCGAGCCGCCGCCAAGTAACTGACTTGCGAGGATCCTAACGCAATCGTGAAAGCATAGAAAACCATTCTTAAATGCTGTTCCTGCTGCTTCGAGCCATGCGCCTATTGCTTCTAAAGTCTGAGTAGTAATATCATACTGAGCCGCCCTAGTAAAAGCGGCTACAGTGTCATTTCTGCCTGTAGTAAAAGAATTATAGAGCGCCGTTACAATGTCGGATCCATCATAACCGAGGTTATCTATCTCAGACTTCGGAATGATATAAACGCCGGTTCCTTCATATACATTTGTCTGTGTTGTGCCGGTGTAATAATCAAAGTTATCTTTTGTACCGGTGGTACAAACAAAATAAGTTCCGGCGCCGTTATCGAAGTCCCAAGGCATAGCCACAGTCGCGGTGTGCGCATCGCAATCTGTTTTGATGGCCAAACGGTTATCAGGTATCTGTGTATTAGCGGTGGAATCATAAAGCACAAAAGCGGAAGTATTCTGTATATGCAGGCGATAAGTTCCCAGCGCGTCAACAGCGCCGTGAATCTCCCACAGCTCATTATTAAGAGCTATGATATCAGTTACCCAATAATAGCGGTTGGCAATATTGAAGTAATTGAATGCCGGGCGGCCTGAGAAGTGCAGGATCAGAACCGGATTAATCAATGAAGTGGGGTTTTTAAACTTGCAATCACCAAAGAAGGCAACCGCAGGCGCCGCCGCGGTTGAGTTATATCTCTTCTGATTGTAGTAAAAATTAACATTCATTAGATTATCTTTCCTTTTCTAAAAACCCCGGGCGGAGGTCTAACGCCCGGGGCCTATCAGTATGAGGTGCAAAGCCCTTCAAATAAGGATAGCTTAGTTCAGTGTAAAATACACGAGTGCTTCCGACACATCGACATAACGCGCCTGCTTTTCGTGCCAATACTGGTTATAATAAGCGCCGGCCGCATTGATCGGAGTGGTGAGTACAGTTTCATCGATCTGATAGATTCCGAAAGCGTCGCGATCGTGTACTACTGCGATGATGTTAGAACCCTGGAATGCGGAACCGTCGGAAGGCTTCTTGATATCAATGCTGGAAGGTGTCTGTTCAGCCTGCCAATAGTTAATAGTGGAATACTGACCATCGATAGAAGTGAACTGTTCGTGGAAAGCTGCGTATTCTACAACAGTTTCGAGCCTGCGCTGGAAAGCAGAGAGAACGCGGATCCTCATATTCTCCTTGTTAACAAATGTAGGAAGCGAGCCGCCGCAATACTGTACGGACATATCCTGAATCATATCAACGATGTTATTAATACGGTAGATCGCATATCTGAGAAAATCAGCATTGTAAAGAGCCGTTGCAGCTGTGAGCGTAGATCCTGTATCTGTGTTGTAATCAGTTACAAGGTTGATAACCTGTGTAGGCTTAGCAGCTTCGGAAATAGCAGCGGCAAGAGTAAGGCGGCCGAGTGATTCGAGCGAAAGCTCGATCGCATTTCTGACTTCACCGAATACCAGCGCGATGAATGATCCCATAGCTTCAGCGGAAAGGAATGCTTCCTTAAGTGTTTCGCGCTGGATCGTGATCTTAAACTGATAAGGTGTTCTTGTTACAAAAAGCTTCTGATGTGCCTTCGGCTTTGCTACAACATAATGGTCAATAGCTACGCCATCAGTAAGGCCGTACATCTGATCACTCTCAGCGGTCGGCATTTCGACACGAATTTTCTGCAAAATGCAACCGAACTCCATGTCTGAAATTACCATATCCTTAAACTTGTTATTGTAATCACGGAAACGGTAAATTGTTCTTCCGATCCTCTGAGCGAGAGTGTTAAGGAATGCTTCCGTATTGGTGGAAGAATCAAGCACAACATTACCCAGTGAAATAAGGGACTGAGTATCGATCGCGGTAATACCGCTGTCGCCGATGGCCTGATCTACTGCCGAATTGACGATCGTGTAAATCTGATTAGTGTTCATTTGTTTACTCCTTTTATAAAGTTATAAAGCGCGGTTTCATCATCTACCGGATCAGTCTTAACTTTTCGCGCTAATGTAAAGTTAAGCTCCTTTGTAGCCTTTAATTCCTTTGCGGTGTTAGCCGCAGATTCCTTCAAAGAATCATTCTCACTCTTAAAAGAATCTCTTTCTGCAGTAAGATCTTCTATCTGCTTATTAGCAGTGTCGATCGAAGATAAAAATGCAGCCTTCTGTTCATCGCTAAGCGCGTTAAATTCGTTAATGTCCATAATATCGACCTCGCTTTATTATAGGTTATTTAATAACCGGCCTCAGTGCTGGCTGGGCTGCGCCGCCCTTCCGGGCTTAGCCGTGGCGCATATCCTTGGCCGGCATAATTTACTATTATCATATCTTTTTGCAAATTGCAAGTAATTTGCAAAAGTTTTCGACAATGGTCTGTAATATAATTGTCATTTGACATGTATTGACGAATGTATATAATACTAAGTAACAGAACCTTGTTCTGAAATTTATTTATCGGAGGTCATAATTATGGCACAGGCTAACAATTCATTCGTAATCTCAGGCAACCTTGTACGCGATCCGGAGATCAAGTTAACAACCAAGCAGACAAAGTATAGCTTTGTTTCGCTTGCAGTCCGCGGCATGGCTAAGGACAAAGTAGACTTTATTACAGTCTGCTTCTGGGAGAAGCTCGCGGATAACATCAAGCAGTATTGCCACAAGGGTGATACCTTGACGATCTGCGGACACATTACCACATTCAAGAAGGATGAAAAGACACAGCTGCAGCTCGTCGCAGACGGCTTTACGATCCTTGCAAGCAAAAAGCCTGCGGAAGCTCCTGCGGAGAAGCCTGCGGAATCTCCTGCTGCGGAAGCTCATGCTGCTAAGGCTCCTGTATATGGCGATGTCTTCGCGGAAATGTCCGAACCTTTTACACCGTTTTCATAAGTATTAAGTGAGGTCTATTATGGTTAAGCTTGTTATCACTCCCGAACTGCGTTTAACTTTGCAGCTGCTTGCGGAGATCGAACCCGATTATGTATCAGATTTTATCTTGACCATGATCGAAGAGATCAACAGCGAAGATCACCCCGATCCGTACGATATGCCCGACCCGGTAAGAGCTGCATATCTGTTTTGGATCCGAAGAGTAAAAGAGATAACTGAAGTATGAAGTGGTACTCCATACCTACCGGAGATAAGCTGCAGCCGTTCACTTTTATAGTGGGCGGCCGTGGCATTGGTAAGACATACAGCGCGGAAGATTACTGCATTACTAACTATCCGGGTCAATTCATGTATTTGCGTAATACCGCTGTTCAGTTAAAAGAATCTTGTAACGCCTTCGGCAATCCGTTCAAACGCTGGGCGAAGGACCATAACCGCGATATCGCGATGAAGATGGAAGGCGAACATGCTGTAATCTATGAATATGATGAAGATGGCGCAAAGACTTGTATCGGCTATGGAGCAGCGTTATCGACTTTCGAGAACTTGCGCGGCGTCGATCTAAGCGATTGCAGGATCGTTTTACATGATGAATTTATCGAAAATAGGGCGCTCGGCTTCGATCAATTTGATTCATTTCAACACATGTACGAAACTGTTAATCGAAACCGCGAGCTGTTAGGCGAGCCGCCTTTGATAGTCCTTCTGTTATCCAATGCGCAGCGCTTAGGTAATCCGATATTAAGAGGATATAATCTCATCCCGATAATAGAAGGCATGCAGGCCAATGGCCAGCATACTGCGACTGTAGGCAATAAGCGCATAGAATTACCATTCTCGGAAGTATCGGAAGCTAAGAAGAATACGGCTCTTTATCAAGGCGCAGGCGATAGCTTCAAAGAGCAGGCGCTGAATAATAACTTCTCGAATGATTCCTTTACCGGAATCAAGAAGGTCAACTTAATGGAGTTTGAGCCGGTTTGTGCTGTTGATGATATCTATATTTATAGGCATAAATCAAAGACCGCTTTTTATTGTTGCGCCGTTCCTGCGAAGGGCGTACATAAGTATCGCAGTAAAGATAACTTGATCGTATTCATGCGGTTGTATGGTCTTAAGCTTAAACTATTATATGGAACAGATCAGTTATATTTTTCAGACTATTCAACGAAAGTTGACTTAATGCAGATATTAAACATGTTATATTGAGGTAAGTTATGGCTATTACATGCGGAACTTGTAACCATAAAGAAGTTTGCGAGTGGGCTATCGATCCTGAGAAAAAGTGGAACTGCTCAGATTGGCAGGCGATCAGATATACCGGGAAATGGATCAAGACCGAACACGGCTTCAAGTGTTCCGAGTGCGGCGAAGAAGCTGCCGCGCAGTTTTCTTATTGTCCTGACTGCGGCGCAAGTATGATGTATGAGGTATTATAATATGAGATTAATAGACGCAGATAAAGTGAAGATAGAATCACGCAAGCACTGCATTAATTGTAATCTGAATGGTACAAAACAGTGTAAGACCTGCGTGATTAATCTGATCTGTGATCGCTTAGACTTGCAGCCGACCGCAGAAGAAAGACCGCGCGGCATGTGGGTTTATGAAACAAAACTTGACGGTGTTGGTAATTGGTATTGTTCTAATTGTTATGAAGATAAACAATGGATAGGTAAAAATTCTGACTTTTGCCCATACTGCGGTGCTGATATGAGAGAAGGTGTAAACAATGGCAAGAAGTAAATACCCCGGTATTCAGATCCTATATGAAGTAGGCACGCGCCAAGAACTTGCACAGTCTTATGGCGTGTCAGAGCGTACCATGTACCGCTGGCTTAATAAAGCCAAATCGCAGACTAAGGAACGGCAGGAATACCCCGGTGCCGGTCCGATCGCACGCTTCAAGGGAACTCGCAAGGAACTTGCAGAAAAGTATAATATCTCTGAGCGTACAGCATACAGATGGCTTAAGAAGGCGCGCGAATCGGGCGCGGACATTCCTTCAAGGCAGGCAAAAAGCAAATATCCCGGCACTGCTATACTTGACGAACGCGGCACGAATAAGAGTATCGGCGATCGTTACGGCGTATCGGAATCAACTATAAGGCGCTGGAAGAACCGCGCAAGGTCAGACGCGGAAGCGGCCGGAATGCCTACCGAAGTATTGACACCGGACCAGTTACCGCAGGAAATCTTTACACCCGATCAGTTACCCGAAGAGATCATCACAGAACCCGAATCGGTTTTAGACGATGATCTTGATATGTTCAGTGAAGAATCAAGTGATTATGAATCATTTACAAGTATCAATGATCTTGTAGAAGATGTAATTAACCTTGATAAGATATCACCCGATAGCGCATTCTTAGGCTTAGACAAGGAAACCCAGCGCGAATACATGTTCGCATATATTACTTATCAGTCGCAGCATAATAAGGACTTATATTATTGGGTTGAACATGTCGGCATGTCCGACATCCCATCGGAAGATATCGCGAGCCTTAATATTTGGGGCGATTCCTTCGAAACCTTTGTACAGGAACAAATCGACCTTGATTCATATTCAGATAGCTGGGCAAAATAAATTATCAACACAAAATCTGTTGGTAAATTGCAAAAACAAGCAAAATATTACAAATAACAACAATTTTGAACAGATTTTCCGTTGATAATTAAAATTTTCAAGGCATATTTTAAAATGTTTTCGAGGTTTTAAAATGAATTATAATAAAGTGAGGTCAAAAGCATGTTTTTATATGAATATTTCAGCGGAGAAAGACACCATCTTGAACGCAGATTTTCACTCTTATCTGCAGAGCCGAAATTCTATATTCAAATGCCTTCGGGCGAAGCTGCGCCGGTCTTTGATTATAAGACATTCCCTTTCGAGATATTTGTGGACGCGCCGACAATTCACAAGAAGGGTAAGAGCCGGGACCGCGTGGAATATTATAACCTTGTTACGGCCTTCGATATCGAAACCACTACGATACTAAGCGATGAACCATTCGCATTCATGTACCAGTGGCAATACTGTATTGAAGATTATGTATTCATGGGAAAGACTTGGGAAGAGTTCCAAGAGTTTATAAACATTCTATCTACAAAGTTAGGTCTGTATATCAGACTTACCGACGAGGATCTTATTATAGGTAAATCACTTGTAACCTATGTACATAATCTTAGTTATGAATTCCAGTTCATGCGATTCTTTTTGGGTGATCTTGTACACCCTCTCGTAACTGATAAATATGCGCCGCTGCTCATTCCTACCAAGCTGGGTATTACATTCCGTTGCAGCTACCGCTTAACAAATAAGACTTTGGAGAAATTCACAAAGGGCTTCGAGCATGCGAAACTTGCCGGTGATCTTGATTATTCCATCAAGAGAACACCCGAAACGCCTATGACCGATACGGAACTGGCCTATTGCTATTGTGATGTAAAAGGCCTTTGCGAAGCACTGCGCGATAGATTAGAAAAAGATAGACATTATAATATTGCGTCCATTCCGTTGACCAGCACCGGTTATGTTCGCAAAGATTGCCAAAAGAGCATGAATTCAGAATCAAGGAACCGCGCTAATTTTCAGAAGTCGAAGCTAACGCCGGAACTTTACCGCCTGCTTAGAGCAGCATTCCGCGGCGGCAATACACACGCTAATGCAGCATATTCCGGAAAGCTGATCGGAGTGCCCTGCGAGCGTTACCCTTATGCAAAAGGCGGCATTATTAAGCATTATGATATAGGTTCAAGTTATCCATCTTCCATCTTGATAAACACCTTCCCGATGGGTCCGTTCCTCAGATCGGCCGAGCTGGAAGGAAGATACCGCGCTGAAAACTTCAAGGCGCTTATGCGTAAGTTTGTCGAGTTATGCCGAGCTAACTGTATTTTGCTTAAGGTCCGCTTAATCGATGTTAAGTATATTGGATCCTGCGGCGTGCCTTATATTCCTATCTCGAAAACGATGTATAGAATCTCAGACACAGCTGAGATTGTAGAAGATAACGGTCGTATTTATTCCGCGCCTTTGCTCGAAATGGCTTTAACTGATATAGACTTCAAGATCATCATGCGCGATTATCAGATAGGAGCGCTGGAGATTGTCGAAGCATATACAAGCTGGCGCGGTAAACTTCCGGAAGAACTCAGATCGGTTGTTCTTGATTATTACAAAAAGAAGACATTATTAAAGCACGCCGATAGCCCCGAAGACCAGTACGAATATGCTAAGGCTAAAGAACATCTAAATAGCACCTACGGCATGATGGTAATGCGTATAGATAGGCTTGAATTCGAATATGTTGATAATGAATACAAGCTGCTTGATAAATCACTTCAAGAGCAGATTGATACCTATTACGAATCACGATCGAACTGCTTGCCTTATCAGTGGGGCGTTTGGGTTACGGCTAACAGCCGCGCAAGGCTCCAAGAGGGATTAGATATCTGCGGTAAGGATACCTTATATACAGATACCGATTCCGTGTTCTACATCGGAGATCATGAAGCGGAATTCGAAGCGCTTAATGATAAGCTCAGGAAGCAGGCAGAACTTGCAGGAGCTGTGGCCGAGAACCGCGCCGGTGAATCTTTTCCAATCGGACTGTGGGACCGCGAACCCGATTCTAAGTTGTTTATGACTTTAGGCGCAAAGAAATATATACTCTCGCTTGATGGCGAACACCTCGAAACCACTATAGCAGGCGTATCTAAGAAGCTGGGCGCTGAGTATTTTACAGAACACGGATTCGAAGCTTTCCGCGATGATACCATTATTCGAGATTCCGGAAAGATCGCCGCGGTATACAACAACCAGCCGCCGCATTATATCGAGATCGATGGCGTAAGGATCCTGACCGCGGCAAATATTGCCATGATTCCATCGGCTTATACTGTACATATTACAGATAAGTATGGTAGATTTATAGAAATGATCCGTAAATCATTGTATATTTAAGTAAAGGAGTGATAGACAAATGGATCCTTCAAGCGTAACATCAATAGTAAGCACTTTAGGTTTTCCGATCGCTGCATGTGTTGCCCTTTTTATCGGGTGCAAGTACATGTTAGATAACCAGCAGAAGAATACCGATCGCATGTTCGAAATGTATGATAAAGCTAACACGGAGAACCGCGAAGCGATTAAGGCATGCACAGAAGCTATTAACAAGCTCTGTGATAATTTAGAGAGGTTAGACAAATGAAGAACAACATTCAATTAGTCGAGTATTGTAACAAACTTTACAATGCAGGAGCCCGATATTGGTTCGGCACCTTCGGGCAGATCGCTTCTAACAGCCTTTGGAAAGTTAAGAAGCAGCAGTATCCTTCACAGTATAAATCTTCACGCGATAAGCAGATTAAGAAGGATATAGAAGAAGGCCGTATAGTTACCGATTGCAGCGGACTTATTAAGGGCTTTATGATGACCCGAGATAACGGCCAGATAGTTTATACACCTTCTCTCGATCTCGGCGCGAATACCTATTACAACCGAGCATCCGAAAAAGGTACTATCAAGACCATGCCTGATGTTCCCGGCCTTGCCGTTTGGAAAGAAGGCCACATCGGTGTTTATGTTGGCAATGGTGAAGTGATAGAAGCGCGTGGCTTCGATTACGGCGTACAGAAGTACAAGCTCTCTGATCGCCCATATACCAAGTGGCTTAAGATTCCGGGACTAGAATACACAACCATTCCCGAATCACCTCAGCCGGTCCCGGAACCTAAGCCCGAACCCACACCGGAGCCGAAGACCTACAAGGTTAAGAAGGGTGATACCCTTTCCAAGATAGCAAAGGCCCATAAGGTTACACTAAAGAAGCTGATAGCTGCAAACCCTCAGATCAAAAACCCCGATCTGATTCACCCGGGAGATATCATCACAATACCATGTTGATTAATGAGGTCTACAACTTAACAACTACTAACAGCCGGAGCGCGGTTAATACTGCGCTTCGGTTGTTTGTTGCTAACTGAAGTGGGGAAGTTAATCTCCGATAGGAGATTAATATCTG
>Ga0326513_10002785_pt1 | contig 12808 bp, 9 predicted proteins | sample 2_2465_0518_D_FD_203654 | JGI IMG/M metagenome (GOLD analysis project Ga0326513, IMG submission 203654) | Bovine rumen microbial communities from UC Davis, California, United States - 2_2465_0518 | ecosystem: Host-associated > Mammals > Digestive system > Stomach > Rumen | place: USA: California...
ATGATATTATTTTTATTGTTCAGTGCGACTAATGTTTGATAATACAATTTGCCGTCATTCGCAATAAAATCACTTATAAAACAAAATTAATTTGATGCGGTTGCCGTGCTTTATTTGGCTGTTTCATAAAATTATAGTAATTTTGCAAGCAAATGGAGCGTAGAGCCTGTCCGCTCGCTGGCGGATAACAGCACTCTCAACCAACATAATTTTATCAACCAAACGTTCTTTTTACAACAATTCTTCTCTTGTTCATTCGGGGTGCCTGAGAGTGTGCCATGCGAGTGGAGGACGAGGCGCAACCTTGTCTGCCACTGTCGAGCCGTTAAGAGGGCTGAGAGCAAACCCGTTGAACCTGAGCAGGTAATGCTGCTAAGGAAAATGAAAACTTCAATTAGTCGAAAGTCGAAAGTCGAAAGACAAAAGACATTCTTTTTCGCAGGCATATTAGTCCTGCTGTTCTGTGCGCAGCTCAGTGCGCAAAATTCCGTGCAAGATGATGCACAAGTAAATAACCAAGACACTGCTGTCCTGACCATTCTGATGCGTCAGTTGGACGAGGTGGTTGTCAGTGCGCCCGTGGTGCAGTCCACGGTCAGCAAGCAGGAGATGACTCATGAGCAACTCAATCGCGACAACACCGGTCAGAACCTGCCATATCTGCTGTCGGTAACACCATCGCTTGTTGCCACTTCCGACGATGGTTTGGGCGTGGGCTACACTTATTTCCATATCCGAGGTACCGACCAGACGCGTATCAACATGACCATCAACGAAGTGCCGCTCAACGATGCCGAGAGTCAGGCTGTCTTCTGGGTTAACCTCACCGATATGGCAAGCGGCGTGAGCGGCTTGCAGGTGCAACGCGGTGTGGGTACCAGTGCTAACGGCGGCAGCAGTTTCGGTGCGAGCGTCAATCTGCGCACATTGGATGCTACCGTTCCTCAGAGCGAACACCCCGGACCGGTGCGTGCCGAACTCGACTTCAACGGAGGTATGTACAACACCTTTCGCGAAATGGTGAAAGCCGATGTCTATCTCGGCGACAGATCACAGAAACAAGGCGCATGGCATATAGGCGGACGCTTCTCTAAAGTCAATTCCGACGGTTATATAGAGCGCGCCAAGTCTAACTTGCTCAGTTATCAAGGCGAGGTGGGCTGGCAGAATATGAAAACCGCTGTGACGCTGACCGCTTTCGGCGGCAAAGAAAAGACTTATATGGCGTGGTACGGCGTTGACTACAACACGGCTTGGGGCATCAACGGAGCCAATAGACGCTATAACCCTGCAGGCGAGTATTATGATAAGGATGGCAATGTGCATTACTACGACAACCAGACAGACAACTATCAGCAGCACCATGTGCACCTGCATGTAGGCCATCGCTTCAATCAGAACTGGACACTGTCTGCCACAGGACATTATACCTACGGAACAGGTTACTACGAGATGATGATGGCCGACTGGGAGACATATATGGCGCAAAACGTAACGCAGAAAGGTCTGCGCAACCATTTCTACGGCGGCATCCTGACGAGCAAGTATGTGCATGAACAAGCCGATGTGCAGTTCGGTCTTGCGCTCAACCAATATCGCGGTTTGCAGTACGGCAATATCGACACTACGGCTGTTGGTAATGCCTTTATGCCATATTATGAAGGCTTTGGTCTGAAGACTGACGGCAATGTATATGCTAAAGCCAACTGGCGTGTGTTGCACCGTGGACGCGAAAAACTCACTCTCTACGGCGACTTGCAATACCGCCTTGTGGACTACAAAATATGGGGAGACAATGAGGAGACGAGTGCCTTGAACGCTACAGAGAATATCGACAAGCACAACACATGGCATTTCTTCAACCCTAAGGCAGGTCTGACCTACGATAATGCCGGTCATCGTCTGTCGGCTACCTTCGCCATGGCGCACCGCGAACCGACACGTAATAATTTTGTTGCCAACACGGCTGCTACCGACCCGACACCCGAAAGACTGCTTGACTATGAATTAGGCTACAGCTACTCGTCGGCAGGCGTGCTACGTAGCGGCTACACTATGCCGTGGACTATCGGGCTGAACCTCTACCTTATGAACTACGACAACCAGCTCATCACCACAGGCGACGTAAGTTCGGTGGGGTATCTCATCACCACCAACGTCAAGGACTCCTATCGCACCGGTGCTGAGTTGCAGTTTGGAGTAGAGTGGACTCGCTGGTTTGCATGGAAAGGCAACCTCACATGGAGTCGCAACCGCTGGAAAGACAATGCGCAGTGGCGCACTATCTCTTTCTCGCCAGACTGGACGGCAGGCAACACCTTCTCGTTCCATGCGGCAGGTTTCAATGCCGACCTGCAGACGCTCGTTGTCAGCCAACAATATTTAGGCAACACAGAGGACGTAAATGCTATGCTCAAAGCCTACACAGTTACCAACCTGATGATGACCTACGCATTGCCGTTCCAAAAACTGCAAAACGCTCGTAACATACCCGATATCACCCTCAAATGCCAAATCAACAACCTCTTCAACACCAACTACGTCAACAACGGTGGCACCGACGGCACCTACGTCTGGTTTTTCCCCCAAGCCGGCATCAATGTACATGCCGGATTTACGGTTAGGTGGTAATAGAGTAGTGATTTACAAGAATCGGACAAAATTAGCGTATGACTGCTAAATTTGTCCGATTTTCTGTATGAAACAGTTTCGAATGTGTATAGTTTATAGTGAGACGGTGGAGTAGGAATATGATGTTTTGTTTAATATACTATAAGATACGCATTTTTAGTGACTTATGCAAATAAAACCACGCTTTTCCTATAAATTTTCATCTGCAACGGCATGCTTTTCTGATGAGGCTTTTCGTTTTTCGTTGTACCAGCCGGTAAGGAATAGTAGCAGGCATGCGATGACGAAATATGCTGCGGTGAGTATCCATAGGGTGTTGTATTCGGCGCGGGTGGTCCATAGGGTGGCGCCCATCGACGAGAGGTGTATAAACCCGTGGGCTCCGGATGTGTAAGGGATGATGTATGAGAGATTGCGCCATGCGTCGGGTATCATCTCTTTAGGCCATGATATGCCGGCAAGGAAAAGAAAAATAAGCGATGAGGAAATCAGCAGCACCATGCCCGACTCACGGTTGCGGATAAACACGCTCACGCATATTGAGAAGAATATCGTTGCCAACAGATAAGGTACAATAAAGCGCATAATATCACCTACTTGTCCGATATGCGGCAGGTTAAAAAGTCGTGGCAGTCCAACCAACAGGACAACTGCTAATGTGTAGTAAATAACGAAGTATGCCGCACCTCTGCCGAAGATGATACGCAGCACCGAATAGCCGCGTCGTCGTCCCGGAATACAATACAGTTCGTTATTCTCCTCTCGGGCAGTACCTCCTAACATACATATTCCGAAAAACAGTGTCTGATGCAGTATGAGAACTAATACCGCAGGTATGAGGAACGAACCGTAACCGCCTGTAGGTGTGAAGAGTGCAGTCTCGGTGTATGGTGCGTCCTGCACTAATGTCCATGCAAACTCTTTGTCCATGCCCATCTGCTCGTAGCGGTCGATTTGTATATTGCGCATCGACTCCAGCATCACCTGATTGCAACTCAGATACACGCCTTTCATGTACAGAAACGATGACATGTCGCAGTAGAGCGATATGTGTGCCTGCCCGAACGGGTCGGCAAGTTGCGCTGCAAAGTCGCGCGGGAAATAGATGATGCCGTGCACTTTCTGGTCGCGCAGCAGTTCTTGAGCTTCAGCCATTGATGCGCAACTATAGGCAAGTTTGACGTCGGGCGTGGCGTTCCATTTGTGAAGAAACTCGCGGCTCTCTGTCGATTGGCTCATGTCAACGACGGCAACGGGTATGTCGGTTATCTGTTCGTTCCAATAGATACACTTGTAGAGAAAAGGGTAGGCGAGGGTGGCAACAATGAAGATAACCATCACTCCTGGGTCGCGGAAGATGCGTTTGAGTTCTACAATGAACACGTTGTACGTGTCCAATGTCTGAAGCCATAGATGTCTGTATATATGATGTGCCATTATTTAAGCGGATAATTTTGATAAATCAAAGCCTTGTGCAGTCGCGGAGCCACTATCAACGATAGTAGCATAAACGCGCAAAGCGACAATGCCGGAATCATACTGTTCTGTACGGGCGCACCCATCAGTGCCTCGTTGACGTAGATGAGGTAGTAGTGCCTTAGCGGTTCAAGATTGGCAAGAGCCTGCACCGCGGGCAGCATACTCATTACAGGGTAGGTGAAGCCGGATAGAGAGAAACCGAGCATCGAATACAATGCTCCTATTGAGATGGCATCGCGCAGTGTAGGCAGACAGCCTATGAGGAAGATACCCATTGCCTCCATAGCGAAGACAAACAGTATCAGCCCGAAAAGCAGACGTGCATGACTACCATAGACGGGAAAACCTGCAAAACGATAGAGAATAGTGTGGCAACCGATTCCTAAGACAATATATATCAGCGTATAGGGTATCAGTTTGCCAATCATTGCTACAGTGTAGTTGTCGCCCGCCGTGTGTAGCCATTCGTGAGAGGTCTGCATCTTCAGTTCGTAGCCGATGGCGAAGATAGTGAGCATGATACATATCAGTCCTAATATGCCTGGCAGTATGGTGCTGACAAGATACACCGAGTAGTTGCCCCACGGGTTAGCCACCATGTGTCCCTCAATGGTGAGGGGTTGGATACGCTTCATGATTATGTCTTCCGACATACCTTTTTTTCTAAGCACCTCGCGTTGGAATGCTCCCGACACAAGGTTAGCCACCGTCAGCATCTGTTTATACGCTGTGTTGCCGCCTACGGTGTAGGCATTGGTCACGTAAAAGTCAATCTGCGGTCGTTTGAAAGCCGCAAGGTTGCTGTAGAAGCCTTCGGGAACGACAAAGATACCGTATATATGACCCTGTTGCATAGCCTCGCGCGCTTCAGCGTACGATGAGGTTATCATACAAACATCAACCGACGAGGTAGCCTGCATCTCGTGGCATAGGCGGCGCGAAATACTTGTCTGGTCTAAGTCCACCACAGCCATTGGCATCTTCTCTGCTGCACCCTGACGCATCAGCGTGAGGAAGAAAAATGTGGACAGCAGCATCACACCAACCGAGGCGAACATATACAGTGGACGGGCAAACATCTGCCTGACCTCACGCTGCATCACGTGCCATATATTGATAAGTATATTCAATGTTCTGAGATTATTTTACGACCAAGGCGGTCATACCGGGTCGCAGGTTAGGTATATTACTCATGGGACGACATTTGACATCAAACGTGCGAACATCATACCCGCCATTCTGCTTGGTGGTACGCCATGTGGCATAGGTGCCCATTGCTTTGACATGCGTCACGGTCAGCGGGTACTTGGTATCGCCCAACGCCGGTATTTTCACTTCTATCACACTGCCCATGGCGAAGTCGTGCAGCATGTCTTCTCTTACGGCAAAGGTGAACCACACGTCGTTCATATCAACGATAGCCATCACAGGACTGCCTTGTCCTACCAATTCACCCACCTTAGGAAACATCTCGCTTACTTCGCCATCGCAAGGCGAGAGCAGATAGCGTTCAGCCTCGGCGGCAGCCACCTCTTTGAGTACAGCATCAACTCGTGCTACTTGTGCTTCGGCTGCGGCTTTGTCTTCATCGCGTGCGCCCGCCAATGCCATGTCGTACTGGCTCTTGGCTGCACGCACAGTGGCTACGGCTGCTTTGTATTCTGCTTGTACCTCATCGCGTTTCTGCTCGCTGACCACTCCTTTCTCGAATAGTCTTTGTACGCGCTCAAAACTCTTGCGGTAAATCTCCTCGCCTGCTTTGGCTTTTTGGTACAACTCGTATGCACCTGTTATCTGTTCACGCTGGGCACCGTTCTTGGCTTTCTGATTCACTGCCTCTGCCATATCGCGTGCAGCCAATGCTTGCTCCTTTTTGGCTTCTACCTCAGGCGAATAGATAGCAACCAAGGTGTCGCCTTTTTTCACCATGTCGCCCTCTTCGTAGAAATACATCTCTATTCTGCCCGGTACCTTGCCTGATACACGATATTCGGCTGCTTCCGACTCGCCTTGAATCAAGGTCTCTTCAGGTCGAAGGGCAAACACACCGACTAATGCTACTACTATCACAACAGCCAATAGTGCAACTAAGCCAAGTAGCAGACTTCCTTCTTTTTCTTTGTTCATATCTTTTATGTTTTATATCTAATTGTTTATAATCCTTTGGTGTATTGTCTGAGACGTGTCTCATTCACTTTAGCCTCTGTCTCGGCATCTAACAGGTCGGTAGCTGCAGCCATCCATGCCGTTTGTGCCTGCATCAGTTCAGATGTTGAAATCATGCCCGATGCAAACGACTCTTGTGCCATACGCAGCACTTCATCAGCGTTGTTGCACGTCAGTCGCGCCACGGCAATCTTCTGCTGCGACTCCATCAGTTTCTGGTTGGCTTGCGTTATCTGTAACGTCAGCATCTCTTTTGTCTCATCCACTTTCATCGCCACAGCATTGGCTGTATGTTTGGCAGCCTTATAGCGCAGGATGTCGTCGGCATGCGCAATAGGTACGTTTACTACCACACCGGCAGAGAAGAAACCCTGTCCGTGCCAGTCGTTGCGGATACCATTGGTGGCGTATGGGTTGGTATAGACATATCCTGCAGAAGCGACAATATTAGGTTGCAAACCTGCTGCTGCCAATTTGGCATTGCTGCGGGCTATGTGTTCTGCCTCCTCTACAAGTTGCAACTCCTTGCGGTTGGCTGCTGCGGTGGTGGCATCTATTGTGTCTGTTGCCAAGGTCGTCTCTTCCAATCCGCTCTCATCTAAGGTGAATACAGCGTCTAATGGCAGTCCGCAAAGTTGGGCTAATGCCATGCGTGAGAGGACAAGCCCGTTTTCTGCTTGCAGTTTCTTTACCTCCGCCTCGCCTCGCTTGGTGCGTACCTTGAGCAGGTCAGATTGTGTGGCAAGACCTTCTTGCATCAGTTCGTTCACATCGCTTTCTAACTTGCAAAGCAGGTCGTAGTAGTTATTCGCTAAACGGCGCTTCTGTTCCACCGACACCACGCGCCAGTATGCCTCATCCACTTTGGCTATCACCTCATCGTGCTTGGTAGCGGCTTCGATAGATGATATATGTTCTGTGGCTTTGGCTATCTGATATACCTGTGTGAGCCTTCCGCCGGTGTAGATAGGTTGTGTAATACCCACTTGAGCCACTGCCACATGTGTCAGATCGACTGTCATGGTGTTATACACCTGCTGATATGCCTGTGCTATTTTTTCTCCTGCGTCCGATTGAATATCTAAAATATGTTGTTGCAGGTGTGTGCCGTCCAAGGCTGTGGCTAAACGGCTCAGCGGTGTCTCGCTGCTCCAGTTGAAGTAAGACGTACCATTGGCAGCCACACCTGCCGTACCGAAGTCAAAGGCAGTCTCGTTGGCTAAAAGGTGCATCTTTTCGGAGTTCCATGAGTACGCGCCATTGGCACTCAGTTTAGGAAATGCAGCCGCCATTGCTGCTTTTCTATTAAGTTCTGCTGCACGTATCATCTCTTGAGATGAGCGGCTTGTGGTACCTTTTTCTAATGCCATCGTGCGGCATGCGGCAAGGGTGTAGCGGATAGTGTCGCCTCCTTGGCATGGCATAGATAGACAAGTGACTGCCATTATGACAGCCAATAGTTTGCAATTGTTAATAATTTTTGTCATGTATTGTTGTATTTTATGTCTTTCTATTGTCAATATATTATTCTAAAAGCCAAAGCATATTTGCAAACTGCGTGCCAAAGTGGTATGGTCGTAATGTCCTAAAAACACTTCATTATTTAACGTTTTTGCCTCTAATGGTGAGTCATCACTAAAGATAATATTTTGTATCAACTAAATTTTTTCGTCTGAAATTTTGCCAGATTATAGTAGTCAAGCCGGTGTAGAAATCGCCACCATCGAAGGTAATGTTTTGAACGCAATGTCAGTATGACGGGGTGCGTGTACGCTGGCTTAATGAAGGGTGGAGAAGAATCAAAAGGAAGCCTTATCCTTGTCTTGCGGCAAGAAATGCTGTCGGCAGTCTTGATGGGGGTCGCCCCATCAAGACTGCCGACCTCTTTCTTCGTCCATTGTGTCGACATTGAACATCAATATCGGTTTCGCAAGAACCCACCTCGGATGCTTATCTCAAAGCAAAGAGCAAGTTTGTGGCAACTCCAATGCAGACACAGTCGGTGTTTGAGAAACCGATAAGTCGGAAAAAAGATAAACCGAAGAAAGACCCCAAGCCGTCAACTTTTGAGCAGACATACGACTTGTACAAAGCAGGTAGTACGCCTGAACAAATTGCAGAAATGAGAGGGCTTACGCTGAATACCAACCATATTCGGGCACTTGATAAGATATGTTGAGAGCGGACAAATTCAGTTGTCGGAATTAGTACCTATAGATATGATAAACAATATATTATCAGCACGCAAAGTTAATCCCGAATTTAAGACCTTGAAAGAGTTCTATGAGTTGTTCAATCAAGAAATTTCATATACTTATCTGCGGGTCGTGTTGGACGGAAGTCATTTGCTATAATCGAAAATCACTAAATTCCACTGATATTCTACAATAAAAAATTGCAATAATGTTTGTATGTTTGAACAAAAAGCAGTAATTTTGCGCAAAATTACAAACATTAGCAATTGTCAGACAATATGAAACGAGCACTATTACCAAAGCATGAGCGGTTGTTAAGTGAGTTAGGAGAGAACTTGCGTATGGCACGACTACGGCGTAATTTGCCTTCTGAACAAGTGGCTGAGCGGGCTGGAATAGCGCGCAACACACTCATCAAAATCGAAAATGGTGACGAAGGTGTGGCTATCGGTTCATATCTGCGTGTGCTCATCGTGCTCGGGTTAGAAGACGACTTGCGCACTGTGGCTCAAGATGATGTGTTGGGTCGCAAACTGCAAGATGCAGGTCTGAGTGTCTCACGCCGTGCATCCAAAAAGCAGTAATCTATGCAAACCATTTATGTTTATTTCGACGATTTCCGTGTGACAGAGCCTCTACTGATGGGGCGCCTGTTTGCACAGCCTATACGAGGCAAGGAGATTTTCTCATTTGAGTTTGAACCGCAATGGTTGCAGACTCCTTACTGCCGTTTGTTAGACCCCGAGTTGCAATTATATAAAGGGCGGCAGTTCGCGCCGGAGAGCAAATCTAATTTTGGTGTTTTCACCGACTCTGCGCCTGACCGATGGGGGCGCATACTGCTTGAACGCAGAGAGTCATTGCGTTCTAAAGAGTCTGGCGAACCTCGAAAGACATTATTTGAGAGCGATTTTCTAATGGGTGTCTATGACCGAACGCGCATGGGTGCTTTGCGGCTAAAGACAGACAAGGATGGTGACTTCTTAGACAATGATCCCAATTACAATACTCCGCCTATCGCGTCTTTACGCGAGTTAGAGCAAGCCAGTTGGCATTTAGAGAATGATAACGAACCTGATATACGCAAATGGCTACAGATGCTGTTGGCTCCCGGTTCGTCATTGGGTGGGGCGCGACCTAAAGCCAATATCGTGAATAATGATGGTGCACTGTGGATTGCCAAATTTCCAAGCAGAAACGACCGTCAAGACATAGGTGCATGGGAAGCAGTGGCAATGCAGTTGGCTAAACAATGCGGTATTGTAGTAGCCGATTTCGACCTTATTCGTTTTGACCATTATGCCACTTTCCTCACTCGCCGTTTCGACCGCACAGCCGATGGCAAGCGCATACATTTCACTTCAGCCATGACTATGCTCGGCTACTCCGATGGTCATACTGACGGCTGTTCGTATTTGGATTTGACGGAATGGCTTGGTCGTAACAGTTGCCGAGCGCAAGAGGACCTACAGCAGATGTGGCAGCGGATAGTGTTCAATATAGCCATCAGCAACTGCGATGACCATCTGCGTAATCATGGTTTTCTGCTCACAGAGGAAGGGTGGCGGTTGGCACCTGCATACGACCTGAATCCGATGTATTATGGCACAGTGTTGAGTCTGAATATTGACGAACATAATAATGTCTTGGATTTTGGATTAGCAGCGGAAGTGGCACCTTATTTCGGCGTGGAATCAGACAAAGCATTGCAAATCATTGCACATACGAAATCCGTGGTTAGCACTTGGCGTAAATGGGCAACGCATTACCATATATCGCATGAAGAGCATGAACAAATGGCCCCTGCTTTTCATGTATAATCGTTGCATAGCTGACTTTTTATTCCTACCTTTTTTGCTCAATCTTCATCTGAAAGAGATATCCTCAATCATCCCAACTTTTTTGCCATCAATTCCGCCACTGCTGCCGAGGTATTATTAGTCGCTCATGCATGGCTCCCCTGATTTATGTTTACGAAAAGATATTGTGTTTTGGACGTTTTATTGTAGTTCATTAGCAAGTCTTTGATGCGCTTGCAATCGGATTTTCAGGTAAAGACAGTTTATCTATACTCCGCAAGATTTTGGAGGTTGTAATTGAATTAATTATAGGAAGATAGCATCTATTGCTTCCTGCCTATAAGTTTCAAATAGTACGAATGTATGAGCCGTTTTCTTTCCGTAATTCAGTTTTACCATTGTTTAACCGAATTGCAACATCATTTCCATTCCACCTTGCAGATGTGGCATTACTACTAACAATGGTTCTGATGTAAGAGCCATTTTCTTTTCGCAATTCCACTTTGCCATTAAGGTAAGTTACTAAGACCAAATCTCCATTCTTGCTTAAATCAGCATCTACGGCACCACTGGACACAATTGTGCGGATATAACTTCCTCTGTCTGTTCGTAACTCAAGTTTACCGCCATCAAGTTTAAGAATATTCATAATTGTATGCAGTTGCCTATACTCTGCAAGGTTTTTGAAATCAGAGGCGAAGTGCATCGCCTCTGATTTGATGTTTGTTTATAGTGTGTTATTTAACTTCTGCCCCTTGCAGGTTAAACATTCTGCCATCGGGCATGATGATATATACCGCACCATCAATCATGACCTTAGTCGGTTGTGTGAGGTGCTGAGTGTCAATGACATTGTCTATACCGGTAGTGCCATTAGTGGTGAAGGTACCGGATTTGGTGTCAAGTACATTGCCATTAACATCTTTTGAAGTGATAGTGTAGTTGTATGTAGTTCCTTGGTTTAAACCTGTGATGGTGAAACTAAATCCTGCAGCCATTGTTTGCTCGGGCATCTGCTTACCATTAGCAGCAGGAGCGTGGAAGACTAATTGCGTCAGTTGTCCTTGTGTGTTGAAAATAAGTGTGCAGATGATATTGCCTTGTTTGTCTTTGATTACCATTTCATAGGAAGCGGCGCCACTGACTGCCGGCCATACTATATCGGCAGTGTTCTCTTGAGGGGTTACTTGCACATTATCGGTCTGAGTACTCTTGGCTCCTATAGGACGCACATCATATAACCCCCATGCATCGTGCATCTTGTATGTGTCTAAATAATCTGCCGGCACATACACAATAGTGCTATAATTAAGTCCGTAAAGAACATTGCCGCCATTAACAGTTGGCGGACGCTGACTATAGCAAGTGATTGTCTCGATAGACGAATTATTTAAAGCATACCTCCCTATTATTTTTAGCGATGAACCAAGAATAACATTTTTAAGACCTCTGCAACCAGAGAAAACTTCGGATCCTATACTTGTGACGCTATTGGGGATGGTGATGGAAGTCAAACTACTGCAAAACTCGAAAGCATAATTTCCAATGCTTGTGACACTATTGGGAATGGTTATTGATGTCAAACCACTGCAACCTTCGAAAGCACCCTCTTCAATGCTTGTGACGCTATTTGAAATAGTGATAGACGTCAAACCTCTGCAATTTTCGAAAGCATATTCTCCAATGCTTGTAACACTGTTGGGAATGGTGATGTTTGTCAAACCACTGCAATTTTCGAAAGCATATTCTCCAATGCTTGTAACACTGTTGGGGATGGTGATGTTTGTCAAACCGCTGCAATAAACGAAAACATTATCTCCAATGTTTGTGACGCTATTGGGGATGGTAATTATTCCTTCTGCTGCAGCAAAGCATGCAAGCAATGTCGTTTTAGAGTCATTGGCATACACCAAATAACCCTCCACATAGCCGTTGACGCTTCTTGCGCCCCATGGAGAACCTGTAGCAGTACCATAATATTCAATGTTAGGAATCATAGAGAAAGCATGTTCTCCAATGCTTGTGACGCTGTTGGGAATGGTTATTGATGTCAAGCCACTGCAACCAATGAATGCACCCTCTCCAATGCTTGTGACGCTGTTGGGGATGGTTACTGAGGTCAACGCAGTGCAAGCATAGAAAGCATTATCTCCGATGCTTGTAACGCCACTATTAATTATCACTTTTTTTACGCTATTTTTGGTATCCCATGGGTAAGAACCTGAACGATTATAATTAGTCATAGACCCCGTGCCGGAAATAGTCAGCGTACCATTGTCATCCAATGTCCATGTGAGGTTATCTCCACATGAGCCACTATCTGCTGCCCATAGATTCATGCTTGCTACTATAGCAAACATAAGAGTGAAAAGTTTTGTTTTCATGATGATATAATTTAACTTATTTTTTAACAATAGTTCGTTATTTTTTTTATATCAATTTTATTTAGTGGCAGTTAAGTGCTGCCGGACTATTTGATTCAACAGTTGCGTTGGCTCTGACGAAAAGCCTTCAAATAAGTTCAAAAAAAGTGTTCTT
>Ga0326513_10002786_pt1 | contig 12802 bp, 13 predicted proteins | sample 2_2465_0518_D_FD_203654 | JGI IMG/M metagenome (GOLD analysis project Ga0326513, IMG submission 203654) | Bovine rumen microbial communities from UC Davis, California, United States - 2_2465_0518 | ecosystem: Host-associated > Mammals > Digestive system > Stomach > Rumen | place: USA...
GGAACGGAGCGACTCGATGTATTTCTGCAGCATCTCATAGGCATCCTCATCGATCTGGAAGAGTCGCCCACTAAGGTTGATGGTAATGTTCTTCTTCATTTTGATTCTATTAAGTTAGGGTGTATGTTCTTAAGATAATTAATGGTGTTGGCGAGTTCCGTCCAGGCACTGTCGAGGCCTTCGAGGAATTGCTCGCCCTCTGGGCTGAGGGCATAGTACTTGCGGGGAGGTCCCTGCGTTGATTCCTGCCATTCGTAGTGTAGCAGTCCGTCGTTCTTCAGGCGGGTGAGCAGCGGGTAGAGCGTTCCCTCCACCACGAGCAACTCTGCGTTCTTCAGTTGTTGGATAATGTCACTGGCATACGAGGGACGATGCTTCAGGAGCAGCAACACGCAGTACTCCAGCATCCCTTTCCGCATCTGTGACTTTGCATTCTCGATATTCATTTGCTTGCGTATTATAAGATTCCGGCTGCAAAGGTAGGCAAAATATTAGTACCTTGCAATACATAGTACAATGTTTTTGCCAAGTATTACACTTATTTAACACTCTGAGCAATGATTATATGGTAATTATTGCGTAATTTTGCCGAGTGAAACCAATAAACAGATAAAATTATGACTAGAACCAAATCATTCGCGATGCTTGTCATCGCTTGTCTCGCGGCCTTTAGCGCTTGCACAGAGAAGAAGGCTGCGGAAGTCACCCTTCAGGTAAAAACCCAGTATGGCGTTCTCGAAGGCTTTGAAGAGGACGGCGTGAAGAAGTTCTTGGGCGTTCCCTTCGCACAGGCTCCAGTAGGCGAACTCCGTTGGAAGGCCCCTCAGCCGCTTCAGGCCTGGGACGGCATCCGTGAGGCCAAGGCCTTCGGCGACGATCCTATGCAGCTCGATGTCTTCGGCGACATGGCCTTCCGTGGTGCAGGCCGCAGCGAGGACTGCCTCTATCTGAATATCTGGACTACCGCAGCTACGACTGCTGACGCCCTTCCTGTACTAATTTATTTTAATGGCGGCGGACTGATGGCTGGTTCCGGCAGCGAGCCCCGATATGACGGTTCCTCCATTGCCAAGGAGGGAGTGATTGGCGTGACGGCCAACTATCGTGAAGGTGTGTTTGGCTTTTTCGCCCATCCGGAACTCACGGCTGCATCTGAGTACAAAGGAAGCGGCAACTACGGTTTCCTCGACCAGGTGGCTGCCATCCAGTGGGTGAAAGATAATATCGCAGCCTTTGGTGGAGACCCTGCGAAGATTACCATCGTGGGTGAATCGGCAGGTTCTTTCTCGGTGTCGCTCCTGATGTGTTCGCCGCTCTCTAAGGACAATATCGCCGGAGCCATGCTGTCGTCGGGTGCCGAGGTGCTGCCCTATCAGCCTGCCTCTCAGGCTGATGCCGATGCCGCCGGTGCCGAACTGCTGAAGCAGGCAGGTATCGCCAGCCTGGCCGATGCCATGGCGCTGAGTGCCGACTCGCTTCAGAAGCTCCTGCCTCCCAGAGGCATGGCCAATGTGGTCATCGACGGCTACTTCATGAAGAAGAGTGCCGACGAGGTCTTCGAGAACAACGAACAGGCTCAGGTGCCGCTGCTCGCAGGCTGGAACTCCCTTGAAGGCCATCCCGCACAGGCACTTGGAGGTCAGGCTCCAACACTCCAGAACTTCAAGAACGCCATGAAAGCACAGTTCGGTGATATGACCGACGAGATCTTTGAGGCCTACGGCATCGCCACCGACGAGGACGTGCTGAGCCAGAAGGGTCTCGACCTCGCCTCCGACCTTTTCACTGGCTTCCCCACCTGGAAGGTCTGCGACTACCACGCCAAGTCCGGTCTGCCGGTCTATCGCTATCACTACATGCATCCGCGGCCCCAGGTGTCTGCCAAGATGGGCGACAAGGTGGGAGCGCTGGCAGGTGGTGTCCGTGAGAAGACAGCTGAAGAGAAGAAGGCCGAAGCCCAACAGCCGGCCATCGCTCCGGGTGCTGTCCATTCGGCTGATATCGAATATGCGATGGGTACCCTCGACACCAACGAGTACTATGACTGGCAGGATGAGGACTACGCCATCTCGAAGCTCTTCCTCACCTATTATGCCAACTTCTGCAAGACTGGTAATCCCAACGGCGAGGGTCTTCCCCAGTGGACGGCCATTACGAAGGAGAATCTCGACGCTGCGCCTGTGATGAAGCTCGATGTCGAGTCAAAGGAGGTCGCCTCCAAGGAGAAGGAGAACGCCTACCGCACGCTTGAGAAGTTCTACAGAAGCAAGAAGTAAGTCCTCCGGCATACGTTTTTCGCTGAAAAAAACGGGGTGTTCGCTGAAATGTTTTGGCGAACACCTCTTTTTATATTACCTTTGCAACCATTAAAATATTATAAGATAGATGAAGAAGATCGTTTTATTATTGATGACGCTGGTCGGGGCGCTGACGGTGCAGGCTGATGAGGCCTACGCCTACCTGACTTTCGAGACAACTGATGGGGCGAGGGTCTCCGTGCCCGTGTCGTCGCTGACGCTGACCGTCAGCGGAACCACGCTGACAGCCGGTTCCCAATCGTTCACCCTCTCGAACCTCTCGAAGATGTACTTCTCAAACGTCGACGAGACCACAGCCATCGAGAGCATCACCCCCGACACCCTGGATGAATCCACCGACATCTACGACCTGCAGGGCCACAAGATCTCCAGGGAGCAGATGAAGAAGGGAGTGTACATTGTCAAGACAAAAAGCAGAACCTATAAGATAATAGTCAGATGAAACGAACCTTGTTATATATCATAGCCCTCGTGCTGACGATAGCAGCCACGGGCCAGACACTGAACGTCCGTGTGGGCAGCGTCACCTGGCAGTTCCCCGCCTCGCAGACGGGCGAGATGACCTACGACAACGGAGAGACGCTGACGGTGATGGGCAAGACCTTCACCCTGGCCGACATCTCCGAGATGACTGTCGACGATACCGAGGTGACCGACAATCAGGTCTCCGTCAGCTACGACGGCTCATCGGCCCGTGTCACCATTGCCGGCAACGTGGCGCCTTACGTTGAGCCCACCGTCAGCGGCGCACATGTCACCATCGCCCAGACCAATACCGATGCCGTGGACGACGACGAGATCACTTACGTGCTCAGCGGCCGGACTACTGACGGCTCGCTGACCCTCTCCGGCTCCTATAAGTGCACTGTTGCGCTGGCCGGCCTCACGCTGACGAATCCCTCCGGGGCAGCCATTAGCATCACCAACCCGAAGCGCATCGAGATCAGCGCCAAGAAGGGCACGGAGAACACGCTCACCGACGGCTCGCGCGGCTCGCAGACAGCCTGCCTCTACAGCAAGGGACAGATCCAGCTGCAGGGCAACGGCACGCTGAACGTCGCCGGCCGCACTAAGCACGCCATCAAGAGCGGCGACTATATCGAGGTGAAGAACCTCACGCTGAACATCACCTCGGCGGTGAAGGACGGCATCTCGTGCAATGAATACTTCCTCATGAAGAGTGGCACGGTGACCATCAGCGGCGTCGGCGACGAGGGCATCCAGTGCGAACTCGACGGCACGACCTCCACCGGTGAAACCACTGGCCATGAGGACGAAGACTCGGGCAACATCTACATCGAGGGCGGCACGCTCACCGTCAGCGCTGCCACGGAGGGCATCGAGAGCAAGGGCGAGCTGCGCATCACCGGCGGTGAGGTCACCGTCAATGCCAAGGACGATGCCATCAACTCCGCCGGCGACCTGACCATCAGCGGCGGCGCCGTCTATGCCCGCTCCACCAACAACGACGGCATCGATGCCAACGGCAACTGCTACATCAAGGGCGGATTGATCTATGCCATCGGCTCCAATACGCCCGAGGTGGCCATCGACGCCAATAGCGAGCAGCGTAAGCAGCTCTACGTCGAGGGAGGCACCATCATCGCCATCGGCAACCTGGAGAGCGGCGCCAGCCTCACGCAGGCATGCTACTCCAGCAACTCGTGGAACAGGAACACGTGGTACGCCCTGACCGTCGACAACAAGACCATCGCCTTTCTGACGCCCTCCAGCGGCGGCACCACGCTCGTCGTCTCCGACGCTGCACAACCCACCATCCTGAGCGGTGTCACCGTCAGCAGCGGCACGGAGATCTTCAGCGGCTCAGGCTATGTCGATGCTACTGTCAGCGGCGGTACTGCCGTCTCGCTCTCGTCCTACACCGGCGGAGGCGGCTTTGGTCCTGGCGGCGGCGGTGGCGGTCCTGGCGGAGGCCCCGGTGGCGGAGGCTGGCCGGGCGGCGGATGGCACTGAAACAATATTTTTCTAATTCTTACGTTATTAAGTATGGTTAGAATGTATTGGATGAAGCAGTCGCGACAGGAGAATCTGGTTTACTTGGTCGTGTGGGGTCTGCTCTTTGCGACCCCGCTCCTGAGTCTCTATGTGCGTACCATCAGCGATTCCGATGCCACGTTCAACTGGACCGAGGTGTTCCTCGTCTGGCGCCGCTTCGCCGTCTATCTCGTGCTGTTCCTCATCCACAACTTCCTCCTGGCACCGCTCTTGGTGCATCAGCGCAGGCGCGTCGTCTATGTCGCTGTCGTGGTTCTTGTCATCGCCGCGTTCATGGTCTACCAGTATAACAGCCGCCCCGCCTTCAGACCAATGGGATTCAAGCCGCCGATGGAACAGGCAGACAGACATCAGCAGCCTCACTTCAATGAGCCGTCACGGACTTTCGATGACGAGCGCCTGCCGTTCGACGGACCCCTTCCACAGAATCGTCAGATGCGACAGATGCGTCACCATGATGGCCCGCCCCCCATCGTCGGCGAGCGCGACATCCTGGCCATCATTGTGCTCATCCTGATGTTCGGCGCCAACCTCGGCATCAAGAGCTATTTCCGCAGCCGAGACGACCGTAAGCGATTAGAGAAGCTCGAGCGTGAGAACCTTGCGCAGCAGCTCGAGTATCTGCGCTACCAGATCAATCCCCACTTCTTTATGAACACGCTCAACAACATCCATGCCCTGGTCGACATCAACCCCGAGCAGGCGAAGGATACTATCCTCGAACTGTCGAAGATGATGCGATTCGTGCTCTACGAGGGCAACAAGCAGGGCGTGCCGCTCTCCCGCGAGCTCGACTTCATCCGCCACTACGTCGCCCTCATGCAGCTGCGCTATACCAATAAGGTGAAGATCACGCTCGACCTGCCCCAGTCGACCTCCGACCGCCAGATTCCCCCGCTGATCCTCATCACCTTCATAGAGAACGCCTTCAAGCACGGCATCAGCTATCAGCACCCCTCGTTCATCGAGATCAGTGTCTCCGAGCACGACGGTGCCATGCAATTCTCCTGTCGCAACTCCAAGGGCGACACCCCCCTCAATCCTCCCCAGGGTGGGAAGACTGGCGGCGTCGGCCTCGCCAATATCCGCAAGCGCCTCAACCTGCTCTACGGTCACGACTACGCCCTCCGCATCAAGAACGATGCCGACACCTACTCCGTCGAACTCTCCCTCCCGTTTACTGCATCGTCATAACGAAATTTACTGCATCGTCATGACGAAATAACGTTATAACGTCATCACTAAAAAGAAAAAGAACATGATCACTTGTCTTGCCATCGATGATGAGCCCTTAGCGCTCCAGCAACTCGTAGCCTATATCAGTAAGGTGCCGTTCCTCCAGCTCGCCGCCCAGTGCCAGAGTGCCGTGGAGGCCCGCGCCTTCCTCGAACACGACACCGTCGACGCCATCTTCTGCGATATCAACATGCCTGACCTCAATGGCATGGACTTCGTCAAGTCGCTCGCCGTCCCGCCCCTCGTCGTCTTCACCACCGCCTACTCCGAATATGCCGTCGAGGGTTTCCGTGTCAACGCCGTCGACTACCTCCTGAAGCCCTTCGGCCTGCAGGATTTCCAGCGCGCCGCCAGTCGTCTAAAAGAGCGTTTGTCAGAATCCGCGCCTGTGGATTCAGACGATACGCTGTTCTTAAAGACCGACTACCGCATCGTCAAGGTCAGCATCCCCGACATCCGTTACGTCGAGGCCATGAGCGAATACCTGAAGGTCTGGATCCAGGGCGAGGCCAAGCCCATCATCACCCTGCTCTCGATGAAGAAGATGGAGGAGCGCCTGCCCGACTATTTCATGCGCATCCACCGCTCCTACATCATCAACCTCACGATGATCCAGGAGGTGAACAAGAACCGCGTCATCATGGATGCCGACACCTACCTCCCCATCGGCGACATGTACAAGGAGGCTTTCCAGGCCTACCTCGATACCAAATTCTTAGGGAAATGATTTAATCTTTGTCACTTTTTCCGCGCGATTACGTTAATTTGCAGTCGGAAGCCAGTAGGGCCAGAAATCTGGAAGTATACTTTTACGGCGCTGGAAGTATACTTTTACGGCGCTGAAAGTATACTTTTACGAAAGTAGGGGTACGGAGGCAGGATTTCAGGCCTGTTAAATCCCGCTAACTACTGATAACTCTCGATAACTACTGATAATTGTACGTTATTTGCATGGAGACGTAGCCGTTGGGCCACTTCTCGCGGTCCACGTAGAAGCGGGCGTTGCCCTTGGTGAGCAGGAAGAGGTCGGGCCTCACCTCGCTGAAGTCGAAGTGCATCTTGTTCTGGCCCTCGGTATAGTCTATCATCTTGATCTGCCAGCAGCCGTCGGCGATGTGCACCTGCATGTTGTCGAGCCTCACCTTGTAGATGGTCCTGCCGCCCGTGGTGTAGCTGCCCATGTACCGCATGTCGGTCTCCTGCTTCTTGCGGTATTTCTTCTTCAGCTCCTTGGCCTTGTCGCGCACTTTCTCATAGAACATGTCGTAGACGTTGGCGCTCATCATGCCGTCGTGCTTCAGGAAGGCCTTCACCTGCTTCTCGGTCAGCTTCTGCTTCATCTCGACCATGCGCACGTTGGAGGTCGTGATCTTGCCGTTGCGGAACAGCACGTCCTCGGCCATGGTGATGCCGAACACCTTGTGCTCCATGAGTGCCGACACGATGGGGCCGAAGCCGGCGAGCCTGGCGGCGAAGGTGACGGTGCGGCGGTGGGGGATCCGCGTGAGGTCCATGTCCTTGTCGAGCTTGCACGTCACGGCATAGCGCAGTGTCTGTAGGCGCTTCTTCAGCGGCCTGGCGTTGTCGAGCACCTGTTTCACCAGATATTCCTCGAAGGTCATGCCGTCTGCCAGCACCACGACCTCGTTCAGGTTCAGCGAGGCCGCGATGTCGTCATCGTCCTGGGCCCTGGCGACCGTGGGCAGCAGGACTGCGAGACAGAGCAGTATAATCAGTCGTTTCATATTCGGGCGTAAAGTTACGAATAATTGTTGACTCGAAAGAAAAAAACTGGAAATAATTTGGAATTTTGTTCGCTTATTCGTATCTTTGAACATTGCTCGAAGATACTCACGCTCAAAAATTCTCAAAATTATTTGGAATTTTATTCGCTTATTCGTATCTTTGCATCGATTATGAATTTAGAAACTCTTGAAAGAATGATGAAAAGAGCTATTCTCGCAGCCGTCACTCTGTTGACAGCCATCACACTGCAAGCGCAAAAGCGCGTGAACAACCGTATGTACAACCCCGATCCGGCTCCTGTGGTGTCGGGCGACCGTCTCTATGTGTTCACAGGCCACGACCTGGACACGGCAACCTATTTCCGCATGCCAGACTGGCAGGTGTTCTCGACTACCGACATGGAGCACTGGACGGATCACGGCATCGTCATGACCACCGCCAACTTCAAGTGGGCCAAGCAGGGTGACAACGCCTGGGCCTCGCAGGCCATCGAGCGCAACGGCAAGTGGTACTGGTACGTGGCTGCCGAGGACGCCGCCAAGCATATGCATGGCATCGGCGTGGCCGTGGCCGACCGTCCGGAAGGGCCTTGGGCCGACCCCATCGGCAAGCCGCTCATCCCCGGCAACTGGGGATTCATCGACCCCACCGTGTTTATCGACGACGACGGGCAGGCGTGGCTCTTCTGGGGCAACAACGGCTGCTGGTATGCCAAGCTGAACGAAGACATGGTCTCGATCGACACTAGCTTTGCCGACAACGGCATCTGCGACATGCGTCCCATGCTGGACGACGAGGCGCAGTTCGGACCCAAATGCCTGAAGATGGACTACCAGTTGCACAAGAAGGTGATGAAGACCGGCTTCGAGGAGGCTCCGTGGATCTATAAAATCGGCGACACCTACTTCCTGGAGTATGCCGCCGGCGGCGTGCCCGAGCATTGGGCTTACTCGACGGCGAAGAGCATCCACGGCCCATGGCACTACGAGGGCCGCATCACCGACGAGTCGCCGGGCTCGTTTACCATCCACGGCGGCACCATCGACTTCAAGGGCAAGTCGTACCTCTTCTATCACGACGGCATTCCCTCGGGCGGCAACGGCTTCCGCCGCACCACGGCATACCGCGAATTCCAGCGCATGGAGGACGGTCGCATACCCAAAATTAATTTACAGTCAAATGAATAACGGCTGAATATAAATGCAAAAAGGGGCCTCGGAATGTTAATGTGCTATAAAAAAGGGTACTGGAAAGAACAATTTGACAGAAAAATCACTATATTTGTGACAACTTACCATCAATAGGAGGAGCGATTATGTCAACCGAAAACGAATTGAAAGAAGAGAACATGCAGGTCGACTTACAGTTGGTCGAACCGAGTACCCCCAAACAGTTACCGTCTATTTGGTACACCTAAAAGACAAATGCGCGACACCATCATTAGCAGTGTCGCGCAATTTGTTTAAGAACAATTACATTGAATTAATATATGAAAAAGAATTATTTCAGTTTTGCCATCCTGGCAGCATCGTTCTGCGTGATGGCATCGTGTGGTAATAAGAGTGCTGACAATGCTGGTGGTGCCGATTCTACGGAGTTGGCTTCTGAGGCAGAGGAGGCTGTGGAGAGTCTGCCTGCGGCGAAGGCCAGCTTTGAGCAGAAGAACTTTATCGTCAGCGTGCCCGAGGGCTGGAACACGTCACCCGACCCTGAAGCCAGCCGCTCAGACATCATGCTGTTCAAGGGCGACATGGAGAACATCATGTCGAACCCGGTCCTGGTGATCAATGTGGATGCCCCTGCTGAGGGCATGACCTTCGAAGAGGCTTTCAAGGCTTTGCAGGCGGAATCGGGTGCCCAGGCCATCGACGATGTCACCATTGGCGGCAAGACCTATAAGGGCCTCGTGCTGACTGAAGGCGAAATCATTGGTACAATCCTCGCCCGGGAGGAGGGCGATAAGGTGATTGCCCTGACCATCACCAATAGCGGTGTGGACAATCCCGAGGTTCAGGCGATCATCCAGAGCATCAAGGTGAAATAGGATCTCCCTCATAAACCAAAATGGCCAGAGACATGGAGCATAAAAACGTCACACACTTAAAAGAGGTGATAAAAAGCGCGGCTCGGAATGAGTCGCGCTTTTAGGTTTAAATCGTAAATCAGAGTTCAATCAGTTTTCCGTTCTTCTTGGCTTCCTCAATCCACTTGGGCTCGATTTCCTGAAGGAACTTCTGCTTGTTCTCGTTCAGCGTCTTCATGTCGAGACCGATGGCGGCCTGAGCCTTGGCCTTGGTGCTATAGTCAGGCACAGGGATGGCATCGGTATGTCCGTGCTTGGCGGCTACGCGGGCAATGAGCAAGCGGGCCTGCTGGGCATAGTCGACAGAGTGGGAGAGCAGACGGACAACCTCCTGCGGTGCATGGAAGGTTGCGCCATGCGAGGCGATGGCATAGTCCCAACGCCACTGACTCTTGCGCAACAGGGCCTGGATGGGAGCCATCTCCGCCTCGGTAGCACCGTTGTCGATGATAAACTTAGCCTCGAAGTGGGCACGGGCCAGCTCCTGCTCGGCACGGTCGCGTACCTCGTTGCACTTTTCCTGACGCTCATAGACGTTCTGGCGCAGCACCTCGGCATCCTGGCGGTGACAAGTCTGGCAGGTGCGGTCGATCTTGGCCAATGGCGACTGAATCTGGTGGTCGCTGAACTTCACGCCGCCCTCCTGCTTATATGGCATATGGCAGTCGGCACACGACACACCGCGCTGGGCGTGGATGCCCTGCTGCGACATCTCCCAACCTGGATGCTGGGCCTTCAGAATCTTGGTCTTCGACAGCGGATGGATGTAGTCGTAGAAGCCAATCTCGTCGTAGTACTCCTCGGCAGTTTCGCAAGTCAGGCCCTTGTCGTGCGGGAACATCAGATAATTGGCCTTGCCGGGATTCTTCTCATCGTTAGGCTTGATGAAATAGTACTCCACGTGGCACTGGGCACACACCAGCGAGCGCATCTCCTGATGGGTAGCGTTCTTCACATCCAGGCCGCGACGGGCAAATGCCTCGTAGAGCGCAGGACGGGCAGGACGCAAATCCATCGTGCGGGCATCGTGACAGTCTGAGCAGCCGATGGTGTTCACCTCCTCAGCACCCAGTTCGCTCCACTTCTTGGCATAGAAGTTAGCAGGATCAAACTGATCCTTACCATTACCCAGTTCGCGCATCATACGAGGCACATCCGGACCCTTACACGTCCAACAGGTGGCGGGCTGCATATCTACGGCGATAGAATCGCGGCCGTCGGCAGTCTTCACTGTAATGCCAGGATTTCCTGTACGCAGAATCTTGCGCATATCCTCCAGCGCGTGCTTGTGGCCACGAGGGGTGTTGTAGTGGCGCGAGAAGGCGTAGCCAGCCCACAGCACCACCATCTCAGGACGCTGTTCGAGCACATCCACCTCCTGCGAAGAGTTGTACTTCGACTTGAACGTGGTATCCTCGGTCATCGCCCAAGTCTCGTACTCGCGCGGATAGTCGGCCTTGAACTTCTCGTTCTGAGCGATGATTTCATCCTCGAACACGGTACGCTTGTTGTTAAATACACTGGCCACCTCGGCTCTGCGCTCCATCAGCGACGAAACGAGCAGTCCCAATAAGAAGACCACTACCATTGAGCCTCCAAACAGAAGCCAACCTTGCCATTGTTTTAATTGCTTTGCCATATCTTGAAATTTACAATTTGACGATTTACCATTTACAATTTATTTTTCAATTTCTCAATTTTTGCAGCCATTCTGGTACTGGAGAGGGAGGCAGCGGTGTGACGCCCTCGGCTCCAGGCGTCGCCATCAGGGAGTTCATGCCGCCGTGGGGCACGTTGCGGTGGCAGTCCCAGCAGGCCTTGCCACCCTCGCGCATCTGCTGCATATAGCCCATACGGCCTGTCTTCACGAACTCCGTGTTCAACTGCTCGTGGCAGCGGATGCAGTTATCCATCACCACCTGTCCCGTCAGCGTCTCGGCCTTGATGGCCTGGTGCTCCATGTGGCCCACGAAATACGCCGTATGTTTCAGACCGTCGACAGCCTTGAAACCATAATAGACCGCCATGTTCTGGTGGGGCACGTGACAGTCGTTGCACGTGGCATCCCGTCCGTGTGACGAGTGGCTCCACGTAGCATAGTAAGGTGTCATGATGTGACAGTTGACGCAGGCCGAAGGGTTATCACCTATAAAATAGGTATGCGCCCTGAGCAGATACATAAACAATCCGCCGAGGCCGCATACGACACCCGCTATCACCAGCAAACCCACCTTTTGCCGATAGGAAAATAGTCCTGTCAGCTTACGAATTGCCGCTTTTGTTTTTTCAACAACATTCATTTTTGTAGGTTTTAGTCTGCAAATATAATCATAAATGGGGATAAGAACCGGTAACAAATGTGCCTCAGTCATATAAAAGTATGTTAATTTTAAGAATCCTTAATGGTTTTTGTTCGATTTGCACTATCTTTGCATCAATTATGGATATAGAAACTCTTGAAGGTATTCGCAAGTGCCCGCTTTTTGAAGGACTGACCGATAACGAGATTATTGGTCTGATGCATGCCGTCCGTTATCGTGTGGTACATTTATACAAAGGCGACTTTCTTTTTGTTGCCGGAGATGATTGTCTCCATGCAAACATCTTGATAGATGGTGAGGTCGTCGCTTATCTTGAAGGCGCCTCCGACCGCTATATCCGTATGTCAACCTTCCATGCAGGCAACATGTTCGCCCCGGCATTCCTCTTTGCACAAAACCGCAGGTATCCCGTAACGGTACAGGCGACGACAAACACGAGGGTGTTGCGAATCCTGTCGGCAGACTTTGAGCGGTTGCTCGAACTTGATTCCCGTCTGTCTAAGAATTTCACGATTATCCTTTCGAACCTGATTGCCGGACTTACCAAAAAGGTGGGAATGCTCCTGTCGAGTGTCCGCGACAAGATCATTTTCTTCCTGAAGGAGGAACAACGCCGTCAGCAGTCCAACACGATTCAGCTTTCCATGTCGCGTCAGGAACTGGCCGACCATTTCGGCATCCAGAAGTATTCCCTGCAACGTGCCCTCAACGAACTTCAGGAGAGTGGTGCCATTCGCATCGACGGTAAGACCATTGAGATTCTGAAATTGTAGGTATTTTCCTTCTTATCTGATATGCGTTATCAGAGCTTTTGAATCTCATGCAGACTATGCAGATTTTTGCAAATGATATGAGTATTCTGCTCGTTTAATGTTTTTTAAAAGAGCGGGAAACTCGCAGTTGTTGGTTTCTTCATATCTTTGCAACAGATTCTTACAATTACAATCGATTTATAAACAATTTTAAAGCAAAATGAAAAAAACTACTCTTTTACTGATGCTGTCTGTATGCGGGCTCATCTCTGCCTCTGCTCAGACTGCAACCAAGATGGAAGCCGAAAGCGCTATCTACGAGAATTGCAA
>Ga0326513_10002787_pt1 | contig 12802 bp, 12 predicted proteins | sample 2_2465_0518_D_FD_203654 | JGI IMG/M metagenome (GOLD analysis project Ga0326513, IMG submission 203654) | Bovine rumen microbial communities from UC Davis, California, United States - 2_2465_0518 | ecosystem: Host-associated > Mammals > Digestive system > Stomach > Rumen | place: USA...
AGTCCAAAGACTAACGTTTGTCTTGTTATCTGACAATATTTCAAACAGAACCAAGGCAATTCGTCAAAATAAATCAAGGACAACAGCCATATTATAAACATACTAATAACAGTCACTATATGGAATATTTTCTTTTTATATAAACCCGGCTTGAATATAGGATAATAAAATAAAGTTAGAACAAACACACATATGAGGTACCAGAATGTTTGTAATTCCTGGAAAAGAATTGAGCCCTTCTTACTTATCGGCAGACTGGGAAATGTGTCTTTCTGTATAATAAACATTGCCACTACAAGTACAATAGACCAAATCAACCATGGCAAAAGCAATCTTTTTGCCTTATTTACTATCATGTCATGGAAAGTCCTCCTCGTACTAGAATAGAAAAAGTAACCACTAACAAACACAAATAAGGGCATATGAAATGTATAAATCCCATCAAATAACGGATGGTACCAACACTCATCCTGATATTGGAACTGCAGAGCATGACCAAATACGACAATCAGTATTAGAATTCCTTTAAGGACATCAAATGATAAGTCTCGACTGGTAACTACTTTATTTATCATTTTGAGAATAGATGTATTCTTATATATGAAATTACTTTCACTGGAAATTTAACAAATTGCTTACACATAGGAGGATTTAGCAGTTTCTTCACAATATGTATTATATCAGATTTACCATTATTGACAAGCCTAAAAAACTCTTCACGTTTTGGGTGTGGTTTATAACTTTTGACCAGTGCCGCATTGTGTTCCATCAAAAGTGAATAATCCGATTGCTCAGATTTGTATCTAATTTGGCTTAACAGAGCCTTGCCCTTTTCTGTATTTATTAGTATAGAGCTGGTCCCAAGGTCATCATACAAATTCTTGTGCTCCAAATCTGCCCCCCAGCAATCGGCCAAGGTAATGTCACTATTCGAACGTCCAGATTTTGCCTGACAAGCTGAACAAGAAGGTCTGAGGTCAAGATTGCTCAGAAAAGCCCTCATATATGGATTTTTGTAGTGAATAGATGAGAGCGAAACTGTATTTTTCTTGCCGTCGGCAGAAGCCTCGGCAAGGGTGAGAGCGAAACTGTATTTTTTCCAACCCAACCGCTTGTCTCTGAAAGAGATACTCTCTATTTTATAATCAGCATTTGAAAGAGTGTCTCTTTCAGAGAAATGAGTATTAGGGTGAAGCGAAACTGAATTTCCGCCCTTGCGGGCGTTTCTTATTTCATCTTCTAAATACATCCGCCACACCTTGGGTGATGGAACGCCATGACAGATGACATCTATAGTATAAAGATTATCATAATCTTTTCTAAGAAAGTGTTTAAGACCAGCTATCTGACAGGGTGTTCCACTAAAGAGAACTCTCCTGCCTTCTTTTAAAAAGCGAAGAGCATCATTATATGCAGTGTCCGTTCTTGCTTGAACATATTTCGACCCTCTAAATGCTTCTAAACCTTCAAGAGTCTCAGTATAATCCAATTTACATTGCCAATCTTCATCAAAACGCACTCCAAAAACCACGCCTTCATTATCTATAAAATTACCTGCCAATAAAGTAAACAAACCACCTGATGAACTATTCTTTCTAATTACATTGTCGTAAGCCTGCCCCGCAATAACGCTTATGGGTAAGCGATTGTCGTAAGGGTGTAACTCATGGCATACTTTCTCACACAAACCGCAGTTAATGCATAACGCGACATCAACTATTGGATAAAGGAAGCCTTCTGTATCCTCTTCCATTGTGATACATTTCTGAGGGCATGTGTTAGCACAGGCTGCACATCCACAACAAGATGACTTATTGGTTATATCTATCATTTTATCTTCAAAACACGTTTTACAGGCGCCATCACCAGGTCTCTTTCATATTGATTCAGACTGAACTTATAGTAAAGCAAACTATAAACAGCACAATAAACTAAAGCACATCCGCCAAATGACAATATTGTGTCAATCGCCCACCATTTATTAGTAATCACAATGAAAGCTATGGTTACAAAAACTGGCACAATATCCATTTTCATTATTTCTATCCAGAACTTTGGAATATCTATACCTTGTTTTACATGGTAATAGATATTCATAACCACCCCTTGGCCCAACAACAAAGCTCCCGACACGGCGATGGCACAACCTAAACCGCCCCACAGTTTTGCGAAGAATATTTCAAACGCCAAGGCCGCTATGGCTATAATAATATATGCGATACTCCTAAACTTCATTTGATTCCTAGCCTGAAGGATAGTTATGCCAAGATTCTGAATCAATGGTATATATAGAGTAGTAAAGAACAACAAGGTCATCAGATACGCATCTTCATAATCCTCACCTGCCCATATAACGATAAATTTTTGTCCAAATACAATAAAACCAAATAGGAGCAGGCTCATTACTATATTTTGAATGCGCCCTGTGCGAATAAAAAGGTCTGAAATTTTCTTTCTATCTTCGTTTTTTGCGACCATTGCCGTAACTTTTGGCAGGAATACAGATGAGATAGCTGTTGAGAACTGCAAGTATAGGGACTGTAGATGTATTGCCACAGCAAATACCGATACCGCCACAGTACCTACAACAGATCCAAGAACAAACTGGCCTGTGCTCCAATATACTCTATCCATGATAGCATTCAGGAAAATCCAAAATGAATATATAGACACTTCCTTCAGAAAGCCCCATTCAAACTTACCAAGACGTAATTTAATGCCAAGTTTTTTCTTGCAATAGATATAATTAATAAAAAGAGTTGCAATGTTAAAAATAGTTTGTACCAATACCATTGTGAGTGCTTTATACCCCCAATACAAGAGTACTACCATTACAGCAGTGTTTAGAATCACACGAATAATGCTCACAACCTTTGGGAATACGAACTGTTCATAAGCGGTTATTATTGAACCAAAAATGCTCATTGGAAAGGTAATTGCCACATTTGCGGCCATTATAAGCACCATAATCTCTGCACGAGAGAGTTCATAGGCCGTCATAGCACTACCAAATAATGCATCCACATTCCAGTAAAGTAACACCCCACCAGCGAAAGCGACAAGTCCAATCACCAAATAAAGAAGAAAAAACATCCCAAACATTTCGTACTGTTCTGAGATTCTTCCTTCGGCTCGGAATTTCGCTGTGTACCTGACAATTGCATTTCCAAAACCCAAATCAAGTACTGTCAAATATGCAATAACAGAAGCTACTAACGAATATAGTCCATATTCATTTTGCCCTAACATGCGAAGCATATAGGGCGTATACAATAATCCTACTAACGAGTTTAGAATTATTGCACAGTAGTTTAATGCTGCACCTGCCTTAAGTTGATTAATAGCCACTTCCTTATGACTTTATTATTTCTCTAATCTTTCCTATTAACTTTTCCTTAGTATATGCATATACATATTTGTACAAAGCATGGATATTCATCTGCCTAATATGATAGTATGAAAGACTAATGGGATAAGATTTCTTTTCTTGCCTCTCACTCCTGCTACTCGTATCATAAAGATACAATCCTTTCCCTTCAAGCGCATATTTAACATTAAGCTCTATGGGGCGTAGCGAAAGAGCAAACTCTTTTATTATCTTATATGGATACTTATATGGCGAAAGTATATAGCGGCAATTCTTTGTATTATCATGTGTTCCATTAAAGTCAACACATAATTCTTTTTCATCCAAACAGGCCCATTGATACACCTCCCGGTTCGTACCATAAATATCATAACATGTCAACTCTTCGAAAGGTTTCAGGTTGTAGCTCTTTTTCCCTGAAAGTAAAACCGTCTGGCCTATACTAGAAGTGTTCCCATGTTCGCCAGCTTCTGAGAAACATGTGGTTAACGAATTTGAAGGATAAATAAAATATCGGCCTGTTTCTATCTGAAAAGCCATATAATATTTACTCCAGGCTTTCTTCCAGTTCTTCATGAAGTCTGGCATATCGACATGGCCGAAGTCATGCTCCGGCGTATCTTTATACCACTCACGAAACTCACTCCACATTCTGGCAGTCCAGCATTGCCCCCATGACTCAACGTTCTGGTATGCAAACACATCATTCCCATCCGCTGCATAGTCAATAGGTAGGTTCCGATCCATACACGGATGGTATAAGGAAATACCGCTTATGCGATCATCCTTATCATAGTAGTCCACAGTTTTGAGGACGTAATCATAAAAGTACTCGCTGACAAAGATGTCGTCCTCCAAGATCACCACAGCTTTAAAATATTTCGTCAAGTCACCACAAGCAATAATATGATCACGTAGCCCCAAGCGTTTTTCTTTAATCAGTACATACTTTTTACCATACTTCCACTCAAATTTGTTTACATAGTCATATAACGGCTGACATCCGCTAGCATCAATACTAATAACGAGAGGTACAGATGTAGTATACTTGGCTCTCGATAAAGAACCAAGCAACCGTTTCATCGAATCCAATCGGTTGTAACCTATGGCTACTACGGCTATTTTTTTTGTGTTTTCTGAATTTTCCAAAAGCATGTCGATAAATTTAAAATTCTATTGACATCTTATCCTTCTTCTGATACAATGCCCTTGGAATGACATGAAATAATAGACCAATAATTCCACATGAAAGAACATATTTAATCTTTTGAGCTATAATCTCCACCCTCCCTTTTTGCTGTATAGCAGGATGATGCTTAATAATAATCTCAATCCCATATTTCTCTCTTATCATTCTGTTTGCAGCGTATATTTCCTTAAGATACGGTTTATAATAAATACCAACTAGTTTGTCATCTATACCCCACCTACTATAGATATGGATATCTGCTTCCGTTGGAGATTCATATGTTATTCCTTCAAAGTGATAGAATAGTGTGTTGTAAACTTTATCCCTACACTTTACTTTTATTACTTCATCATTCGCCTCAACGAGTTTGTATTGGGGGATATTCCAAGGGGCAATACCAGCCCCCAAATTATCCGTTTCTATCACGAAGTTATAATCAATCACCCAATTATCAAGATATTTTTGATCGCCATAGTGTATACCATCATTCTTCTTACTACAATCTTCCATGCATTGACCTATCCATACCCCAAGAAGCTTTCGGGCTTTTTCGTCATTTTTGAAAACATTACACTCTACACAAAATGTCCCGATAATGTCTGCACTCTTCTTAGCATACCATCCGAATCTATGGCCAACTATTGATACTGAGGCGTTCTTTTCTTCAAGTTCTTCAATGATAGTAATTGGATCCCCATAAAACTTCATGTCGGCATCTATATATGCACAATAGTCTGGTTCATAGGTATCCAATATATATTTTATCAACGAAGAACTGCATGTAAAACAGTATTCCCCGAAACTACGGTTAGCCTTAACCTCAAGCAAATCTTCATTTTCAAAATCGGATAGCCGAATTGGCACGAGATAATCAAATGCCAGATCACTAAGGATGTCATAGCATTTGTCATCCATCGCCAATACGTAAAGCCGAAAAGAAGTCGACACTTTTTCCAAAGACTGATATAGCACAATTCCCTTATCCAAATACATACTATTGAATAAAGTACACAATGCAAAGGGTTTATTATGATTCATGCTATTTTATTTAAAACTGTTAAGAACAGAAACCACTTCCTCTGCCTCAACAGCAGAAATCACCTGATTCATAGGAATACTCAGTTCCTGTTCATGAATCTTTTCCGTGATAGGATAACTACGGTCATTCCAATCCTTATAGCACTCCTGCTTATGGGGAGGTATTGGATAATGTATTAATGTCTGAATACCATTCTCTTTCAAATACTCCTGCAACCCATCACGACGCTCACAGAAAATGGGGAATTGGTGATAAACATTATTTTCATCATCAATACGCTTAGGTAGCGTAATCAACGGATTGTTGATATGCTCATAGTAATATGCAGCCAACTCCTGACGTTTCTTATTGTCCTCATCCAGATACTTCAACTTCACATCCAGCACAGCAGCATCAGGCTCCGACATGCGGCTGTTCATGCCCACGTATTTAAACACATATTTCTTCTGGCTGCCGTAGTTAGCCAAAGCACGAATCACTTCTGCTAACTCAGAGTCACTTGTGGTAACAGCACCAGCATCACCAAAGGCACCAAGGTTCTTGCCAGGATAGAATGAATGAGCTGCTGCATCACCAAGAGCTCCAGTCTTCACGCCTTTCCATGCGCAACCATGACTCTGAGCACAGTCCTCCATCAGTTTCAGTCCATGCTTCTTGCAAATCTCGCCCAACTTATCGCTGTAAGCGATACGACCATAAAGGTGTACAATCATCACGCCCTTTGTTTTAGGCGTAATGGCTGCCTCTACCTTGTCAATATCAATCTCCAAATGTTCCCAAGTAGGTTCTACCAAAACAGGAACAAGGTTATTGCGAGTGATAGCAATAATGGTAGCAATATAAGTATTAGCAGGCACAATGATTTCATCACCATCCTGCATCACCCCCATCTCCTTGTAGCCTCGCATCAGCAGATACAAGGCATCCAATCCGTTTGCAACGGCAATACAATGGTCTGTACCTATATACTTTGCATAATCAGCCTCAAACTGCTTATTCTCGTTTCCTTGAAGGAACCAACCCGAATCAATTACACGGTTCACTGCCTCCTTATACTCATCACCGTGCATTGCGGTGATAGCCTGTAAATCCAAAAGTTTTACCATTATCTTTGTGTCTTTATATATTCTAAATATTCATCATAATTACGGATGTAGTCTTGTGCATCATAGCCTTCCGAGGCTAGTACCAAACAGATGCTACCAGAAGAGAAACCTTGCTCAGAAGCCCATATTCCTGGCGGCACATGCAGGCCCCAGAAGGGTCTATTAAGCAGTACAGTACGCTTATTGATTCCATCATCAAGCACCACCTCGAAACTACCACTAGCAGCAATTAAGAACTGGTGGCATTTCTTATGGGCATGTGCACCACGGTCTTCACCTCCGGGAATGTCATAGCTATAGAATACGCGATTGATATTGAAAGGAACATGTACATTCTCATACATGAACGTCAGGTTTCCTTCTGCATCGTGCATCTTGTTCAACTCGCAAAGCGAACAATCGAAGACACTCTTGCCTTCATCCATCATGTGTTTGTTCAATGGATTATTCAACTTTACAGATGTTTTTGCATCTGTAATAGTTGGCACTTTTGAAGGATCATTGCGCCAAGCCTTATATTCCTTGTAATCCGACACGTAGTCATTCTCATCATACTCAGTTGACGACAACACTAATGCCAATGAGTTTGTAGAAAAGTTAGTCATGGTACGCCACATACCTTTTGGTACAAACAAGCCAAAGTAAGACCTATTCAATTGGTATGTCATCTTTACCATTCCGTCATCTACGACCACATCGAAACTTCCAGAGAGAGCCACAATAAACTCCTCTGTTTCTTTATAAGCATGACCACCACGTTCATAACCACCGGGTACATCGTAAACCCAATGAACTCGTTTGATTTCGAACGGTATTTGCTTTATCTGCTCAATGATAGAAAGATTCCCGCGAGGGTCTGTTATCTTTGGCAACTGAATAATCCTTGCTTCGCTATTCATAATACTATTCCTTTTCTCTAAATGAGTCAGAGGTTATCTCTTCTTTCATTTCATCAATTACTCTAAGAAGATACTGTCCATACTGATTCTTCAGCATAGGCTGAGCCAACTCTCTCATCTTTTCCTCAGTAATCCATCCGTTACGATAAGCTATGCCTTCCAAGCATGCGATCTTTAGTCCTTGTCGTTTTTCAATTGTCTCTACAAAATTGGAAGCATCCGCAAGACTATCGTGTGTACCTGTGTCTAACCATGCAAAACCACGTCCCAATACTTGCACCTTCAGTTCGCCATCTTTCAAAAACTCTTGGTTGACAGTTGTAATCTCTAACTCACCACGGGCAGATGGCTTTATATGTTTGGCAACATCTATCACCTTATTGGGATAAAAATACAAGCCAACTACAGCATAGTTACTCTTTGGCTTTTGCGGTTTCTCTTCTATCGAAAGGCAGTTACCCTGGCGGTCAAACTCAGCAACTCCATATCGCTCTGGGTCAGAAACCCAATAACCGAATACAGATGCTTTATGGTATTCTTCAGCCTCTTTAACGGCTCTACGCAATAAAGATATAAACTCGTTGCCATAGAAGATGTTATCGCCAAGAACTAAACAAGCACAATCATCACCAATAAACTTCTCACCAATAATGAAAGCCTGTGCCAGACCGTCTGGAGAAGGCTGTTCTGCATACTCAAAATGAACTCCGTAATCAGAGCCATCACCAAGCAGGCGCTTGAAACCCGGTAAGTCATAAGGTGTAGAGATAATCAGTATATCCCTAATCCCCGCCAGCATCAACGCGCTGATAGGATAATAAACCATCGGTTTATCATAAATGGGGAGCAATTGTTTGCTTACTCCTTTGGTTATGGGGTAAAGTCTGGTACCGGAGCCACCGGCTAATACGATTCCTTTCATTTCCTATATTATTTTGTATTTACTTCATTCAAAAGGACAGGCATCGGGATTTATTGAACCGTTTTTATGAGAGAATCCCGTGGGATTCCTGCCCTTATATTTGTTAATTGTTAACTGTTAATTGTATCGCTCGCCAAACCGCTGTCTCAGATTATATCAAGAATTAGAGAATTGGAGAATTATCTTTAAACGAACACGAATTTCACGAATGATACGAATAAACGAGGGAATTTTAACTGAATTTGATTGTGAAATCATCCTTCATTGTCGCTATACTTACTGGTTTTAGCGTATCAGCATAAGTCTCGTCTACAACGGTAGCATCTTGTTGAATAATCGATTTAATCATATTTGTTCTTAACTCTGTCAAGTTATGATCAATTATATAATTATATGTAAAGACCTGAAAGAAAGGGTCAACAGGGAATCCTGGTTGAAATCTCTTAAATAACATTCCTATAATATACTCTTTGAAAAGAGCATAATTACCATTGATCAAAACGCAATCTACATTGTCGTACTTAAGAGGTTGTCCTTGATTATCCGTTATAAATGACTTTTCCGTTAACAATCCCTGGGCTTTAGGACTTTTCAAAGCCATTAAGGGAAGATGCACTCTGTCATCCCAGCATATCACCAAAAGGTTTATCTCCTTTTCATTATTTGTCTTTCCAAACTTCTCGTTGGCACTTTCTAAGAAGTCGGCTAATCTTCGTGCAAGGCTACCGCGAACTGGGAATTCTGTTTTTGCACAGATTTCCTCATAATTTTCAGTTTGTGCATCTGTTAATAGCACAGCTGGATTATTTTTTAATAATTCAGCTATTTCCCTATCTTCTAAAATCAAGTTTGATGTTTTAACTTCAACATGAAAGATGAAATCTGACATTTTAATTGAGAACTCCACGTTCTTTGAAGAGCCATCTTTAACATGATCCTCATAACGAAAGCTTTCAGGATCTGAGCTACGACAAATGAAAGTATTCATAATGGATAACTCACAAAATGCGGAAATAAGTCCATGCATATCAAAACTCCTCTTGTTCTTTGCTTTCAGCTTATTGCGTACCATATCATAATACGCTCTTTCATCAATCCTTGCGAGATTTTGCAGACATCTGCTTACTGCTGATATAGAGTTTAATGCCCAAGAATACTTAATAAGAGAATCTTTAATAATAGTACCATCTTTATCAATACAAAGATTACTCATCCATCGAAGAGGGTGATCTTCTGAGTATTTTCTATATTCTGCTACTATGTCAGATAAAATTAATTCCATTATATATGATTAATCCAGATGTAGCTCTGCTACTGGTTGATTAGCATATAGCTGTGATTGCATAACCCGAGCTGTGCTCTGTATTTTGCCTAAGAAAGGAGTAAAACCATATTCATCCGCAAAAACTTTTTTAAGCATAGCCGAAGTATTCTCACCTAAATTGGGGTCTAACAATATCTGATGTATTAAGTCTGTATTGTCACAATCATAATGGATCTTGATACCATCCTCTTTTGTGGCGTTCTTCTTAACAACTATTATTCGAATCTCATCTTCGTATGCAAAGGCGACACGTTTGAGTAAGAATAGACGCGATGCAAAGATATCTGAGTTCAATTTTACATCAGGTGCAATCGGCCATTTGAAAGGTATATCTCTCAAATCCTTTTTAATATCACTTGATTTAAGATATTCAGCACGACCTATAAAAATTTTATACGTACCATCATACTTAGAGAGCTCTTCCAAAAGCTTCTTTCTGTAGATTTTGAATTCAATTCCAATATTGCCTTGTTTATATACATTCCAATAAGCTTCGCTTGTTTGGGTTTGTGTTAAGCAGGTGCAAAATACTTTTCCTTTCCAATTAAAGTCTACTTCCTTTCCTTTTTTAATATATTTCGCCTCGAGAAACCTTTTCTCAAAAGGATCTTTCCACGTAGAAGGGTTAGCAAACCATAAGTATTTATCATTTAGAGTCCGTAAAGCATTCTCAAGCGGCATATGCTTGTAGAGTACTTTTGATTTCAAGAACTCTTCTTCTGTGATATTTACGAAGTTTATCATAGCCTGTAGAAAGAATCCACTTATTTTACTGGTACACCTAGTTTTTCGCAAACTTCCTTAAAATTGACGTTGCTATTATTAACAAGGATGTCACTAATAATGTTTAGAAGAATCATATTACCAGACGTCACCCCATCCTGATCTATTTCTTCTGGCTTATAAACTCCAGCTATTGGGACTTCAATCTCTAATATCCACCACTTTTCAATTTTACTGAACAGGCCATACATCATACAAAACTGATCTACCAGTTTTTCTGTACCTACAGAAATAGTGGAAAGCATTTCATGGGTTATCTCGTTCCTTAGAGTTCTTGACGTTGAAAAAATATCAATATCTTTGTCGTCTATAGCTCCCGAGTTTTTGAACCAAATAAGTGATGCTATGAGTTCCTTATTCCTGCTGTTAATCTAAATGTGATTTTCTTGTTTTGTCGGGAGATAAATGGCGAGAAAAAAAATTTTTGCTTGGTGACAAATCCGCGTAAGAAGCTGAAATACAGTATGTTTTCGGAAGCCGAATCCTAAAATGATAAATGCAGGCATAAATGTCATCCCGGAAAAAGGGCTCAAATGAAAGTAAAGACACGTGGTTAAAAGTAAACCATAAAAGTCTGATGAAATTTGAAGGGGTTTTAACCCGGTTTTCTGGTCATTTTAGCATGTTTTACCTCGAAGTTGGGCGTTAAAAAATATTAACGACAAAAACTCCGACAGGGGATGCTCTGTACCATCACGAAAATGGCGGTTTTAGGGGCATTAGGGACAGAAAGAGTAATCTTTCTTGACAGATATAACGGTCTTGGCCGATTTTACTTTTACCCATATATGGTTACTTGTAAAATGGCCGATTTTGACCAAAATTCGTCTGAAAGACCCTGAAAAGGTAAATTTGCAGAAAATTAAAAATTTCAGCGGTCAAAACCGCACTAAAATTGAGTTATATGGCAACAATAAAGTATGAGGTGCTCAAGCACAACATGAGAAAGGACAAGACGTGGAACGTGGTCATTAGAGTCACGCACAAGAGGGTGATGAAGTACATCCCTACTACAGTGTTCGTGACCCGCGATGAACTGACCTCGTCTTTCAAGATCAAGAACTTCCAGAAGAGGGAGAAGTGTGAGGACATCCTCCGCATCTACCGTAAACGTATCGAGGAGGAGAACCTGGAGTTCAACGACATGTCTGCCGATGAACTTATCAGGAGGATTACGCGCAAGGATATCGTCAAGCCCACTTTCATTGATTTCTCGGACTACTACGAGAACTGGATCAAGTCGAACGAGGATGAAATCAAGGGTATGGGTAACTACAAGACTGCCCTCCACTCTTTCCAGAAGTTCATGGGACGCAAGGTTATCGACTGTAACGAGATAACGGTACGTCTTATGGAGTCTTACGTAAAATGGCTTGGTGACAGGCATCGTGCCGCCAACCTCTACACCATCTGTATCAAGCGTGTATTCAATGATGCACGTGAGACGTATAACGACAACCTCGATGGTGAGGAGGTCATCAAACGCTCTCTGGAGTTCTTTGACCCGCCTGTTCATGTCTGTACGGAGAAACGTGCCATCTCGCTTGAACACCTTCGGGCATTGGCAGCCATCCCTGATGAGGAGCGCTCTAATTCGAGCCGGAACATCGCGCGTGACGTGTTCCTTATCTCGTTCATGATGATGGGTGCCAACAGTATTGACATCTTCTCATGCAAGTGGGACGGTGAGGGAAACATCACCTATGACCGTGCCAAGACTAAGGACAGAAGGCCTGACCATGCCCGAATCGTCATCAAGCCACATCCATTGCTCATGCCTCTCATCAAGAAGTATGCGTGTGTGCTGGATAAGAAGGAGCGTTATGTATTCCGTTTCAACCGCATGTACAACAATCCTTCTGCATTCAGTTACAACCTGAACCGTGGTTTGAAGGAGGTTGGGGACTTGATTGACGAGGAAGGTCTCACTTTCTATGCAGCCAGGCATACGATGGCCACCATTGCCTTCAACGAGACAGATATTGACAAGATGACTATTCACGACATGCTGAACCATCAGCTGCCTGTGTACAAGATAACGGATATCTATATCAAGAAGGACTTCAAGAAAATCAACGAGGCGAACTTCAAGCTCATTGACTATGTTTTCAATGACATGGAGAAAGAAAAAGCCGGTACTCATCAGGACAAGCATCAGGGTGGTGCTTTGCTG
>Ga0326513_10002788_pt1 | contig 12800 bp, 7 predicted proteins | sample 2_2465_0518_D_FD_203654 | JGI IMG/M metagenome (GOLD analysis project Ga0326513, IMG submission 203654) | Bovine rumen microbial communities from UC Davis, California, United States - 2_2465_0518 | ecosystem: Host-associated > Mammals > Digestive system > Stomach > Rumen | place: USA: California...
CTCGATGAGATGGGTCACGGCATTATAAGCTCCCATATAATCATCGACCACCACACGACTGGCATTCACACCTGTACAGATGCGATCGTAGAACACCAGCGGGATGCCTGCATCAATCAGCTTCTGGTAATGGGCATAGTCCTTGGTATCCTTAGCCTGCGACACAATGACGCCACACACCTTATATCGGAGGAAGTTCTCACAGATACGCACCTCGCGCTCATACTGTTCACCACTCAATGCCACCATGATGCGGAACCCCCTGGCTGCAGCAGCCTCTTCGATACCCGTCAAGATGGACGAGAAATAATAGTGGGTAAACTCAGGCACAATGACACCGATCACGCGCTGGGGCATCACACGACTATGGCGTAAAGCCTCACCAATGGCATTCGGATAGAAATTGTGCTCACGTGCAAACTGCTGGATGGCCTTGCGACGCTCCTCACTGATACGAGGCGAATCTTTCAAGGCACGAGAGACCGTGGCCACGGAGATTCCGAACTCCTTGGCGATATCCTTCATTGTCATGGGCACCTTCTCTTCCATGCGGTTTTTAACTATTACTGATGCAAAGGTAAACAAAACTATTCAAATATTAAAATAATGTGCGAAAATATTATTGATACAAGTCAATGCAAACGTTTGCACTCGAGAAAAGCACATTTTTTTGCAAAAAAAGAACAACGTATTGAAAAGTAAGCTAAATTTGCACCATGAATAACAGGCTTAAGTGCTAAAAGACAATATTTAAAATAACTATTTTAACTCTAATTAAATGTAATGATGAAGCAGGTAAACATTCAAGTTCCGCTTAGGATGCTCGGCCTTATTTTGGGGCTGTTCCTATCGGTAGGCGCCTTTGCTCAGATTGAGGTTAAGGGCCATGTGAAAGATGCTGCAGGCGAAGACATTATCGGTGCAACAGTACGTGTAGAGGGAACACAAACCGCTACCGTATCTGATTTTGACGGTAACTTCGTGCTGAAGGCAAATGAGGGTGCAACCATTACTGTCTCTTATGTTGGCTATCAGACTGCCACAGTAAAGGCCGCACCAAATGTAGAGGTAACACTGACCGACGACGCTGCTGTACTGAACGAAGTGGTAGTGATCGGTTATGGTGTCGCAAGAAAGAGCGACCTGACAGGATCAGTGACCGCCCTAAAACCAGATTCAAAGAATAAAGGTCTGGTGGTAAATGCTCAGGATATGTTGGCTGGTAAAGTAGCAGGTGTGAATATCACTTCAAACAGTGGTGAGCCTGGTGCAGGATCTAAGATCCGTATTCGTGGTGGTTCGTCACTGTCAGCTTCAAACGACCCGCTGATCGTTATCGACGGTATCCCCATCGACAACAGTGGCGTAGCTGGTGCTCCAAACATCCTTTCAACGATTAATCCACAGGATATCGAGTCGTTCAACGTACTGAAAGACGCCTCAGCCACCGCCATTTATGGTAGCCGTGGTTCTAATGGTGTTATCATCATCACTACCAAGAAAGGGCGCATGGGTATGGCTCCTCAGGTATCTTATGCTGGAAGTATGACTATCAGCATGAATAAAAAGACACTTGAAGTCATGGACGGTGACCAGTTCCGTTCTTACATCACCAATCTGTATGGCACCGACCATGACGCTTATCGTGCACTTGGTACCGCTAATACAAACTGGCAGGATCTGATTTATAGAACCGCCGTATCCCACGATCACAACGTGACGCTGACCGGCGCTCTGAAAAAGCTACCTTATCGCGTATCTTTAGGCTACACGAACCAGCAGGGTACTTTAAAGGAATCTGGTTTTAAGCGTGTAACAGCTTCGTTTAACCTCAACCCCAGTCTGCTTGACGATCACCTGAGAATTGACCTGAATGCCAAGGGCATGTATAGTCGTTCTTCTTATGCCAATACCGGTGCTGTAGGTGCTGCCATCAGCATGGATCCGACTCAGGATCCCTACTCATTCACCTCTCAGTACAGCAAGGACATGCTGGGTGCCAACGCAGGACAGATGCTGCAAAACTTCGGTGGTTACTATGAGTGGCTCGGTTCTGGTTCTTCACTGAATGATGACAATTGGCCGCTCACCAAGTTTAAGGATGCAACCAGCAACCCGCTTGCGTTGCTGAACAATCAGACTGACGTGGCTCATAGCCGTTCATTCATCGGTAGTGCCGATTTTGACTATAAGATACACGGTTTTGAGGATTTGCGCTTGCACGCCACGCTGGGTATCGATATCTCAAAGGGCCGTCAGCATACCAACCTCTTCCCAAGCTCTCCTGCTACACCTGGTAGTATGTACTACGGTAAGGATGGTTACTGGCAGAAGGTAAAGCGTAACACCACATTGAGTGCCTACGCACAGTATTACAAGGATTTTAACAAGGATCATCACTTCGACATCATGGCTGGTTATGAGTGGCAGCGCTTCTGGCAGAGCGAGTATACTGATAAGCCTCGCTATATGCCGATGACCAACAACGATGTTGACATGCGTGGTAAGCAGATTGACTATGAGTATGCTGATGATCTCAAGCAATTCAGAACCGAGCACTATCTCGTTTCATTCTTTGGCCGTTTGAACTACACATTCATGGATCGCTATATGCTGACAGCTACACTTCGTAATGACGGTTCTTCACGTTTCAAGAAGCACTGGGCACTTTTCCCCTCTGTAGCTCTGGCTTGGAAGATCAAGCAGGAGTCGTTCTTGAAGGACGTTGAGCCAATCAGCGACCTGAAGCTCCGTCTCGGATGGGGTAAGACCGGTCAGCAGGATGGTGTATCAGACTACGGTTGGATCCATACTTATTCAAAGAGTGTTGGTACCAATGGTCTGTATCCTATTGCAGGTCTTGATGGTACTCTTTATCGTCCAGATAACTACACAGAAGATTTGAAATGGGAGACCACAACGACTTATAATGTAGGTTTGGACTTAGGCTTCCTGGATCAGCGCCTGACCGCCAGCTTTGACTTCTACTATCGTAAGACTACTGATCTGCTGAACTATGCTAAGGCTCCGGCAATGTCGGGTTACAAGAACATGATGTGGCAGAACATCGGTTCATTGAAGAATACCGGTTTCGAAGCATCCATCAGCTGGAAGGCTGTTCAGACAAAGGATTGGTTCTGGCAGCTGGATTACAACTTTACCTACAACAAGAACGAGATTACCGACTTGGAGGGTGTATCAAGCAACGGTCTGCCCGTAGAAACCGGTCCTAACGCCGGTGGTGGTACAGGTAACTATGTACAGGCTCACCAAGTAGGTTATGCCGCCAACTCCTTCTATGTATATCAGCAGGTATATGATGCCAATGGTAAGCCTATCGAGAACTGTGTTGTTGATCGTAATGGTGATGGTGTGATCACACCTGAGGACCGTTACCTCTATAAAAACCCGACACCTCCTGTAACCATGGGTCTTTCTTCTCGCGTAGAATATAAGAAGTTCGACCTCGGCTTCTCACTCCGTGCCAGCCTCGGAAACTACGTCTTCAACGATGTTCTGCGTGGTTCAAGCAATGTTGGTGAAACCGGTGCATGGGTACAGCAGGCCTATATGAGCAACCATCTGATAGATGCGATGGATCGCAACTGGCAGACATGGGAGCTGACTGCTAACCAGTCAGATTACTACGTGACAAACGCTTCTTTCCTGAAGTGTGATAACATCACGCTGGGTTACTCTTTCGACAGTCTGTTCAAGGGCAACAGCTATAAAGGTATTGGTGGACGTGTATACGCATCTTGCGCTAACGTGTTCACAATTACAAAGTACAAAGGTTTGGATCCTGAAATCGGCAATGGTGTCGATCAGAACATGTACCCACGTCCTATCTCGATTATAGTTGGTCTTAACGTGAATTTCTAAATAAAATAAAGGAGAAAAAGTTATGAAATATATCATTAAGAATATTATTCCCGCAGCAGCACTTGCCCTGGCTTTAGGAGTAACCTCCTGCACCAAGGACTTGGATGTGGAGCCCATCGATCCTAACCTCTCCACAGAATTAAATCTGGATGGTCTCTATTTGAAGTGCTATGCAAACCTGGCCCTGCCTGGAAACGGTGGTGCTAACGGTGATTCCGATATTGACGGATATGATGGTGGTACAGCAGGATTTATCCGCCAGCTCTTCAACTCTAACGAGCTGCCTACTGATGAGTCTATCTGCTGCTGGGGTGACCCTGGTATCGCTGGTTTCAACTTCAACCAGTATGATGCTTCTCACCCAATGATGCACATGTACTATTATCGTCTTACCACAGGTATCAACTACTGCAATAGCTACCTGAACGAAGTGGGCGAAGGCGGTGATGACCAAAAGAAGGCAGAGGTTCGTTTCTTACGTGCTCTTCAATACTATATGCTGATGGATGCCTTTGGCAACATTCCTTTCACTGAGACACTTGAGAAGCCTCAACAGATCACTCGCCAAGAGGCTTACACATGGATTGAGAAGGAGCTGCTTGAAGCAGAGCCCAACCTGATGGAAGCCAAAGCCATGAAGTCAAGTGACAAGGACTATGGTTGTGCCACCAAGGGTGCTTGCTGGATGCTGCTGGCCCGTCTGTATTTAAATGCTGAAGTCTATACAGGCACAGCACAGTGGGCAAAGGCCGCTGAGTATGCTAACAAGGTGATCAACGCAAACTATCAGCTAAACACCGCAGGTGCTAACCAGTGGAGTGCATACCAGATGCTGTTCATGGCTGACAATGGTGAGAGCAGTGCTGCCTACGAGGCTGTATTCCCCATTCTGCAGGATGGTTCAACAACTACCAGCTGGGGTGGAGCTCTGTTCTGCATCGCTTCTACCTTTGATGGTAAGATGCACGCAAACCCACTTGATCCCACTGCCACCAACAATACCGATCAGGCATGGGGTGGTAACCGTGCACGCCCGGAGCTGGTGCTGAAGTTCTTCCCGAACGCTACTACGCCTGAGGGGCAGTCATACGATTTAGCAAAAGCTGCTAACGATGACCGTGCGCTGTTCTGTTCAGAAGGCCGTTCTCTCTACATTGACAAACCCACAGACTTCCTACAAGGCTTCGGTGTTGCAAAGTGGACCAACTTCCGCAGTGACAATGGTGCCACTAAGAATGCCTCTTTCCCCGATACCGACTTCTTCCTGTTCCGCCTGGCAGAGGCTTATCTGACTGCAGCCGAGGCTGATGCTCGTCAGAATGGTGGCTCAACAACAGCTACAGGCACTGAGCTTATCAACCGTCTGCGCCAGCGCGCCAATGCTACCACTAAGAACACTTATACGCTTGATAATATCATCGACGAATGGGCACGTGAGTTCTACTATGAGGGACGCCGTCGCGTGGATCTGATCCGCTTCGGTCTCTATGGTGGTAACAACAGCTACAAGTGGCAATGGAAGGGTGGTGCCCAAGATGGTACATCTTTCAGCGCAGACCTCAATATCTACGCTATCCCCTCTAATGAGATTGCAACAAATACTAACCTGAAGCAGAATCAGGGATACAAGTAATTTAAAAAGTTTAAAGCGTTATGAAAAAAATAATAAAGTCCGCATTACTGTTGCTCTGCAGCATCTGCATCCTTTCGGCTTGTGCGGATGACCGCGACTCAAATCCGACCCTGCAGAATCCTACTGACGGTTCGCTGGTGCTCAACATACCAGGTATGTCTGAGAACGCCATCTTTGACCTGGCAAACTCTGAGACGGTAAATCTCACTCTTAACAGTCTGCCCAACTACGGATTCCCCGCTTATACGAACTACACCGTTTCCGCTTCGTTGAAATCTAACATGGAAAACAGTGTTGACATCTTAAGCACTGCATCCTCTAAGTTAGTGGTTGACGCAACCTCTCTGGCTTCAGAACTGACCACTTTGGCACTGGCCGAGGGATATGATACAGAGGAATTCCCCCTTACTATCCCCGTTTACTTCCAGGTTCGTGCTGCAGCTACAAAGTATGCCGGTAGTGCTATCGAAGGCACAGAGACCACTTCAAACATCGTGTCGCTGCAAAAAGTCCTCTTGCAGTTCTCTCTGCCTCCTGTTAATCCGCCGGCAAACCTCTATGCAGTTGGTAACTTCAACGGTTGGAACTGGGATACCTCTGTGACGATGGCTCCTACCTATGATGCTCCTAACAAGTTCTGGCACATCGTATGGATTGATGAGTCAGGTCTGAAGTTCAATGCAGAGAAAGCTTGGGATGGCGGCGAAGTAGGTTACGCCGGTCTGCGCAACATCGGTGGTTCTCGTGCTGGTGACATCGTTGATGGTGGTGGCAACATCGCTTCTTCTAAGCCAGGTTGGTATCTGATGATTATTACAGCAGAAGTAGCAGGTCGCGACATCGTCTATGACGCAGAGTTCGAGGATCCGAACGTCTATCTGATGGGTCCCGTAACACCAAATGGTGACTGGAAAGAGCTCGAGGATGGCACAAAGCTCGATATCCCGACCACCCTTGACGGTCAGTTCGTATCACCTGCTTTCGCCCGTAGCGTACCTGGTGGCGACGGCGACGGCGTACGAGCATACGTAAAGATTGAAGGATTCGACTGGTGGAAGACTGAGTTCATGGTATTCGGCACTGAGATTATTTATCGTGGTGCTGGCGGTGATCAGGAGCGCGTTGCTGGTAACGCTGGTCAGAAACTTTATCTGAACTTCGGTAATGATACTGGTGAGATTAAGTAAATAACCCAAATTAAGTAAAGATATGAAAAAGATATTATCATATTTGTCAATCGCTATTACAGGCCTGCTTATGGCAGCCTGTAGCGATGACTACAAGGACTGGAAGTCCCAGCAGACCTATGATCCGGAGGAAGCCATTACTATCCCAGGCTTCTCAGCCAGCGCTACTGCTGTTGACCTGAACACATCTGAGGATCTTGTAAAAATCATCACGCTCAACGGCACGCTGCCTGAAGGTACAACCATTCAGCACATCCGTTTTGTACCCACCATCGAAGGTGAAGAATTGGATGAGATTAAGGCTGCCGATAACGTTGATATGTTTGCCAAGAGCGATCTGCAGAACTTGATAGCCAATACTTACGGCATGCGTCCTGTGGCCCGTGAGATTGAGGCTCATGTCTATGCCGACATGATGATCGACGGACAGGGTGCCTACGTAGATGCTGGTACGTGCACACTGACTATCACACCAAAAGCTCCCCATATCTCGCCTGCTTACTACATCGTAGGTGGTCCTAACGAATGGGCTCCCTCGGCCGCTGAAAGATCCATTAAATTTAATCATAGCGGCAAAGATGTTTATGAGGATCCTATCTTCACGGTCGTATTCGACGCAGCTACTGAAGGTGACACCTGGTTTGCTTTCGGTGACGACGATGCTTGCGACGCTATCGGAGATGGTGACTGGAGTAAGTTGTTCGGTATCGTAGGCGGTGACAGTCAAGCTGAGGAGGGACGTTTCGACTACCGTTACAATCTGGGTGCCGACAACTCTTTCTGTGTACCTGCTGGTGCTAAGAAGATTCTGGTACAGATAGACATGCTAAGTTTCACCTATAGCGTGAAGGCTGTTGACTATGAAGAGTATATTTACGAGGCTGGCAATAACAATGGTTGGGGTAATCCTGTAGATTATCTGAAAGGAAAAGACTTCGATGGTAAGTATGTAGGATTTATGTATCTCGACGGTGAGTTTAAGTTCCGCAGCCACGAGAGCTCTTGGGATGAGCCTGATTGGGGGGCTGGTAGCTCTGATGGTTCTTTGGCAGAGAAGGGTAATAATCTTAAAGCAGATGCTGGTTACTATCAAGTCAACGCTGATATAGCAGCCATGACATACAGCCTTACCAAGATCACAACCATCGGTATCGTTGGTCCTGCTCAGGACGGCGGTTGGGATGCAGACACCGATATGACTTATAATAAGGAAACAGGTGCTTGGGAAACAACCATCAATCTGAAGGCTGACGAAATGAAGTTCCGTGCAAACGACGGCTGGGACATCAACTGGGGTGGTACCGCAGATGCACTGACCCAGGGTGGTGCAAACATCAAGATTGCAGAAGCAGGATCTTATTTCATCCAGCTCTTTGCTTACTGCGATGGAAAGGCTTATTGCAAGATTACAAAGAAGTAATTTTCATTAACCTAAATTTTCAGGCGGGTCTCAAAACGACCCGCCTGATTTGTTCTCAATTGTAATTTTTGCTAGATTTAATTCTAGCACTATTTACATTTAATTCTAGAAAGTGCTAGATTTAATTCTAGGAATTCTTGCATTTTTCAAGAAGAATTCGTATCTTTGAGCCGTATAAGACAACTAACACAATTTATGAAGAAGTTTATAGTTTTAATTAGTTTATTCGTATGTACAACAGTCTCCGCCCAGACTCAGAAACTGTTAGGTGGAGATGTGTCGCTGTTGCCGTCATACGAGGCGCAACACACGGTCTATAAAGACTTCAATGGCAAGAAGGTCAGTTTCCTGCCCTTTGTCAAGCAACAGGGTTGGAATGCTATTCGCGTCCGTCTTTTCGTGGATCCCCAGAATGCGCCAGACAGTCATAAGGACGAGGGTGTCTGTCAGGATCTGAACTATGTCATCAAGCTGGGGCAACAGGTTAAGAAGGCTGGTCTGCAACTAATGCTCGACTTTCACTATAGCGACACCTGGGCTGACCCTGCGAAACAGTTCACACCCAAACGATGGGAGAGCTGTACGCCCCAGGCAATGACAGACAGTGTCTATGCCTATACCCGTGCTTCGCTGTTGGCTTTGAAGAAGGCAGGCGTAGAGCCAGAACTCATCCAAGTGGGTAATGAGATTACCAACGGTATGCTTTGGCCAACAGGCAAGCTTGATCCATCGGGCAGTGAGGGTTTTGATACACTATGCCAGTTTCTGAAAGCTGGCAGCAAGGCCTGTCGCGAGGTCTGTCCTAAGTCCAAGATTATCATCCACACGGAGAAGGCTGGCGACTGGGACATCACTCGCAACTATTACCAGCAACTGCGCCGCCATCAGGTAGATTACGACATCATTGGTCTCAGCTACTACCCCATGTGGCACAAGTCGATTCCCAACTTAGGGAAAACACTTGATAACCTTGCATGGCTCTTCCCTGATAAGCCCGTGATGATTGTAGAGGCAGCAGCCTACTATTCGCACGACAATGACAAATGGGCCAAGCCTAACCAATATGCAGAGTTCTATCCTATCAGCGTAGAGGGACAGACTCTGTTCACTCAAGAGCTTGTGACAGAATTAAACAAGCACCATAATGTGACAGGCCTCTTCTGGTGGTTCCCTGAGGAGAATGGCTTTGAGAATACCGTTCTGAAAGGTTGGCTGAATCGTGGCTTATTCGACAACCATACAGGAATGGCCTTACCCGCTCTTAAAGAACTATCCAGATTCAGATAGCCATGCAACCGTTTGCGCAATGTAATCAGCAGAAAAACAGCCGTTTGGAGAACAACCAAACGGCTTTTTTCGTATTTTTGCAGCAGAATTATACAACAATCAAGAAAACTGATAGCTTATGCGAAAACTTTACTCAACACTGGTTCTATTGTTCGTAGCCATCGCCACGATGGCTCAAGGATGGCCCCAAAATTATAAGGGCGTCATGTTGCAAGGCTTCTATTGGGACGGCTATGCCGACTCCAAATGGACAGTGCTGGAGAAACAGGCCGATGAGCTGTCACAGTACTTCGATCTGATCTGGGTTCCTCAAAGTGGTATGACCTCGAAATTCTATCACAATAAGGAAAAGACCATGGGTTACGATCCTTGTTTCTGGTTAGACCATAACTCTTGCTGGGGAACAGAGGCTGAGCTGAAGAAGATGATCAAGACCTTCAGCGACAAGGGGACAGGCATCATCGAGGATGTGGTGATCAATCACAAAAACGGTCTGAACACTTGGGTTGACTTCCCAGATGAGACCTCTGCATCGGGCAACTACAGCATTAAGTGGGATAATACCGACTTCTCAGGCATCTGCGTAACTGATGAGTGTAACAAGAACGGGTATCCCACCACAGGTGCTAATGATACAGGCGATAATTTTGATGGCTATCGTGACCTCGACCATACCAACGAGACGGTGCAGAAGAATGTGAAGACCTATCTCGACTTCCTGCTAAATGAGATAGGCTATGTAGGTTTCCGTTATGATATGGTAAAAGGCTATAGCGCCAAATACACTGGTGAGTATAACTCATCTGCCCAACCTATCTATAGCGTAGGCGAATACTGGGACGACGACAAGACAAAGGTCACCAACTGGATTAACGGGACAAAAGTGGATGGCATTATTCAAAGTGCAGCCTTCGACTTCCCGATGAAACACAACATCAACTCCGCCTTTGGTGGTGGGAATTGGAGTGCATTAGCAAACGATATGCTTAGCAACGACAAGACGTATGCCCGCTATAGTGTAACTTTCGTGGATAACCACGATACATATCGCAGAGACGAAGGGGGAAAGGACTATCTGGGCACAAACATTTGTGCTGCCAATGCTTATATCTTGGCGATGCCAGGTACCCCCTGCCTCTTCCTGAAGCACTGGCAGTCGAACAAGGGCACACTGAAACGCCTCATTGCCTTACGTAAGGCTGCGGGTATCACCAATGAGAGCGAGATTCTGACAGCCGAGACACTTGGAAACGGTTTCCTGCTCACCGTACAGGGAAGCATCGGCAAGTTGCGACTTCACTTAGGCCCTGTAGGTGATGTTGCTTTCGCCAATCCTGTCGATATGTGGACACTGGCCATCGAAGGCAAGAACTTCCAAGTCTATACCAGCAAAGATGTTGATCTGACAGCCATGAAAGCCATCACCGATGAAGATGCCTCTCCAGAGGATGACACACCAGTAGAGATTCCATCGTTCTGCATAGTTAATGAGGGTGAGACTTGTGCTTTCTTCGTATCCCCCAAGAACTGGGGTAGCCAGATCAAATGCTGGTGCTGGGACAATAAATACAACTACACCACCAACGTATGGCCTGGTGTTAACTGTGAGAAACTGGGCGAAGACAGCAAGGGAAATAGCGTTTGGAAATGGACGTTTAAGGAAAGTGATAAGAAGAGCCAGAGCAGCACCAACGAGGGTATCATCTTCAACGACTTCATAGCCAGCAACGATCCAAACGGAAACCAGACTGCCGACCTCGCCTTTAAGAACGGCGGCTATTACAACGATGAAGGACTGCAGGCTATAGTGACCCCCACAGCTATCCGCAACATCACAGTCCAGACGGATGGCGAGGTAAAGGTCTATACGCTTGACGGACGCCTGATCCGTACTGCCAAGAACAGTGAGGAGGCACTAAGTGGATTGCCTAAGGGTATCTACATTATTAATAATAAGAAGTTCGTAATTAAGTGAAAAGAAGGTTCATACTTAAATAGGATAATTAAATAGTTAGTGATTTGTGAGAAGAGGCATCATCCCTGACAGGGATGGTGCCTTTCATCTTATTTAAAGAGTGAGCGGATGGCGAACCAGACGTGCAACAAGAAGGTCTGCACGCGACCGTAATGCCGTTCCATCACGTGATAACGTTCCCACAATGACTCACGATGATGCCGTGTGGTCTGTCCTTCCTCCGTATAGTTTGCCACCACCATCTTCAGGTTCAACAGGGGGATATGTTCCTTCGCTGCTGCCTTCATCACACGGATGCACCAATCGACATCGGCAGAATAACGGTATTGCATATCATAGGGGGTAGCTATCGCAAAGTCGGTACGGGCATAAAACGCCTGATGGCAGACGAGCATACCCTGTCGGAACGACTTCCACGTGAGATGTTCAGGCGGAGCCAGACGACGGTGATGGAGGAAACGACCCTCACCATCCACGATATCCGTATCACCATAGAGTACAGCGGGGAGTTGCGACTGATCTATTTTCTCCACGATGCGGCTGACCGTGTCAGAGGCAGGCAGGAAATCGCCCGCATTCAGGAAACACACATAATCGCCGTCAAGTGAGCGCAACCCTTTGTTCATCGCATCATAGATGCCATTGTCAGGCTCTGATGTCACTTGGATACGATGCCCGTTCTCTGCTGCATTCGACTGTTGGATATAGGCATTCACCAACTGGAGCGTCGCATCTGTAGAAGCCCCATCGATGATCAGATGGACAATCTCAGGATAATCCTGACTAAGCACACTGTCGAGTGTACGCTGAAGCACATCAGCGGCATTATACGTAATCGTCACATAGGTCATCCGTATCATAAGCGGTAGTGTTTGAAGGCCTGAGCCTGATGATACACATCGAGGTATTTCAACGCCACGCTCTGCTGTGAATAATTCTGCATCACTTTGTGTACGGCATTCTTGCTGAGTTCCTCATAATCAGTCTCTGTCAGGATCCAACGGATTCCACGCGCCAGATCCTCTGCACTGCGATATTCTGCCACATAACCGTTACGGCGATGGTCTATCTCCTCAGGAATGCCACCTACCTTAAAGCCCACGCAGGGCACACCACAGGCCATCGCCTCCATAATGGTATTCGGCAGATTCTCGGAGAGTGAAGGCAACACAAATACATCAGCGGCATGATATACATCAACAATGCGCTGTTCTTCGTTCACATAACCTAAAGGATAAGCCGTAAGCGGCAGTTGCGACACCACTTCTTCGGCATGACCGCCAAGAATCACCACAGCCGCATCGGGAAGCTGCAACTGGCGGCAGGCCTCTATCAGATAGTCCATCCCCTTGTTCGCATTCGTCACCCGCTGAGAGGCAAAGAGTATCAGTTTCTTGTCTAATGGCAGACCTAACC
>Ga0326513_10002789_pt1 | contig 12799 bp, 6 predicted proteins | sample 2_2465_0518_D_FD_203654 | JGI IMG/M metagenome (GOLD analysis project Ga0326513, IMG submission 203654) | Bovine rumen microbial communities from UC Davis, California, United States - 2_2465_0518 | ecosystem: Host-associated > Mammals > Digestive system > Stomach > Rumen | place: USA: California...
TGACTTGCTCACAACGACCACACTGATCGTACCGGAGCGGTTTGGTTTCTTGCGTGGATACATGGCGCAAAGGTACGGATTTTTTTGCTTGCGACACCCAAAGACACCCAATAAATCTCTCAAAACCACTTTAAAATCGTGGGTGCCATCTCATGGCAAGGGGCAAGTGATGAAGTCAGGAAAAGGGGGCTTGTCACATGTTATAAAGCATCCCAACTCCTGTGTTACAATGAGTTGGGATGGGGGTACTATGTTTAGCGGACAGTAATATAATTCAGACGAGCCTTGTCGTAGTCGAAATCATCTGGGAGAGGCTCTATGTCCTCAACGAGTTTCATTACTTCGGGTGAGATACGCATATCCTCACGTAGGATTTTCGGCCAGCCGTTATTGGTCGCTGCTGCCGCTTTTCTCTCTGCTTTTACTTCCTCGGAGAGGTGGTCGGCGAGCCACTGCTTGTTGCTAGTCGAAAGTGCCATTGAGTGAAGGAAGTTCAGCTCCATGTTCATTGAAATTGTCAAATCCATATTCACGCTGTTTTGGAATTATGGCGCAAAGGTAATAATAATTCCCGAGATTATCGAATAACCGTTTTTTTCACTTTATCATATTGCAGGCCGTCAATTGTGGCGGTCTTTGTTTTTCCTCATATCGAAAGTTCTCTGTTTTTTATCGCTTGGCTTGTCCAAGTAATCGGCTCTGCCGCTTCGCTCGTCCTTCGTATAGCAATCAGGCAGTTTCTCGTTTTCGCCCTATACAGTCCGTTCGTCGTGATGTGCTTTTTCGTGTTTGAAGAATTTGTCCCTTATCTTTTGTCAATTGAAATATTTCAGTTAACTTTGCAGCACTTTTAAACAGCGAAGGAGGAATGAATATGGAACTGCAGATAGTAAAGACCGAAAAGGAAAAGACAGTCCCTTAAAGTGTAATTTCTTTGACATCTAAAGAAAAACCTAAAATGGAGGGAACGATCTTGTATATTTTTGTTTTTGAATATTTACCTTTTATTATATTTATAATATTGCTAAATTTACAATCATCCATCTTACATCCAACAATAATGCTCTGAATATAGTTTGGTGAAATACTTTTATAATAGCCATAATCGTCTTTATCACAATACTCTAAACTCTTTATATAACGCCATTCTTTTTCATAACTCCATACAGAAGCTTTATTTTTTAACAAAGCCCTTTCCCTTTCTTTAGCAGCTAACCTTTCATGGGCAAAATCACTAAAATCTATTCGATGATCTGTATAGCATACTTTGTGAAAATCGTTTCCCCAATATTCTAAAGAGGTATTAAACGATATTACCAAACCTCTAAAATCTTCTGCATAATGTGCCCACATTAGTATATTATTATTATCCTCGCTAAAACAACACAACCTAAATTTTTTTTTGAAATCAATATATGCTTTAGCTTTCTTTCTAACTATGTTTCTACAAACAAAAAATTTTGCTTCGTCTAGTTTTTGAATTTTCATTTCTAATTCATCTTCAGATGTAGTTTCATGTAATGACAAAAAGAATTCAGGATAGTCCGTTCTAACTAAAAACTCAAATGGATCATTATAACGATCTATAGAGGAAAATCTCAATTTTCCATCTTCAAGGAATTTCATTCCTGCATCATAGCGAAAATAGCGATACAAATGTTCTGGCACTGTGCTCATATGAAATAATCATTTAGAAATAAGACTCAAGTTCTAACATAACATTCACAAGAAAAGTCTCTAACACTTTGATGGTTGATCAAACTTTCTTTGGGGGCACACTGTTCTGTGCAGAAAACAGAACCGAGGTCTTCTTCAAAATGTTGTTACAATTGAAATTACAAGTTCGACCATCTTAGTTTCGACAGATTAGAAATTTAAGGAATCATCTCACCAATGGCAACCTTCCTGAAGGGAGCTCTACACATACAGTTTCTATGGGCTCGGTATTTGAAATATTGGAAATCCACCATAATAGTTGTTTCATGTTAATTGACTGTCAATCATATTGTGGACGATAACGACCTTGAGGAGGAACGTCACACAGATTTCTTATACTTATTCGGGTGTAAAGATAATAAAAAAAGAGCAAATGCTTTCATAAAAAATGGAGAATTTAAACACTTTGCCCATAAAACCACCATTTTCTTTATCTTTGTATTAAAACAGATAACAAAAAAGGATAGTAAAACCTGCAAACGGTGTTAAACTACGCCCCCATTCATTGCCCCCAAAAAGCATGAAAAATTGGCTCGAGCCAAATCGACAAATGGCTCGAGCTAAATCGCGATTTGGCTCGAGCCAGAAAGGCTTTCGGCTCGAGCCACCTAATTCACTGAATTTTAACGTCGATTCTGCAATAAAAAAATGGAAGAATCACTGAGCCGGCTCACGCGATCAAATCAGTCGGCTCATTCGATCAAATCAGCCGACTCATTCGATCGATTGACTCAGCTTACGGAAAACCATGCATCTGATAAAAAAATCCCCTCGCTCGGCATGTAAGCCAGGCGAGGGGAAATAATTGTATGAGAGAGCCGGCATTAATAGCCAGGATTCTGCCAGAAACCGTCGGCAGTGGTGGTGTACTGCAAAACGCCCTTTGCATCTGCCGATGCTGGAGTGGAAATGACGTTGGTGCAAGCATCCATCTGCGACAGGGGGATGGGGCGATAGTAATGCTTGGCCTCTATTGCCTGAGCCTGGGCATTGCGAGCCTTCACCAGCTCCACAAGCTTGTGGGTACGCTTCAGGTCGAACCAACGGTGCTGCTCACCGCAAAGCTCGATGGCACGTTCCTCAAGGATGGTGTTGATGTCAACAGACGAGAGCTTGTTGGCCTCTTCCTGTCCGTCAATGGCACGTACCTTGCGCAGCTCATTGATGGTGGTCAGGGCACCACTGTTGTTGCTCTGTGCCAACTGAGCCTCAGCCTTGATGAGATACATCTCAGCCAAACGCAGCACGATGTGATCGCGAGCCGAGAGGTCGGCTGTGGGATGTTCAGCTTCATACTTGGTATCGAGGAACTTCTTGATGCCAGGATAGATGTGGTAACCGCCCACATTGTCCTTCTTATAACGGTCGTCGCCATAGACATCGCTCACAGCCTTACCCTTGGTGGTGGGCTGAGCCTGCGACATATCCTCTGAACTGTAGATGGGGATGTCGCCACCCACGGCGAACTGGATACGATAGCGATCCTTTGCCCATGCCTGCTTTGCCTTGCCTTCGGGGGAGTCGCCATTGAGCGGGCAGAAATAGATGGCGGTATCACCAGCATTGAAGTAGTTGCCGTCCTGAGCGTAGGCTGCATCGAGGGAGGTCATGAACTGACCCATCTTGGGATACATGCTGGCACGGTTGCCCTGCAAGCCATCGGCAATGTTGTAGTGCGACACGAGGGTGCCTTCAGCACGCTGGTCGGTGGTGCGGATATTCTCTAATGCACGCCAGAGATAGAGTGACGGCATGTAGCGCTGGAAGCCACGTCCGTAGGGTGAATACTGCTTGGTGACATCCACTTTGTCGCCCGTCAGCGCACTCTTGATGGTAGCTGTGGAAGTGCCGAGCACACGAACGAAGATATTTGAGACGCCAGTACCATTACCACCTACATCGTCCACCGAACTGTTGTTCCACAATCCTTGGTACATCAGCAGCATGGCCGAACCGCCACGGTTGTAGCCTGTACGGGTGATGAGCGACGAGAACGACTGATGGTTGCCGTTGGCATCGGTCTTGAAGCGATAGGGGATGAGGTTGTCATACTGTCCGTTGTTCAAGGCATCTGCATAGTGAACGCCCCAGATAGCCTCGTTGTTAGTGAGCACCTCCTCGTTTTCAAAGTTCCAGGTATCGGAGAAGCGATCGTAGAACTTGGCTCCCGACTTGGCAATCACATCGTCAGCACAGCTCTGCGCCAGCTGATAGAGGTTGCCCACGCCTTCCACGGCGTCGGCGCCAAGCCAAGAAGCAGCATAGAGGGCCACACGAGCCTTCAGGGCCTCAGCAGCATAATAGGTAGCCTTGCCTGCTTCGCCACCCTTTTTCTTCTCCATGATATTGGCAGCCTTGAAGTATTCCATCGACTTGTCGAGGTCGGCCAGGATATTGGCATAGACCTGATTCTCAGGAACACGCACTGGAGTGGTCATCACGGCAGAGACAGGCTCTGAGTTGTAGGGAATAGGACCCCACATGGCCACCATCTGCGAATAGTAGAGGGCACGCAGGAAATAGACCTCACCATAGTACTGGTTGCGGGTAGCATCAGTGAGAAGCTTGTTCTCGCCAATATATTTGATGGCATTGTTGCACACGTCAACAGCAGCATAGAACAGCTCCCAATAGTGGTCGAGACAGTGGTCGTCACTCACGTTGGTGCCGTCGGAACCAGCAGAAGTGAAATTATAAGAGGTGAGTGAACGCTGCTTGTTGTCGCCTGCATAGAGGAACAGGTCACTGCCACACTCGGCCAAGCCAACGCCTGCCTCCTTGCCCCACCATCCACGGGTGTAGGCGTAGCAAGATTTCACCAGACCGTCAATGCCGCTCTCGGTCTGATAGGTCAGATCGGCTGTCTGTCCTGTCTTGTTGTCTTCTTCCAGAAAATCAGAACAGGACACAGTACCCACCAAAGCTGCGGCAGCCATCAAAAATCCATATATCTTTTTCATATTGTCTTTGAAAGTTTAAGGGTTAGAATGAAACGTTGACACCCACAACAACCTGCTTGGCGAGCGGCCAGTTGATAGAACCGCCTACCTCTGAGTCGTAATCATCGGCAGAGCTCCAGGTCAGATAGTTCTTCAGCGAACAGTAAACCTTGGCATTGCTCATGTAGGCCTTGGAGATGATGCTCTTCGGCAGGTTATAGCTCAGCGTGATGTCCTTGATCTTAAAGAAGTCGGCCTTCTCCATGCGATAGGCGTCCTTATAGGCAGAGTATACCTTGGGGTTTGAACCTGGATTGGGGAAGAATGCGCCCTGGTTGTCAACTGTCCAGTAGTCAACATCGGCCCAGTTGGCATTGTTGTCGTCGAGGCCCAGCAAGGCATTGCGCTCGAAGTTCATATAGCCACCCAGACGGGCCATGGCCTGAATGCTCAGGGAGAAGTCCCTGTAGGTGAAGGTGTTGGTCAGACCAAAGATGTGCTTGGGTGAACGCTGATAGACGCGACGGTCATTCTCGTCAATCTTGTTATCGCCATTGATGTCAACAATCTTGGCTGTGCCGGGATCACCATAGCCCTCCACGTCGGGAGCCTGGAACTCAGGATTAGCCTTCTTGAACTCGTCATACTCACCGACACCCCAGCAATCGTCAATCTCGTAAGTGTAGAAAATGTTGACAGGCTCACCAACGATCAGGGCGTTGTTGTAGCCGAGGATGTTCTGCTCCAGACCATCGGCCAGTTCAACCACCTCGTCTGTAGCGTGGGTATAGGTAGCGTTGATGTCCCATGCGAAGTCCTTCGTCTTGACGGCAAGAGCATTCAGTCCGATTTCCAGACCTTGGCCCTTGGTCTTACCTACGTTGGACAGCACAGAGGTGTAAACCGAAGAAGCAGGTGCGCTCTTGGGATAGAGCAGGTCGTTGGTCTTGCTCCAGTAGTAGTCGATGGTACCATTGATGCGGCCACCTAAGATGCCAAAGTCGATACCAAGGTCAATGGCTGTGGTGGTCTCCCAAGAAAGGTCGGGATTCGACATGGACATGGGGATCATCTCCGTGCCACGAATGGTGGGAGAAAGAGTGGCAAGTGTCTGATAGGGATTGATGGCAGCATTGCCCGACTTACCCCACGACAGACGCAACTTCAGGTTGTCGAGCCAAGTCTTAGTGCCCTCCATAAACTTCTCTTCAGTAACACGCCAGCCAGCAGCCACAGAGGGGAAGTAGCCCCACTTATGGCCTTCGGCCAAGGGCGATGCACCATCGGCACGCAACGTGGCAGTGAACAGATAGCGATCAGCGAAGGTGTAGTTGACACGTCCGAAGAACGAGAGCAGCGACTTCTTGGTGTAATAGTTGTTGCCGTCGTTGACAACAGGCGAGGTGACCTTGGTCATGTCATAGAAAGAACCGGTGTAGAAGTGCTCCTTGAGTGAGGAACCGGTGACGCCAATGGCCTCGTTGACGGTCTGCGACAACTCATGACCAAGCAAGAAGCCTAACGCATGCTTGTCGATGTCGAGGTTGTAGTTGGCGGTGTTCTGCCAGGTGATAGTGGTAGAAGCCGAACGCATATTGCTATGCTGGCTGGGGCCTGCATTCTGGTACTGGCCTACGCTCTGATAGTCGGTATACATACCGGTGCGGGCATCGGTACGGTCGACAGCAAACTGGCTCTTCAAGAAGAGGTTCTTGATGGGATTCAGCTGCAGATAGGCGCTACCCAAGAAGCGGATGGTCTCGACGTTGTTCTGGAAGTTATCGCTCTCATCCATCAGCGGATTCACATGGGCAGGATACATCGGGTTTGGAGTCTGAATGATGTTGCCTTCCTGATCATAGGCATGAGTGATAGAAGTCATCTTACGTGCACTGTTGAACAGGGCGAAACGGCGGTCGTGATCCTTATAGGTGAAGCCCATGTTGGCACCCACCTTCACAACCTTGTTGAGGTTGTGGTCCACATTCAGACGGGCATTGTAGCGATCCATCTGGTCGCGCTTGAGCAAGCCCTTGTCGAACATGGCGGCGAGCGAGAAGTTGAAATTGGTCTTCTCATTACCACCGCTCACGCTGGCCTCATAGTTCTGTGTGGTCGAGTTGCGCATGATGGTGTCATACCAGTCGGTGAAAGAGCCGTCGGCAATGACGTCACTCTGCTGCAACTGTGTGCCATCGGGCAGGTCGGTAGCCAGCCAGTCGGTCAGGTCGCCCCAAGCCAAGTTGGAAGAGCCCCAGTTGCCTGAAGCCAAGTCAGCCTGATAGTTGGCACGGTCGACGAAGCGCTGCACTTCCTTCATGCCATACATACCCTTGACCATGCTGGTGGGACTCTTGAATGCCAAATAGGCGCTGAAGTCTACACGTGTCTTGCCAGCCTTACCGCGCTTGGTCGTGATGATAATCACACCGTTAGCACCCTTGGTACCGTAGATGGCCGTCGAAGAGGCATCCTTCAGGATATCCATCGACTCAATGTCATTGGCAGGTATATCGAGGGTCGAGCCATACTCTACACCGTCAACGATGATCAGCGGGTTGTTGGAAGCCGAGATAGAACGGTTGCCACGCAGGGTCATGTTCACACCGGCACCAGCCTGACCATTGCTCTGTGTCAGGTCGAGGCCGGGGACCTTGGCCTGCATAGCCTGCATGGCGTTAGGAGCTGCAACCGAAGCAATGTCGGCAGGCTTGATGCTGGCGACAGAACCCGTCAAGTCCTTTTTCTTCATCGTGCCGTAACCGACGACCACGACTTCGTCCAATCCCATGGCGTCCTCTTCAAGAACGACATTCAGGCTCTGTTTTCCAGCTGTAGAGACTTTCTTGTCCTTATAGCCTACATAAGAGAATTTCAGGACCGCATTGTTGGGAGCTTTCTGAATAGTGAAGTTACCATTGAAGTCGGTCACACCACCAACGGTAGTACCGTCCACAATGACGCTCACACCAATCATAGGTTCTCCCATAGTGTCCTTCACTGTGCCTGTGATGGTCTTCTGGGCGTTAGCCACCAAACACATCACCAGCATGAGCAAAGCCACAAAGGCTCTCTTGATTTGTGATTTCATAAATGTAATTTTTAGAAATAGTAGAGTTAGTTAGAATAATATATTATTGTGGTGCAAATGTAAGCATTTTATTTTAAACAAAAAAAAGATTGGACAAAAATTATAGTCCAATCTCGCAAAAAATGTAGCATTTAGCTCTATCTTGCCTTTTCAAGCAAGTCAATCTCCACAATTCTCAGTTCTGTTTTACCTTTTTCGCTCTTCATGCGATCCATTTCGTTGGCCACGCCTCCAGCCAATTCCTTCACAGTTCCGAACTTTTTGCTGTCCTGTGCAGGAGCGACCATCTTGATGGTCAGGTCCTTGCTCGACACAGGATGAGGAATCGTGATATGTGCATAGCCGAGCGTGGCGGGCGTGACGCCTTCCCACACTTTTTTCTTTCCGGCATAGACCTCAAGAGGATAGCACTTGTGACGCCAGCCCGTGAGTTTCAGGGTGATTTCGCTGATAGCTGCCTTGCGACAAAGGTGATAGGTCACCCAGGCATTCTGACGCTCTCCGTCGCTCTTCCACTCAGTTAACTCGTTGTCGTCAAAAGAATGGCGAACAGCATCAGGATACGACCCGCAACTGGCGTCGGCGATGTCAACGCTTACGAAGTCATCCTCATAACTGGGCGTAAAGGGTGTCTCGCCACGGTCGAGGCTGGGAGCCAGTGTCAAGGCAGGAAGGATGTCGGATGCTGGTGCCTGCTGGGTGTTCAACGTCAGATAGGCGGGACGCAGGCCTTCGGCGGTGACGCTGAGCGTGATGGGACCGGGCGTGGTGGTACTGCGAACAAGGACGCGATTGACGCCACACTCCGCTGGCAGCGACATGTGGCCTACATAGTTGTCGCTCAGGTTCTTCTTGTTGGCCGAGTCGAGCAAGTTGGGATCCTTCTTCTCACTATCCTTCAGGTATTGCTGGTTGTCTCGAGTGCCTATACCGCCTATCCAGCGGCCTTCACCATGCAAGGCAAAGTGGAGCATGGGGTCGGCCAACGGACAGCGGCGACCTGCTTTGTCGAGTACTTCCACCTGAACGAGGGCCATATCGGCACCATCGGCCTTAAAGCCCTCTGGGTTCTCAATAGCAGTGAGTTTCAGTTGATAGGGTTCGCCTGCGGTCACAAGGGTGTATGAAGAAGAAGCCCCCCCTTCGGTCCCCGAGGGGGCTACTAAAGAATCGGCCCCCCCTTCAGCCCCCGAGGGGGCTACTATAGTTTTGCTACGATTGTAGCCGACGGCTTTGAGGGTGCCTGGTTCATAGCGAACGCTGTCGAAAGTGAAGAGCCATTGGAAACTGCGACGGGGCTTGATGTCAAGCTCCTTGCCGTTGAGGAAGAGGCGCACGTCATCAGCAGTACTGATGACGTGGACGGGTTTGTAGAAAGAGGCGGTGGCCCCCCCTACGGCCCCCGAGGGGGCTTCTTTAGTGTTATTTGACGCTACGGAAGGGATTTGAGAAAGGGGGGACTCATAGTTCCAGTGTCCAACGATATAGGTACGCTCTTTCTCAGGGGAGACCCATCCATCCCACATCACCTGATGGGCAAAGAATGCATCCTTAGGCAGACGCATGGCATCAACTACACCACTGGTACGATAGTTTGACTCTCCCCGATGATGGGTGTTGGTGTCGCTGAAGACAATCTTCACGCCTCCACTCGATACTCGCTTACCTGTACCTGGACGTTCCAGCCAGTACTCATGCCAACGTTCCACCATACCGCAAGCCAACGCATCCATGTTGTGGTTGTAGTCGAGTGCCGGTGCACCGCGATAGAGCGGGCCGTCACCTTCCTTATGATAGGGATAGCTGTATTCGTCCCAGTACTTGCGCAAGCCCTCGTCGCGATAGTACTCCATAGCCCACATTGGCTTCGTGGCACTCTTGTTGATATAGAGCATTTCGCCTCCATACTCAGCCTCTGGACGGTCGAGCATCTCACGAGAGCCTATAGCACGCCCGCCATGAGGGTCGTACTGGTCACGAATCTGCTTCATCTCTTCCATGTGCTCCTTCGAAATGCGATAGTTGCCACACTCATAGAAGATGACGGAAGGATTATTCCTGTTGTAAATAATGGCATCACGCATCAACTGGGTGCGCTGCTGCCAACGGGCGCCATCCACATCCTTCTCGGCATCACCGGCAGGCATGGCCTGAAGGAGGCCGACACGATCACACGACTCGACGTCTTGCTTCCAAGGACAGACGTGCATCCAGCGCACAAGGTTGCCGCCAGACTTCACCATCAGGTCATTGGAATAATCGCTGAGCCAAGCAGGCACGGAGAGTCCTGTGCCCGGCCACTCGTTTGAAGTGCGTTGTGCATAGCCATGCACCATGAGCACACGGTCGTTCAGATAGAACATGCCGTCCTTGAACTCCGTCTTGCGAAATCCGGTACGGGTGATGACCTTATCGAAATCCTGATCGTTTTCTATCAGATAGGTCTCTACGGTATATAGGTAGCCATAACCCCATGACCACAGATGCAGGGGGGATGTGGTTTGGGCAGCCGACACCGTGCGGGTCTCGCCAGGCTGCAACGTGACAGACTCTGACTTCGTGAAGAACTTCATCTTACCTTCAAGGTCGCGCATCAACATTCCCATCCTGAAGGTATGGGGTGTGGTGTCGTCGTTTTTCACCTGCGACTCTGCATGGATGGTGGCAGCAGGAACTTCTCTATTTAGTCCTGTATAAGAGAAATCGGTGGCATAGACATAGGTGCCAGTAGTCCCTAAGTTTGAATAGAGGGGCAGCGTCTGATAGAGTTTGCCCGTCAGATGCAGGTAGACATTCTTGGGCAATCCACCATAATTGGCATTGAAATTCTTGTCGTTCCACTGATAACGACTGTTGAGAGTTCGGTCGCGATAAGTCCAACTATTGTCGCAACGCACGGCCAACGTGTTCTCACCTTTTATTATATAAGGTGTAAGGTCAAAGCCAAAAGCCATGACACCATTGTCGCTGAAACCTACCTTCTGACCATTCAGCCATACGTCGGCACCTTGACGGGCACCCTCGAACTCAATAAACACCTTGCCTTGCACATCCTCTTCACCGAGGGTAAAGTGCTTGCGGTACCAGCAAATCGTATCGGTCAGGTCGACGATGTCCTTCTTGAAAGCCTCATCGCCGTTAAAAGCATAGGGCAACGTGATGCTCTGCCATGCGGAGTCATCATAATCGGGCTTGGCTGCTTCGGCTACATCGCCTACCTGCAACCGCCAATGGGCATTGAAATTGAGTTTTTTTCTCTCAGTAGCCTGTGCTGTCAACGCCAGCACCAAGGAAAAAAACAAAAGCAGTTTTTTCATTGCACGACTATTTTATCTGCACATTCTTCACTACGCAGTTCTCTATGACGGAGGCGTCGAAAGCCTTTTTCTCGTCCACCACATCGATATTCTCAAAAGTAAAATCGGTAAGGCGGTATTTCTCCGATGCTCCCACATCGAAGAAATTCTTGCATTGCATGCGGATATTACGCAACGTAATGTTGTTGCACTGCGACAAAGGCATGTCCTCACGCTCCTCGGGCTTGAAGAACTGCGTCCAAGGACGGACGACAAGGAAGGAGGTGCAATCGCCCTCCATGTCACTCACGGTGACATACTCATAGTGCTGTGGGGTGTCAGGACGCATCTTCAGCCAGATGACTCGGTTGGCATCGTGCACCTTGCAGCGGCGCAGCAGCACATTCTTGTCATGCAGGCTCTCAGAACCCAACGTCATGCAGCCATGCACACGACCGTATTCACAGTCTTGTACGATAATATTCTCACAGGGACCATTGTCAGGATCCTTGTCGGCCCAGGTGCCTTTGCCGCCCTTCAGCACAACGGCATCGTCACAGACACTCATATAGCAGCCCGAGATCAGCACGTTCTTGCAGACATCAAGGTCGATGGCATCGCTCGATGGGGCACCACGATTGGGATCTACGGGTGTCACATTATTGTTGGGGGCGAAAATATAGCAGCCCAGGTAACGCACATTCTCGCACTTGTAGAGATGGTTGGTCCAGAAAGGCGAGTTGATGATGCGGACATCCTGCACAGTGACGTCCTTTGAATGAGAGATATACACATTGCGGGGACGCATCGCCTCCAGATTGGTGCAGTTCCTATTGTACTGACGGCGAATCCAGAACTCTTCCCAATATGCCTGACCGTTGCCGTTGATGGTACCAGGACCGGTAATCGTGAAGCCGTCGCAGCCGTCGGCATTGACCAATGCAGCGAAATACTTCAGCGTCTGACCCTCCATGCGGGTCTTCACCAACTGGAAGTCGCGGATGCGATCCGAGCCACGCAGTTCGCCGTTCTCCTCGATAAGCAGATGGGTGCGGGGCTTGAAGAAGAGGCTACCGCTTACCACGAAGCCACGGGGAATCACCACCACACCGCCACCTTCCTGTGCACAATGGTCGATGACAGCCTGCAGCTTCTCGGTCTGCACTTGCTCTGAATAGTTCTTCACACCATAGTCAGTCACCACATACCGCTTGCCTAACTTCGACACGTCAACGCGACTGGTATCGCTGAACCAGGCAGGAATAGGGGTGCCGTCTGGCCACAAATCCGGAGCAGGAGTTTTCTTCTTGGCGCCCATCATGACCGTACACAGCATGACGAGTCCCACAAATGAGATAATTCTTTGTTTCATGATGATTTCGTTTTTGTTCGTTTGTTTCCGCTTGCAAAGTTATAACAAAAATCACATACTACCTACTATTTGAGCTATCTTTTTTAGCCAAAATACTCTTGTCAACCCCACAAAATGATAAAAAAGAAGTAATATTTGCACAGCATTTCAATATTTTTTGTATCTTTGCCCCTGAAATATTTCAAATTAATCAAACTTCAAAGATGAAAGAATTCTTTAAGATGACATTTGCCACAATGTGTGGCATTGTCCTTTTGTCGGTTATCAGTGGCATCCTGTTCATGATTTCACTGGTGGGTATGATGGCCAGTGAGTCGGCATCGACCAAAGTAAGCGACAATTCGGTCTTCGTGTTGAAGATGGACGGAACGGTGACAGAACGTGC
>Ga0326513_10002790_pt1 | contig 12795 bp, 16 predicted proteins | sample 2_2465_0518_D_FD_203654 | JGI IMG/M metagenome (GOLD analysis project Ga0326513, IMG submission 203654) | Bovine rumen microbial communities from UC Davis, California, United States - 2_2465_0518 | ecosystem: Host-associated > Mammals > Digestive system > Stomach > Rumen | place: USA...
ACGACTTCAGAAGTATAAAAATCAAAAGAATGCTGGATGGCTTTGAAACTCGGTTTGAGAGAAGAGAGTGCGACCGCTTAACGGCAGATATTGAATCAAAAGACAGACAAATCAGACAATACAACGACGCGATAGCCGACCTTCTCCAAACTAAAAACAACCTAAATATCAAACTTATGGGGTTGCAGGCAAAAATTGCCAGTGGAAGCGGTGAGTCGGAAGTTATGGACTTCTTCCTTCGTAGTAGGAATTTGGATGTAACCTCTGTTTCAAACACAGCACTTAACTTTGTGATAAAAGATTACTTAGAGTTTTTCGATGAGGATATGGCTGAAAATGTAATCAACAATAAAAGTAGCGTCGTGTATCATCCAAATTATCACAACCCTTCTGGTCGCATTCCGTTTGAAGATATGAAACTCCTTATGACTGCAATCTTTATCGACCAAACGTTAAGGATTAAGGTTTGCGCCGCTTACAAACTTGTACTCGGAGAGAAAGTCGTAGGAACGAGCGGGTATGATTTCATGTACGGATACGAAGAATATATGCCTAATCCTCACATTCAAATACACGGATGCCTCGGTAATTATCGACCTAAGATTAATGAGTTTATATTAAGAAGCGATTATATCGGCGCTGTTTCCCAGTGTGTTGCATCATGTAAGTCATTGAACTTCGGCGACTCTGTTGTGATGGGTGAGTTTATGGAAGGTCTGTATGGAGAAAGGACAAGCCTTAACAACAAGTGCATTGAACTTCCAAACGGCTCTACAGTAACTCCTAAAGAGGCGATTGTATGGTTGAAGAAGCAGGAGGAGGAAAGTGATGAGTAAGATTATCAAGCTTACACAGGATTATATTGATGAAGCCTGTAAGGAGTTCAAGGATTCGATTACGAATGCTAAGATTACAGACGGCAAAATCAATTTCACGAAAACATTTTCTATGGTAGGTCGTAAAGCTACGCTCTATTTTACAGAGACAGCTTGGATGAAAATGCAGGCTCTCATAAGAGAGTTCACCACAGAGGTTGGTTGGCACGGGATTGCAAAACGGTATGGCGATATCGAAAAAGATGAATACATCATCGAAGATATCCTTGTGTATCCACAAACAGTTACAGGCGCGACGGTAAACACCGACCAAGAGAAATACTCTGATTGGTTGTTCAGCGACGAACTTGATGATGTCTTTAATGACATAAGGTTCCACGGTCATTCTCATGTGAACATGGGAACCACACCGTCGTCAACAGACTTAACGCACTGGAGTAGTTTGCTCGATGTGTTGAAGGATGATATGTTCTATGTGTTTGTCATTTGGAACAAGAAAAACGACAGAACGGTGAAAATCTACGACCTCAAGAAAAACGTACTGTTTGACACATCAGATGTAACCGTCAAGGTATTGCCTGAAAAAGATGGGATTGAGGAGTTTGTTGCAAAAGCCAAAGGTCTTGTCGAGGAGCACAAATATACATACACTGCGATAAGCAACACATCAAGTGCCACCAAAAGTACAGGCGCGTCGCCGTACAGCTCGACTGGTAAGGGTTCCAATTACGGAGTCAAGTCCAGTGATAGCACGAGTGGCAAGACTACTGCGAAGGATGAAAAGAAGGGAAACAAGAAAGCCGACGATAAGAAGTCAAAGGGTAAAAAGCGTAAGGCAAAACGTGTAAAGTACGATATCTACTCAATATACGACGACGGCATCGGCGGTTGGTAAGGAGGCGGTTTTATGACGCGAGACGAATTCGTCAATGGCATGACAATGATGTGGGAACTTAAAGATTTTTGTATTGATAATGATTGTCCCATTATGGATGACGTCTTTGATTCTGATTATCTCGATGAGTACCTTGACAGAGAGATTGAAGATTGGTCTCAGAATATGAGCTGGACTACTCTCAGAGACAAGCTCAACGAAATCGAAACAGGATATGATTGGTACTGTTGGGACGGATACGGAGACATCGCGCCTATGGATGAAGACGACTTAGACTACTACAAAGACGATATCTTGTCATGGGGTGATGACCATGATATCTGGGACGTGGAAGATGAGGAGTTAGAACCGGACGACGAGTTTGAGGACGAGTTATGCGAGCCAGAAGACGATGAAGACGAGGCTGTGGAAGAACCGTTCTCTGTATTTGAGCTGATTGTTTCATGTCAGAGCGAAGTAACTAATGCAAAACTTCAGGCAGAAAAAGAAGAAAAAGAATCAGATGATGCGCTTGTGCAGTTCATAAGCGTTGATATGGCAATGTAAGGAGTGTAGTGTATGGCAGATGTTATGGATTTATCCAAAATATATGATTTCTTTCAACCTGACAAGATTGACGGAAAGATTCATATTGTAGGCTGTGGCTCCGTGGGCTCTGCGATTGCCGAGAATCTTGCGAGGTGCGGTGTTACCGACTTCGTATTATGGGATTTTGACATCGTAGAAGCCCATAATGTTGCCAATCAGATGTTTACTCAGGCGGATATCAAGCGTCCGAAGGTTGAGGCACTGAGAGATATTCTCGTGAGCATCAACCCCGAAGTCGCCGACAAGATTAAGCTTGAGCCGAAGGGCTGGAAGGGAAAGCTTATGAGTGGATATATCTTCTTAGCTGTCGACAACATCGACATCCGCAGAGAGATTGTTGAGAAACATTTTAACAGCCCGTATGTAAAAGCTGTGTTTGATTTCAGAACAATGCTCGAATCCGCCCAGCATTTCGCCGCAGACTGGCAGGATGAGGCGATGAAAAAGAGTCTTCTGAATTCCATGCAGTTCAGTCATGACGAGGCTTCTGCCGAAACGCCGACATCGGCTTGCGGTGTGACTTTAGGAGTTGTCACAACGGTAAGGACGATTTGCGAACTTGGCGTAAATAACTTTATAAACTTTGTCAAGGGTAATGGTCTTAAGAAAACAGTTTTGTTTGACGGTTTTGACTTTACCCTTGATGCTTTTTAATTAACAATATTAAAACCGTAATGCAATTTACCTTGAAGTATTTCGGGTAGCTCCTTGCTGTAAGCGGGAGTAACAACTTGAGAAGGGGTAACAACACCTGGAGGCAGAAGGCGCCTGAAGGTCGCCTTGAGAGAGTTCCAGTAAGAAGTAGCAAATAACAACTACAATCCCAAAAGTCAACCCCAACTCGCCAAGAAAATAAATAAGTTCTTGAACAAACTATCGTCACAGGGACAATTCGGAAGAAGAAATGAATCCAACGCCGAAATCAACTGGCTTAAATAGTTATTAAACCAGCCAAAGCTAATCACTCAAGTAGCTGGTCAATGCTTATCTGAGATTACGGTTTATAGAAAGGGAGGTAATTATGTACTACATAACGGTAAGACAAAGCCCAATGTACAGGCAAATGACTTTGGAAGAGCTGTTTGGGTTTACTGAAATTACCCAACCAGCAATCATCAATCAGAACACATCAAACACAAAGACATACGAAACCGAAAAGATTAGCGAACATTTTCTGGCAACGGTCGATGTACCGACTCTTATTAGAAAGCTCGCAGGATTCAATAACCACTACGAGAGCTTAAGGAATAAGCCGAGAGAAGAGCTTTATGAAACATTCCATATTCCAAAGAAGAGCGGAGGTCTGCGTAGAATAGACGCTCCATGCGACGAGCTTATGAAAGCTCTCAGAGAACTCAAAGGGATTTTTGAGGAAGATTTCCACGCGCTTTATCACACAGCAGCGTTTGCATATGCAAAGAAGCGCAGCACTGTTATGGCAGTAGAAAGACACCAGAAAAACGAGAGCAGATGGTTTGGTAAGTATGACTTATCAAACTTCTTCGGTTCAAGCACTCCCGATTTTGTAATCAGAATGTTGGAAATGATATTCCCGTTCTCCGAGGTTCTCAAGAATGAGTATGGTCGTAGAGAGCTTATCAAGGCTCTGGAGCTTGGTTTCTTGAACGGAGGCTTGCCACAAGGCACACCACTGTCTCCGATGTTGACAAACATTATCATGATTCCTGTAGATTACACGCTCTCCAAAGAGCTGAGAAACCACAATAAGCAGTCGTTTGTATACACGAGATACGCAGATGACTTCTTGGTTTCATCAAAGTATTCATTCAGCTTCCGTGAGATTGAAAAGCTGATTGTTGATACTCTGAAGTCTTTTGGAGCTCCGTTCACAATCAATTCCAAAAAGACAAGATACGGTTCCTCGGCTGGCTCGAATTGGAATTTAGGGATTATGCTTGGTAAGGAGAATAAACTCACAGTAGGGCATAAGAAGAAAAGACAGTTCTGTGCTATGCTTACCAACTATGTTCTCGACAGAAAGAACGGCGTTCAGTGGGACAAGCACGATGTCCAAATCATGGATGGATACAGAAACTATTACATCATGGTAGAGGGCAGAGAGTCAATAGACGGAATCGTCAACCATATTGGTGAAAAGTATAACGTCGATATCATCAGAATGATTAAGGAAGATTTAAGGAGAGTATAAATCTCCATATGCTTTGAAGTGAAATAATCATTAGAGATAATGATGCTCTTTGCTGTGAGCGAGAGTAACGCATGGTGAAGGCGAGGGATTGACGCATCTAACGCGGGAAGACCTCCCTGCCGGCGGGAGGAGAGATGAGGCGTCTGACGCAATCAAAATCACTAAAACAACAGAGCTAAAATCACTAAAACTGACCCTAAACCCCACCGCTTAAAGCAATAATCCAAACCAAAGAAGCAAGACGTCACAGCCGAATCTTCAGGAAACCCAGAAGACTGCTGCGAGCCCGTGCTTCCCCGCAGGTACACAGGTATTTGCTGACTTCAAAGCTTCCATGTGCAATGCAATTATATTCCAATATGGAGTATGCTCCTTACTGTTAGTAGGAGTAACAACTTGAGGAGATGACATACCGAGGTATCCCAACGCCAAGAAGAGCTTATACTCCGGGATGCTGGTCATCCACGCAAGCTCAAGACATCAAAATAGAGAAAACCATTGTCCCGCAATGATTTTGAATGAACAGCGACACGAAGGTTCGACATCACCGCTGGCGCAGGCGACTCGCACTTGGCTGCATCCTAGATGAGCTCGCCCATGTAGATTGCACATTAAAATATAGAATTGGAAGGATTGATTGTGTTGAGAAATTGATTGTTCGACCCTCACGGGGTCTGAGAGAACGCAAATAGCTTAAATTCCTTTTTTCATTTTTTCCAATAAAGTAATAAGTGTACTTAGTATTTTATAAAAAAGATTCATGCAACTATTGATAGGATGCTGTAAGTATTTATTATATTTATTTTTTTTGGATAATATGATTCTATTGTTATACATTGGTTTAGTTACGCTAATCAACGCACAGCTAAACGTATCTGCCTTTACCACACCTTTCTTGCAACTCTTCCGTATGCTTCCGCTGTACAAAATATAACAATAGTTGTTAAGTATGCGTAAGCATACTCCAGAGTTGGTATTCCTCTTTAAGCCTCCGCTCGTAAATCGTTGCGCCCCAACGCTTTTTGAAAAAAAATACAACCATATAGGTTGTAAAATGTAGTTTTCAAGCTCATTTTGAGCTAAAAGACGAGCAAAACAATGACAAAATATGCCAAGTTTGTGTATTGAGCACGCCAAACCTTACCCCTCCTTGTTTACTTTTTCATTTTGACCCTCCTTTCAATATACATAAGGTTTGGAGGAGCAAGTCCGTAACTTGCACTTGGCTTACAGACACTACATCTCTTCAAAAGGGTATTTCGTTGAGTCGAAACAGCAGATGAAAACCCCTGTCGGCAAGAGGAAATGCTTGCCAAATATATGTCGGCATAGCGCAGTTGAGAGCGCACTTGTTTTGGGAACAAGGGGTCGGGAGTTCGAGCCTCCCTGCTGACACCATTAAACACAGAACGTATCATCTGTGTTTAGACCCACCTCTGAGGCACCAGGTAATGGGTATATGATACGTAAAAACCCGTTTCTAGAAACGTCAGGGTATGTACCGCCCTATCTGTGAGCTTGCAGACAACGATTTGTGTGGTTGCGTTGGGCGAGTGGAGGTGAATAACCATATTTTGAGTCTGGACTATTAGTCCCGGCTGATGTGAGCGTGGCGGATTCCTCACTAAGATTGACAATGGCTGCCGATGCGTAATCGAGAACGTCGGCAGCAATCGCACAAATGCTAGCGTAGTTCAAGTGGCAGGAACAGCCCTTCTTCGTGCGGGGCAATGTGTAGGTTCGATTCCTACCGCTAGCACCAATAACTAATATGGGAGGATATTATGAAAGCGGTAAATGATTATATGGACTATGTTTTGGAAGATGATGATACTCCTTTTGGTGGTATTGATTATCCTGGCGAGACAGTAGAGGATTTTCTCCTAAGTCTTGGCTCTGATGGTCACATTAGTACGGTAGAGCAGCTTAACGAAATGTTGATAGAGTGTGGCATTAAGCCAATTGAGGTGTGAGTATGATTCCAGTAAGAGGAAGATATAATTCGGCTTATATATATACGGACATAGTTGACAGTGAGTCAATCTCACAGGTTATTGAGTTGTTAAACCAACGCTTTGTTGATGGCAGCGTAATTCGAATGATGCCGGATATTCATGCGGGTGCTGGCTGCACCATTGGTACTACAATGACTATCGCTGATAAGATTTGTCCAAACCTCGTTGGTGTTGATATCGGATGTGGTATGGATGTGGTTCGTGTTAAGGAACGCAATATTGATTTACCCACTCTCGATAATGTGATTCGTGAGAATATTCCGTCCGGATTTGCAATCCGTGGAGAAGCTCATACTGATGCTTCTAATGTTGATTTAAGCAAGTTAAAATGCGCACAATTTGTTGATATTACTAGGGCTCAAAATAGCGTAGGGACTTTAGGCGGAGGGAATCACTTCATCGAAGCAGATAGAGATGATGACGGCTGTCTTTACATTGTTATACATTCAGGTAGCAGACACCTTGGAGTAGAGGTTGCGAATTATTATCAAAAGTTAGCATACACGAAGCTTAACGACAAGACTCAGGAAATTCAAGCTACTATTCAGGAACTTAAGAAAAATGGTCGTTTAAGCGAAATCCAACAAACCATCGAGAACATAAAGAGAGATTTACCATATATTCCGAAACATCTTGCTTATGTTGAGGGTAGTGATTTTGATAACTATATACACGATATGAAGATTGTGCAAGGGTATGCTTCCTTAAACCGAAAAACAATGATGAAGATAATCCTGGGACATTTGGGACTTCACGAAGAAGAAGCCTTTAGTACCATCCATAACTATATCGACACAGAATATATGATTCTTCGCAAAGGCGCTGTTTCTGCACGCAATGGAGAGAAACTGATTATCCCGATGAACATGAGGGATGGCAGTCTTATCTGTGTTGGTAAAGGAAATCCTGATTGGAACTACTCTGCTCCGCACGGCGCCGGAAGGCTCATGAGTCGTAGCGCTGCCAAAGCTCAATTCACCGTCGAAGAGTTTGAACGAGAGATGGATGGCATTTATACTACTTCGATAAATCGTGGTACCCTTGACGAATGCCCGATGGCTTATAAAAGTATGGAAGACATTGTTGATAATATTTCAGATACAGTTGATATTCAATCGATTATCCAACCTGTTTATAACTTTAAGGCAAGCGAGGCGAAATAAATGGCACATATTTGTTATAAGCCCGCCGGTTCTTGTAAAACTTGCGAACATTACAAGTATGACAGAGAAGAACATCGCATGGCTTGTTTTGCAAATGAGCCTATCAATAAGGAAGACATGATGCGAGAGCTTATTTATTTAAGAGAGCATAATAAGGACAGGAGGAAATAGACATGAATCAGAAACACTATATGGACATTGAGCGAATGAAGCCTGCTTTTGTAGATGGCTTTGACGTTGGCGACAAAATCGTTATCCAAGAGAAGATTGACGGTGCGAATTTCTCTATCAGATACGACAAGGAGACAAACACCGTTAAGGCATTTTCGCGCAAGCAAGAGCTTTCTTTTGACAACACACTCAGAGGAGCTTGGAATTGGGCGCAAAGCTTGGATGTTGAGGTTATAAAGGAAGCACTTGGAGAAAACCTTATCCTCTTTGGTGAGTGGCTTGTTCCTCATTCGTGCAAATATCCCGAAGAAAGATATAAAAAGGCGTATTTCTATGATGTTTACAACACAGATACAGCCTGTTATCTTGAACAGGATAAAGTTAAGGAAATTGTCAAGGGACTAGGGCTTATTTATGTACCTGTCTTTTATGTTGGTGAGTTCACATCATGGGATGACGTGAGAAGCTACGTCGGCAAGACAGAGCTTGGCGGTGAGTATGGCGAAGGAGTCGTTGTAAAGAACCAGACGAAGCTCAACAACCCCAATACAAGACTTCCGTTCTACACAAAGATTGTGGGTGAGAAGTTTTGCGAAACACAAGAGCGTAAACATAAGCCGGTTGACTTGGAAAAGGTAGCCGAGAGAGAAAGACAGCAAGCTATTGTTTCGACGATTGTTACCAAGGCGAGAGTAGAAAAGCTTATCAACAAACTTGTGGACGAAGGGATTATCCCTGAAGATTGGGGCGCAAAAGAGATGGGCGCGATTGCAAGGAACCTCGGCAAAGAGGTTTACTACGACTGTTGCAAAGAGGAAAAGGATACAGTCGATGCCGTCGGAGAAAACTTTGGCAAGTATTCTGCATCAATTGCGATGAAGCTTGCTCGTGAAGTTCTTTATGATAGAGAAAAGTTTTAGGAGGTTAGCTATGCGTTGCAAGTTTTGTTACGGAGAAGTTGAGCTGAACGACAGCAATGAATACATATGCTCTAAGTGCGGAAAGAAGATTAACGTCGGAGATACTTATCAGCTTGAAGGTCATGACAAGATTGGCGGTATGCTGAGAAGTCCCGTCCACTCAATGCTTGAGACGGTTTCAGAGTGCTTTGTCAACAAGGATGATATCAAAGTCGGAGACAGGCTGTTTTTCTATGTGAGATACAATAGCCCGTCGGACGACGGTTTGCATTCCATACATACAACAACAGTTAAGAGCGTTGTCGATGTAAGCGACACTCTTACGGTTTGCACTCATAACACTAAGTATGTTTTCAAAAAGAAGGAGACGTCAAGAGGTGCCGCATGAGAGCGATGGTAACTCGATGTGATAACAGTCGCTGTTCGAGAGTTATCTACAAGGGCGACAGCTATTTCAAGGCGAACATCGGAGATGTCAGCTTTGATTTCTGTCCAAACTGCATCAAGATGCACATAGGAGCGTGTAATATCAGAGCCGCTGAGCAGGTATTGGTAGACAACGGGATAGATAAGGACGAAGCAAGTACGGTTTTGCGGGCACTTGGATATGTCTTGCTAGATACCGAACTGTATAGTTGATTATAAGGGAGTGTGCAATATTTATGGGAAACAGAGCAGTAATTACGACAAAAGAAAACTTCGATAACGATGGTGTCGGAATCTACCTTCATTGGAACGGAGGGAGAGACAGCGTTGAGGGATTTCTTGCATTTTGCAAAGCAAGAGGCTATAGAGCTCCAAGCGAAGATAACTATGGATGGGCGTATTTAGCAACCACCATCGGTAACTGTTTCTGCGACGGACTATCTCTCGGTATTGATAGGTTGTCTAATCTTGATTGCGATAATCATGATAACGGTGTTTACATTATTGACGGATGGGATATTGTTGGTAGAAAGTATGCGCCGTTACATGAGCAAGATTACCACCAGTTCAGGGACGTGCTTGAGTTTATCAACAAGAGTCAGCCTAAAGAAATGCAGCTGTCCGCAGAGCAAATTGACGAAGAGGTCATTAAAGCAGAGGCTCCGGACGAGCTCAATAAATTTTTGGATAGTATAAAGGTTACATAATTATGCGGATAACTGTTATGAGTAGATACGCCGCAATGGAATACTGTGCTAAGCGGCATGAAGATAAGTCTGTAATCATTTCTATCTCAGACCCGCACGGGGTATATGACGGGAGCCCATTTGTTGGCAACAAAAATAACGTGATAGATATTCTCAGGCTATCATTTGCAGACGCAGATTATCCCGGACGAGATGATGTTTACGGTAGGGTTGTTACTGAAAGTGACCTTATGTCGGACGAAGACGCCAAGAACGTAGCGGATTTCGTGGAGAGGTATAAAGACTGCCTGATTATTGTTCATTGCGACGCTGGTATCTCGCGTTCGTCTGGTGTAGCTGCTGCTATTATGAAGTATTACAATGGTAGTGACGATGCGATTTTTGATAGCAGGCGTTTTCATCCAAATATGTGGTGTTATGCAAAGACTTTGAGGGCGTTAGCGGGACTTGGTATGTAAGAGTGGCTATATGCGGTGGCGGAATAGGTAAACGCTTAAGGCTGTAAAGAGTGGCAATGCACAGTCCGAATGAGAGTTGGCTTATGTGAGGTGCAAATCCTCACCCGCATTTCAGATGCACGTATAGTTTAATGGTAGAATTCTTGGTTCCCAACCAAGCGGTGCGGGTTCAATTCCCGTTACGTGCTCCACTGGCAGTGGCTTTTGCGTGTTTTGCCATTGTCAAAAATCACTTCCTTTCTATATGGTGCGCTGGTGTGTTTTGCATCAGCGCACACGAAGAAGAAGTTAAAGAAGGGTGCATTAATATGAATTCAAAAAAGTTTGCAAAGGGATGCGGAAATATTGTTTCTGCAATTTCCAAATGGACAACGCTTGTATTTCTCGCATTAAGAGCGTGCGATGTAATCAACTGGGAGTGGTATTGGATTCTTTCCCCGAGTTTGATTGCTGTAATCATGGGGATTCTTGGACTCGCTCTTGCTGGAGCGGCGAGCGTTAATGATAGTCAACTACTCGGCAACAAGCAACCGAGCTTGAAGGAGCGAAGCCGCTTGTTGGCGCGAAAGCGTATAGTTGAGCAGCCAAAGTGTTCCGACACTACGTTATACAGGTTAAGATAGACTGACGCGCTTCTCCAACGGCAGAGGCTATCGGCAGTATGTAAACATCCGCTCCGAGGAAGGAAGTCATACTGCCATAGTAAGCCTGTATAACATTGGCGAGGAGAGACAGGGCAAAGCCCTGCGTAACAAGGTCGTAACAGACTTTAAGAAAGGGAGTGACCCAATGGTAATAGTATTAGACAAACGAAAGCGCCCTGTTGGGTTTACTACACCACGGCGCGCGAGGATACTGCTTAACAAAAGGAGAGCGGTAGTACACAAGATATATCCTTTCATCATAAGGGTCAAGGATATAGACAGCAGAGAGTTTGATAACAGGTCAGAGTATCAACTCAAAATTGATGTTGGCTCAAAACACACAGGGCTTGCTATTGTAGAGCAGGACACACATAAAGTATGTATGTTTCTGCAAATAGAGCATAGAGCGCAGGCAATAAGTTCATCTTTGCTTACGAGAAGGCAAATCAGGCGTAACAGGCGCAGCAGAGAAACACGTTACCGCCATTGTAAGTTTGCAAGCGGGTGCTATGATACACCGAGAGCAAAAGGGTGGTTGCCGCCGTCAGTTAAATCCATACCGGATAATATAATCCACTGGTATGAGAGATTGGCAAGGGTAGTCAACATTACCAAGATTTCGGTTGAGTACGTTAAGTTTGATACACAGCTTATGAATAATCCAAATATTCAGGGCGTTGAGTATCAGCAAGGCACACTGTTTGGTTATGAGGTTCGCAGCTATTTAATGGAGAAATGTTCTCACACTTGCCAATACTGCGGCGGTGAGAGCGGAGACCATTGCTTAGAAGTAGAGCACATCATATCAAAACGAAACGGCGGAACTAACAAAGTAAGCAATCTTACCATAGCTTGCCACACCTGCAACGCTGACAAAGGTAATGATAATCTAAATGATTATCTTGCCTGCCTGAGATTGAGAAAGCCTTCAAAGCTTGATACCGCACGCGTTAAACTGATAGAAAGGTTTCTTGACGGACAACCTTTACAGCATAAAAACTATTCTGCGTGGGTTAACTCATACAGAAACTATCTCGTGCGGTATTTTTTCTCACAAGGCATAGAAGTGGAGCTTGCAAGCGGTGGAAAAACCTCTTACAACAGACATGTACTGAATATAGAGAAAGACCATCACTATGATGCTTTATGTATAGGCGAGATACCCGCAAGTTTTGAAAACATCGCACAACCTTGCCTGTATATAAAAGCCACAGGCAGAGGAAACAGATTCCGTGGCAATACAAACTGTTGCGGTATAATAAAAACAAAATATAAAAACAGAAAGAAAGGAGTAAGGGAATATCAGAGCGGAGACATAGTACAGGCAGTTATTCCAAAGGGAAAGTACAAAGGTACTTACACCGGCAGGATAACAGTCAGGTCGTCAGGCTATTTTAACCTTGTAGGTTTTGATGGAAGAACAGCACCCGCTGTTAATTACAAATACTGCAAGCTGCTTCAAAGGGCTGACGGCTACAGCTATTCTTTCGCCTGATAAGGAACAATTCCTCACCCATACAAGTAAGGGTGTCTCCTTGTTGGCTGTTAATGAAAGTTGAGTTTGATGTATGGTTGTATTTAGATTTAATGAAAGCACAGCGGTCAGCGTAGCCCGTGTTGTGGCGACTGATGTAGTAAAACGCGGAATCAGAGTGTGGATGTTCGGCAAGGAGAAGCCATTACTCGTTCAGTTTGACGACGAGAGAGAAAGAGATAAGGTTTACGAAAAGTTCGTATCTAAACTTGACGATACTTATCCAAGGTAGCAATATTGGTTTCTCAGCACAGAGAAAATAGACTTT
>Ga0326513_10002792_pt1 | contig 12788 bp, 8 predicted proteins | sample 2_2465_0518_D_FD_203654 | JGI IMG/M metagenome (GOLD analysis project Ga0326513, IMG submission 203654) | Bovine rumen microbial communities from UC Davis, California, United States - 2_2465_0518 | ecosystem: Host-associated > Mammals > Digestive system > Stomach > Rumen | place: USA: California...
TTGCTCTCATTGTAAGTGACTGTGTCAGCCAGCTTATAAGTCTTCTGGTCCAAAATAGTGTGAGAATCCGCGTTCACGGAGATCACATAGTCGCCCTTTTCCAAAACATAGCAGCCGGCGCCCTTCTCATCATAGGAAGCCATGTCTTCCTGATCGAAAGTAATGGTAACTGTCTCGCTCTGGCCGGGCTCGATCATGCCGGTCTTGGCGTAGCGGACGAGGTTGGCGCTCGCCTTCTCAATTCCGCCGTTTGTGTAGGGAGGGTTGAAGTATACTTCTACAACGTCCTTACCTGCCACGGAACCGGTGTTGGTCACAGTGACGTCAAAGCTGATCTGCGTGCCGTCCTGCTTCAGATTGCTCATCTTCTGTTCGAAAGTTGTGTATGAGAGACCGTAGCCGAAGGGATACTGTACAGTTTTGTCATAATCGATGATGCCTTCGGCTGCAGCCGTCTCATAAAATTTATAGCCGACGTAGATGTTCTCCACATAGTTAGTAAAAGCAGGTGAGTAATTCGTGGGAACGCCTGCGTTCATGCCCTCAACAGTGAGGTCGAGAAGGTTCGCGTAATCTCTCTTCTCGGCGTTGTTATAGTAAGGTGCCTTGTCGATGTCGTAAACAAAGGTGTCGTTGGTGTGACCGGAAGGGTTCACAGTGCCGTTAAAGATCTCGCCGAGTGCCGTGAAGCCCACATTGCCGGGGCCGGGCGCCCAAACAACGGACTTGATCTGCTTGTGCTCCTCGACAAAGCCAAGCTCGAAGGCATAGGCGCCGTTGTAGACGAGCACTACTTTGTCAAAGTTGGAACATACCAGGCCGATCATATCCTCTTCGGACTTTGTGAGCTGCAGATAGTGCTCACCCGCCTCGAAGTCGCTATACTGGCTGGAGTTCTGGTCATAAGTGGCCTGTGACATATCCTGGGGAATATCGTTGTGACCTTCACCCGCAATCCTGGAGATCACTACGACAGCTGTGTCGGAATACGCTTTCGCGCCGTCGATCAGCTCGCTGGTGTAGTTCTCAGCAGGAGGCTCAGGCAGGTCCCAGTTCTGCGCCGTGATGGACACTGCCGCACGGTTCTCCGCATAGCCCTTGTAGAAGTCGATCAGATCCTGGTTTACCTCAAAACCGGCGCTCGTAAGGCCGTCGATCAGGCTGACAACGGGGAAGAGGGCGTTCATGCCGCCTGAACCCGCGCCGCCGTAAACCGGATTTGTGGAAGCCCAGCCGAACAGGTTCAGCTTAGTCGTTCCTGTCATGGGAAGCAGGTTGTCCTCATTCTGCAGAAGGACAAAACCTTCCTCTGCTATATTTTTTGCCACCTCAGAGGCTTCCGCTGTAGTAGCCTCAGTCACCTGGCCGCTTCCTGTTGCCAGTGTGATCAGTGTGTTCATGGGACCGAAGCAGATCATATTCACAGTGATCACGATGCCTGCGACCGCCGCTATGCTTTCACGCACAACACGATCAAAGACGCAATGCTGGAACTGCTGCATAGCACAGATTTCAATCAGATCACTGTGAGCAGCCTCTGCCGCCAGGCGCAGGTGGGCCGGGCTACCTTCTATACGCATTACGACAATTTAACCGAAGTGGTTGAAGAACTGGTAGAAGATGCGATCAGCGCTACCCAGCGCAGCACGGCCGGGAACTCGATAAAAGGGCTTCAGGAATTCGCCCGCAGCCTGAACTCGGACCGCGGTTTCACCGAACTGGGCGACAAGGTCCTTCTTCTGCCGGTCTGCCAGCGCGTATCGGACAATCCCAAGTACAGCGTGCTGTTCCGCGACCCGGCGCTTTCCGACTATATTTTGTCCCTGCTTTACCGCCAGGAGCGGGATCATATGGTCCGGGAACTGATGAACTACAACCTGACAGAGAGAGAAGCCGACATGCTCTTTACCTACCTGCTCACAGGGGCCTTTGCCGTCAACAAGGCTATGGGATGGAAAAAAGACAAAGACTGGATGCGCGTACAGCAGATCATCCTGAACTTTGTCTCCAGCGGGATGGATGGCCTCAAAAAAATGTGATGCCTCTAAAAGAGGGACAACTATTTGACTCAAAAAAAAGCAGCGCCCGAAGGCACTGCTTTTTTCTTTTCCGGGGAATCACCGATCTTACAGTTCAATCGAATACTTCTCCACATCGATGACCGCTCCGCCGGCCGCCTCAAAGGACACCCCTGAAGCCGACTGCCTCGTGTAGATCGTGTTGGTCATCGTCTGCTCTCCGTCGTTTACGAAAACTTCCACGGAGAACCTGTCGATCATAAACCGCAGCGTGATCTCGCCGCCGCGATAGCGCACATGCGCCTTCCTCTCCGAGAGGATGTAGTGCCTGAATCCCGAGTAGGACCTGTCAAAATAGAGCATACTCTCCGCGGGATCATAGGTGATCGAGGTGTACAGCTCCTCATCCTCCGCGATCCTGACAGTAAATTTCCTGTACATCTCCCCTCCTGCAGGTTTCACCCTTACAGTGAGGTCAAGACTGCGCCCCTCGACTCCCGGAAGACGGGTGCGGTCCCCTATAAACACATCTTCATAGAAAACCGGATCTTTGCGGCAGTCCTCCAGCTCCCTGATCGGATTCTGGATCAGCCTTCCGTTCTTCTCAGAGAGCTCTCTGGGCAGTGTCAGCTGGCCAAACCATTTGGCACCCGCAGGTGTCGCTTCTTTGGTCTCCGGCGTCTGCATCCAGGCGACCATGATCCGCCTGCCGTCCGGTGTGACCATGCTCTGCGGCGCGTAGAAATCGATGCCGTAGTCCAGAGAATAGATTCCTTTGCGCGTAAACGTATGCTCCTCTTTGTCATAGAAGCCTGCCAGATAGGCCGCGTTGTTTCCCGAGTGGAACTCAATTCCCTTTGCGAACATCTTCATGGGCAGAAGCGGAATAAAGTCCGTATCGCCGAGCCGGAACAGATCCGGGCACTCCCACATATGACCGTATGCATTGTAGCTCCGGTCAAGCGTCGACACGTACTCCCAGTTCAGAAGATCGTCGCTGCGGAACAAAACAACTGTCCCTCCGTCCTCCTTCGTGCGGCTGCCGATGATCACGTAGTAGCAGTCTTCCTTTTCCTCGTACCAGATCTTGGGATCCCTGAAATCCTCAGGGCAGCTCCCCTCGGGCAGCATGTCCGGCGTGATGACCGGATTATTCTCATATTTGGTGTAGTTTACGCCGTCTCCAAACGCGAGGCACTGCGTCTGCACCATCTCTCTGCTGCCGTCCTCATTCTCCGAGATCTCTACGCCGGTGTAGATCAGAACATGCCTTCCGTCGGGCGCTGTGATCGCGCTCCCCGACCAGACGCCGAAATCGTCATAGTGCGCAGTCGGCGCCATCGCAGCGGGAAGGCGCTCCCAATGAAGAAGGTCCTCCGATACCAGATGTCCCCAGTGCATAGTATTCCACTGTATTGAATAGGGATTGTATTGATAGAACAAATGATATTTTCCGTCAAAATAGGAAAATCCGTTAGGGTCATTGAGCCATCCCACTGTAGGCGTGACATGATAGACCGGTCTCTCTTCATCAGTGATCTGACTTCCATATTTTGCCTCATAGGCTCGCGCTTTACTGAGCAGATCTGTTGCCATGGGAAACTCCTTCCTTTTGCAGTTTGGTCATTGTCTGTTGCCGCTTCATTCTTACCTGAGGATAAAGTACAGGCTGCCGTCCAGCTCTTCTCCATTGAAAGTGCATTTGGCCATGCCCGAATCTCCGCTTTTTACCAAATAGGGGTAAAGCTCTGTCTGTTTTTTGAGCGTTTCTACCCCTTCGAGGGCCGACAGGCGGATCTCATACTCCCGGCCCGGCTCCAGTTTACCACCCTTCAGTTTCAGCTTGATCTCCTTGTCATTAGTGATCTTGCAGCAGCCCATCCCCGCCTCGGCGATCACCTCCCCATTAGAAGGATCCGCGAGCTGCACTGTAAGTATCGACATATTGGCCCTTATTTCCGCAGGGTTTGAAAACTTCAATGTGATCTCATCCGTTTCAGTCTCTTTGCTGACCAAGATCCTTTGACTGAGCGTCAAAGAGCCGTCATCCGAGATCAGGTCTTTGTCGAAGACATAACTCTCCTCCTTTGCTGTGCTCAGAATGACCGGCGGCTTCGTCGCCGTAAAACCGTAGATAAACAGGAAAACTGTGGCGATGAGAAGAACAGGCCTTAAGATCATGATCAGTCTGTCCGGCTCAAATTCGGTCTTTTTCCCTTTCTGCAGAGAAGGCGCCGTCAGAACCACGATCGCGAGCAGCGAAGTCACATAAACGGTGGCAAACAGCGGTGCGAATCTCGTGAGGTTCAGTTCTACAAAAAGCTTGTGGTAATTTCCGAATCTTAAGTTTTCTCTGGGAATATCCATGAGATGCGGAAGCAGAAGCTGATCAATAGCTCTATTATAAGCGGATACTGATGCGGTACCCGCCCCGAGCCTGAGGAAATAGCAGAAAGACCCCAGTGTCTCAACCAGGATCCCTGTCCGCAAAAACCTGTCGTTGACGCAAAGGCTCATCACTGAAAACGGTCCTGCGAAGAAGACCCAATAGGCGCGTATGTAGCACAGCCCCATATAGGTGTTCCATACATAGCAGCAGACAAAAAGAACCTCCGCTTTGGAAAACTCTTTGCGGGAGTATACCCATATGAGCAGCGCCAGATAGCAAACGGCCCAGAAGATCACAGGCTGCCCCGAATCGACTGCTGTGCCCATAATGCCTTCTATCACATCGTCGTTCTGTGCCTGTAAGGCATATTTATAGACCACGCTGTTTCTGTAAATGAGCTTCTCGATCAGCACCAGACTCATCATAGAGCCGAGCATCGCAAAGACCTTGAGGAGATTCTTTTCTTTCAGAAGAAGCAGCGGCAGCGCCATAAGGAGCCCGAATCCCTTGATCGGGACTGAGATCAAAAATGCCAGCCAGAAGAACAGCATATTGCCTTTCAGATAATAATAGAGTCCAACGAGCATAAAAAACGTGGCGACCACTTCCAGCTGACAGCAGATCAATACCGGAAAGAATACCAGCACGCTGGTGAAATACAGGTAAACGGCGAGAAGCGCCCTCTCCTTTTTCTGTGCGCACTCCAGGACGATCTTATAGACAAAAACAGCGACAGCGAACATGAACAGGACCAGCAGGAGTTTCGACCAGGCAAGGGAGATGCTCCACTCCACATAGTCCTTTCCCAGCAGCCTGGTCAGGATCAGCATCGGTGCCTGCCAGATCCCGAATATGATATAGATCATAAGATTGTAGTTTGCGCTGTAGCGGTTTACCGCTTTTTCAACGCTGTACTCATAAAAGGACAGAAGCTTCCCATTCTTTATAGCTGACAGAAAAATATTGGAATTATCGATCGTATTTCGCAGATCCGGATGCATAAATACCAGATACGCGGCGGCGGCTGCCAAAATAAACAGCCCGTATTCCAAATATTTAAAATATTTCTCATCTACCTTTTTCCCCGTTTCCATTACCCCTCCTTCAACCGATAAGCGCTTCTCGTTACGTATGGAAAAACTTCTGAGATAACGACACCTTCTCGCAAAAAACAGAAGTTTCGTACCAGAAAGCCTCACACAGTGCAGCAGCCCGCAAGGCAAGCCCCTGATCCATCGGATATCGCATGATCAGTAGATTGATTATATCATATATCCATTTTAACAGCAGACAAAAAGGAGCTGCCCGGCCGGGCAGCCCCAAAAAGTCCATAGTTTAGTTTCCTGCTCAGATCGGTCCGGCCTACAACCACTTCCGGTCCTCTTCCAATTCCTCCATAAAGATCCTCCCCAGATCATCGGGGGACTTTGCCTGATTGTATTTGAAGATCATCCGGCCGTCCTCTGCCGGTCCTATGATCTCTATTTTGCCCGTCACATGGGACATCGCGAACTTAAAACTCTTGGCCTGCCCATTGATCATCCCGCGGGTCGTCTCCACAATCTGCCAGCCCTCCTTAAGCGGGACCTGGAACTGGGAGCCGACGCCGGTGACCGGCCTGCACTGAAAAATATAGTAAGGAACAACGCCGATCGAGACCAGCTTCTGCATGAGCTGTGCCAAAATCTGCGGATCGTCGTTAATACAGCGCATCAGAACGGTCTGATTGCGCACGACAATACCGGCTTCCCTCAGAAGCCTCACAGCCTGTATCGATTGTTCCGTGATCTCTCGTGGATGGTTAAAATGCGTAATAACGAAGATTTGTTTTTTACGATTATATTCGCGAAGAATTTCGATAAGTTCGGGATCCTCCGTGATACGCATGGGGAATGTTACCGGCGTCCGTGTTCCGAAACGGATAAAATGAAGACTTGGTATGGGTGCCAGTAATTCCAGATAATGCCTGATGGCATCATTTGATAGTAAAAATGAGTCGCCGCCCGACAAAAGGACGTTGTTGACTTCCGGATGCGCCGTGACGTAATCGGCTACGGCCTGCGGATCGACCACTGTCTCGTGCTCATCCTCCAGCCCGACAAGCCGCTTCCTGAAGCAGTGCCTGCAGTACATCGCACACTCGTGCGTCGTCAGGACCAGCGCCGTCTCCCGGTATTTGTGCTGCAGCCCGGGCATCTTGGTGTTGCTGCTCTCTCCGCTCGTGTCCAGACTCCCCGAAAGATCATCTTCCCTGATCGTCGGCACACATAGGCGGTAGATCGGGTCCTCCTCGTAATTGTCCCAGTCGACCAGCGACAGGTAATACCGCGTGACCCTCATCGGATACTTGTGCAAAATAGCGTCCATCCGCCTCTCTTCCTCCTCAGACAACTGCCTGAACTCCCTAAGCTGCGCGGCGGACGTGATGTTATCCTGTAATTGTTTTTTCCATGTCATGATGTAACCTCCTCAACTCTTTTCTTTACTCCCTATATGGCTACCTCCTTTCCTGCTCTATAGTCGAAATTTAGTTTAGTTATGAATGTCTAATTGTGTTGTATCGTACCTTTATGAGGTCATTCAATTAACATTTTCTTAAATCTGTCCGAATTTCCGAAATTTTTCGACATATTGCGAAAATTGTGGGGGTGACAGCAGGCCGGGGACCTGTCACCTTTTTGAATTGCCCTTCCGGTGCCCTTCGGCACCCCTTTTAGGCCACGGAAAGGGCAGATCCACAAATCCCTGTTTATCGGATTGTCACAGCACCGACTGGAGCCCAACCGCATCCCCACATGTTATAATAGTCGAACAAAGAACAATCAATCCGGTTCCCCAACACCCCCACCAACCACAGGACTCCACAATGCACTACCTCTCCTTCAACGACGCCATGCGCGCCCGCTTCGGTACAAAAGTATATCGCCTCTCCCTTCAGTCCGGCTGCACCTGCCCCAACAGGGACGGCAAAATAGCGACCGGCGGCTGCACCTTCTGCTCCGAAGGCGGCTCCGGCGACTTTGCGGCGCCCCTGCGCCCCATCGCCGAGCAGATCGAAGAAGCAAGGAAGCGAGTGGACGCCAAGATCCCTGCTTCCATCGCGCCGGAGGACCGCCGCTACATCGCCTACTTCCAGTCCTACACCAACACTTACGGCGATCCGGATTATCTGAGAAGCATCTTTTCCGAGGCGCTCTCCCACCCGCAGATCGCCGCTCTCGACATAGGCACACGCCCTGACTGCCTTCCTCCTGAAATGATACAGATGCTTCACGATCTGCAGACACAGTACAGCAAGCCCGTCTGGGTCGAGCTGGGTCTCCAGACTATTCACGAGGAAACTGCCCGCAGGATCCACCGCGGCTATGAGCTTCCTGTGTTTGAAGACGCCTATCGAAGGCTGAAAGAGCCCTTCGGCACAGCCTCAGACTATGAAGACACACGGATTGCGGCCTTGGGCTCCGCCGACACAGAGAATGCAGCCACAGTCCCCACGTTCCCCTCAGGCCTCGAAGTCATCGTCCACGTCATCCTGGGCCTCCCCGGCGAGACCCGCGAAGACATGTTGGAAACAGTCCGCTATCTCTTCAACCTCTCTCCGACCCTGGACGGCATCAAACTCCAGCTTCTGCACATACTAAAAGGGACCGAACTGGCCCGCGAATACGAAGCCGATCCGTTCCCTCTGTTTACACTGGATTCCTATTGTGACCTGATCGTTGACTGCCTGCGGCTGCTGCCACCGGAAACAGTCGTGCACCGGATCACCGGTGACGGTCCCAAGCGCCTGCTCATCGCGCCGCTGTGGAGCGCCGACAAGAAAAAAGTCCTCAATACCTTGAATAAGAAGATCAGGGAAGCCACCCCCTAAAGAGTGGTTCCCGATTATCAGGAGGATGCCAATAACGGCATCCTCTTAATTTCTGATCACTTTTCCCCAAAGCACCTCTCAATAAACCCCTGCACGATATCCATGACCTGCGGCGACCAGAACTCCGCCCCGCCGTGGTCCGCGCCGTCCAGAAGATACATCTGCACGTCTTTGCCGCAGCGCTTCATCTGCCGGTACAACAGCGTTTAACTTCTGTTTTGCAGCCGTTTATTCCTCTGCCATTATATTATATCTTGTGTTACTATGTGAGAAAACTTCGTTTACTTTCATCCGAGCCCGGCGCCGCAAAGCGCTGCCTAAGCCAAGCGCCGCACAGCGCCGCCCGCAGCAGCGGCCGCCATCCGGGCACTTTCAAACAGAAAGGATGTGTTTGCCACGAACACCACAAATAAAAAGAATGCTTCCGTCACCGGACGCACCCTGTACTATTTTGCCAAAGCGACGATGCGCCACTGGCCCTACTTTTTGCTCGATTTTCTCACATCTACCGGCTACGCCTACTTTCTGACTTTCGGCAACCCCCTGATCATCGCGAGGATCATCGACAGGATCAATACTTCCCACGTCACGGCGGACCAGGTCTTCCCTGTTTTCGGGCCGTCCATTTTCCTGCTGATCATGTGCAACGTCATGGGGCAGGTCTGCAGCAAGCTCCAGGACTACAGCCTGTGGAAGCTTCAGATCCTGGTCTATTACGATCTGTCCTCGCACTGTTTTGACGTGCTGGCGAATCAGTCCATGACCTTCCACAACAACCGGTTCGGCGGATCCCTCGTCAGCCAGACCAGCAAATTCACCAGCGCCTACAACCAGCTGATGCAGACGCTGACCTACTCGGTGATCCCGGCGGCCGCCACTGTTGTGTTCATCATCGTGATCCTGCTGCCGCTGGTCCCGCTTTACGTGCTCATCGTTGCGATCTTTTTGTGCGTCTATGTCCTGGTCGTCTACCACATATTTAAGAAGCTCCAGAGGCTGAACGCTGAGACCGCCGGCGCGCAAAACCGCCTCTCCGGCGAGCTCTCCGACAGCATCACCAACATCCTGGCCGTCAAAACCTCCGGCCGCGAGCAGTACGAGCGCGACCTCTTCGGCCGGATCAACAAGGAAGTCTACGTCACCGACTCAAAGCGCATGCGCGGCACCCTCTTCTCAGGCGCCGTCGCCTCCTCCATGATCGTCGTGATCATGGCCATCCTGACCTTCTTCCTGGCGGGCGGAAACGCGTGGTTCGGCATCAGCGCCGGAACCCTCGTCATGATGTTCTCCTACACGAACAACCTGACGCTGCGCTTCAACATGCTCACCTCCGTAATGCAAAATATCAACCACGCCCTCGGTGACGCCCATGACATGACGGTGATCCTCGACGAGCCCCGCCTCGTGGCCGATGAGCCGGACGCCCCGGACCTTGTCGTCACAGATGGCGACATCTCCTTCTCCGACCTGAGCTTCTGGTACACCGACGGCAATCACCCCACAACGGTGTTCGAGCACTTTGACCTCCACATACCGGCCGGTCAGCGCATCGGCCTTGTCGGCAAATCCGGCTCCGGCAAAACCACCCTGACCCGCCTCCTACTTCGCCTCGTCGACATCCAACAGGGCAAAATATTGGTCGACTCCCAGGAGATCAGCAAAGTCTCCCAGGTGAGCCTCCGCCGCCAGATCGCCTACGTCCCGCAGGAACCGCTCCTCTTCCACCGGACCATCGCCGAAAACATCGCCTACGGCAGGCCCGAAGCCACTATGGAAGAGATCCGGCAGGCGGCCATCGACGCCAACGCGCTGGAGTTCATCGAGCAGCTCCCGGACGGGTTTGATACCATCACCGGCGAGCGCGGCGTGAAACTCTCCGGCGGCCAGAGGCAGCGAATCGTCATTGCGCGCGCTATTTTGACAGACGCGCCCATCCTGGTCTTGGACGAAGCCACCAGCGCCCTGGATTCCGAGAGCGAGCAGCTGATCCAGGCAGCACTCCAGAACCTCATGAAGGGCCGCACTGCGATCGTCATCGCGCACCGCCTCTCCACGGTCGCCAGCCTCGACCGGATCGTCGTCCTCAAAAACGGCGAGATCGTCGAAGACGGCGTCCACAGCGAGCTCATCGCGGCGGGCGGCGAATATGCGGCCCTCTGGGAGAGACAGACCGGTGGCGGCATCGGGGAGCCATCGGAGATGATGGACTAAAGGACGGATCCGCATGCGGCCCTGTTGGGCCGGAATCATAGAAAAACCCGCGCGCAAGCCAATTGGCTGCGTGCGGGTTTTTCTGTTGCGTGCGGGGCACTTTCCCGCGTACGGGTCTGTCTCCTTGTGCGGGATCCTCCCGCAACTCACTTTTCTTCTTTCTCAAGACCTTTCAGGTACTCGTAAGCCGTCTTATATTTTTCAATGCGTTTGTAGTCGTCCTTTTTCGGATTCGGAATGCGTCTGATGTCCATGTTGTGCGTGAGATCCGCGAGCTTTACCTTCCTTGCAAGAGGATTCTTTCCGATCCCCTTCACATAGTCCATATAATCCGTGCCTTTGGCGCGCGTCATAGTCGCAACTGCGTCCGCGATCTCATCGCCAAAGAATTCCCTGATATCTTCAACCGTTACTGCCGTGTCCTCCACCGTGTCGTGCAGATAACCCACGATCTTTTCCTCCGGTGTTTCCAACAGGGAAGCTACTTTTTCAGGGTGTGTAAAGTACGGCATTCCCGCTTTGTCGACCTGTCCGCGATGCGCGATCTTTGCGATCAGTCTTGCTGCTGCCACTTTTTCTAATGGTGTCATTTTCTTTACCCCTTTCTTCTTTTGTTGTAACCCATTATACACCAGTTTCTGGAAGAGATTTGGATTTGTGGGGGAGTCGCTTAAGCTATCTGCGGCAGGTAAGTGACAAACTGAGATTTTCTTTTAGTCAATTATTATTTTTGACGGCGGATAAGTGACGTTAAGGGATTTCCTAATTGTCAATTATATTTTCCTTTCTGATACTTACCGGCATGCTGTATCGCCATTACCTGACCGGAATTGTCATTGCACTTGTACTATTTTACCTTTTGGCAATGATTTTCCTTCCGGGGTGTCATTGCATTTGTTGATTTCTGACTTCTGCAATGACTATTTCCTTGTTACTCTGCCTTCGAGTCATTACACTTCCTGGGTTTCCGGCTTCCGCAATGACAGCCATTTCAAAAATGTCATTGCAACTAAGCTGGTTTCCCGATCTGCAATGAAACTGTCTCTGAAAACGTCATTACATCCGCCCCTATTCCCCGACTTGCAATGACGATCCTCCAAAAGATAAGAAACCTTTCCCCCACAACCCCTAATGAGTTGGATAATAAAAGTTATTAAGAATAGATTTTGCATCAGGCCTATAGTTGAAAGACGACTGTAGGCAGGAATTTAAGAAATTATCTTCCAGGCCTATAGCCAGCCGCCAATAATAGAAAGAAACAAAAGGAATCTTAATATTGGCCTATTCATGGCAGCCGAATAGCCCATATAACCCCTCTACCGCTATATTCAGCCACCCCCGCCAAAATATGATAGAATAAAAGCCAGCAAAACAAGTTACCCACGCCACATAAACGTCCAGCAGGCCCCGCCACATAAACGTCCAGCAGACCTCACCGCACACATAACAAGGAGCCACCCATGCCCAACGGCTTTTTACCCATAAATAAACAGGAACTCATACAGGAAGGCGTCACGCAGCCCGACTTCGTCTACGTCAGTGGCGACGCCTATGTGGACCACTCGAGCTTTGGCACCGCGATCATCTGCCGCCTGCTGCAGTCCCGGGGCTACAGTGTCGCCCTGATCTGTCAGCCCGACTGGCGCGACCCGGCGAGCGTGCAGGAGTACGGCGAACCCCGCCTGGGCTTCCTCGTCTCCTCCGGCAACATGGACTCCATGGTCAACCATTACACCGTGGCAAAGAAGCGCCGCCACCAGGACGCCTACTCCCCCGGCGGCGTCATCGGCAAGCGCCCGGATTACGCCGTCATCGTCTACTGCAACCTGATCCGCCGGACCTACAAGCGCACACCCATCATCATCGGCGGCATTGAGGCGAGCCTGAGAAGGCTCAGCCATTACGACTACTGGTCCGACAAGGTCCGCCGCTCGATCCTGCTCGACTCCGGCGCCGACCTCATCTCCTACGGCATGGGCGAGCACAGCATCCCCGAGATCGCCGATGCCCTCTCTTCCGGCCTCGACGTCCGCGACATCACCTACATCGACGGCACCGTCTACAAGACCCGCGACGAGGAGAGCATCTACGACGCCATCCGCCTGCCCGACTTCGAACAGGTCCGCAGCGACAAGCGCCAGTACGCTTACAGCTTCTCGATCCAGCACGGCAACACCGACCCCTTCCAGGCCAAAAGATTGTACGAAGCCTACGACGGCAAACTCTTCGTCGTACAGAATCCGCCCGCCAAGCCTCTGACCACGCAGGAGATGGACGATGTGTACGCCCTGCCCTTCAA
>Ga0326513_10002793_pt1 | contig 12788 bp, 14 predicted proteins | sample 2_2465_0518_D_FD_203654 | JGI IMG/M metagenome (GOLD analysis project Ga0326513, IMG submission 203654) | Bovine rumen microbial communities from UC Davis, California, United States - 2_2465_0518 | ecosystem: Host-associated > Mammals > Digestive system > Stomach > Rumen | place: USA...
TTATATTAAGAGATTCAAAAAATATAACTATGAAAACTTCTATGTTATAGATGTAGCTGAAAAAGACTGTTACGATAAGCTAGATGCTTGGATTGATACACATTTTGGAAAAATAACTCCAAATGTAGCATATAGAAAACTTGCTAATGATCTTTTGGATAAAGGCCATCCAATTGCTTCAGCAAATCCTAGAGGTACTACTAAAGAATTATGTAATTATTCATTTACCATAGATGATATTACAGGAAATGAATGCGTTACACTTAAAACAGGTGGAACAAATCTTACATACGTAGCAGCCGAGCTTCTTTGGTATTGGTCATCTAGAAATGACCTCGCATTTATTACTAAATTCTCTAAGTTTTGGGAAAAGGTAACTGATGATGGAAAAACAGCTAATTCTGCGTATGGCTATATCCTTCAAGAAAAACACGGTTTTAATCAGATTGATAAGATTATAGAACTTCTTAAAGTAGACCCTAATTCAAGACGAGCAGTAATTAACATTAACGTTCCTAATGAAAATGTTATTACGACTCATGACGAAATGTGTACAATCTGTCTTAATTATCAGATTAGAGATGGTAAATTGCATTCTACGTGTACTATGCGTTCAAATGATTATAACTTCGGCCTACGCAACGACTTACCTTTTTTTATTTCATTACAGAAGTATATAGCGGGCAAGGTTGGCGTTGATTATGGTAGTTATACTCATATAGCATTTAGTATGCACATGTACGATAGAGATTTTAATTTTACTAAAGACATTGCATATGGTACCTTAGAGACTAGTAATAAGAGATTAGATATTAAGAAATTACTCAAACACAGAGAAGAGTTAGTTGATTGGGTAGATAATAATTTTACTACAAAAGAAGATTTTACTATTAAATTAACTGATTTAGGAATTATATATGAGGTATAATTATGGGAAAAGGTTCTAAAGGTCTTAAATGGATAAATAATGGTATAACAAATAAAAGAGTATCTTTAGACCAATTAGGTACTTATTTAAATGACGGATGGGTAGTAGGTCAACTTCCTACTACCTTAGGTCATGTTTGGATAAATAAGGATGGAAAGAATACAACTGTAGATAAATCTAGACTAGATGAATATTTAGCTAATGGATGGTCTAGAGGTAAAATTTTAAGTAAAAATGAGGTTAATCGTGTTAAGGTTAATAAAAATGGAAAAACAAAATTAATTTCTAAAGATTTATTAGATGAGTATTTAGCTGACGATTGGTCTAGAGGTATACATCAAAAATTTAGATGGATAACCAATAATATTGAAGAAAAATGGACAGACATTGAGTTACCAGAAGGATGGATTGAGGGTCGTTTATATAAAAATCCTAATGAAATAATCAGCGTATATAATGATACTGAAGTTATTGAAATTAAAAAAGTAGATTTACATGAGTATCAGCAACTTGGTTATAAAATTGGAAAAGGTAAAAAGGTTGGTTTATATGAAGGATCTACAAAAAATACTATATGGATGAATAATGGTATAGACTGCGTATGTATTCAAAAAACTTTAGAAAATGAATATATAGATAAAGGCTATGTTAGAGGAAATTTAAATATAAAAGATAGAATTCATGTATATAAAAATGATATTAATAAATATATTAAACCAGATGAATTAGAACAATATTTATTAGATGGTTATTTATTTGGCCAAACCTTTAGCAGTACGTTAGATAAAATATGGATATATAAAAATAATAGGCATAAAGTAATCGCTAAAGATAAATTAGCTGAATATCTTCTTAATGGTTGGACAGCTGGTAGACTCGTTAGAGCATCTGAAGGTAAAATTTGGATTCATAAAGAAGAAGTATCTACATATATTGATATTTCATTATTACCAGAGTATTTAGATAAAGGGTGGCATAGTGGAAAGAAGGGTGCTATGTTTTATATAAATAATGGAAAAGAAGATATATTAGTAGATTGGGATGATTATAATTTACATTATAGGAATGACGAATCTTGGGTATTTGGTACTAGAGATCATGGATGTTCTTCTATCATAGAAAATGAATTTAAGACTATATTAGATGATAATGATATAAAATATAGTCAGCATTTTTATATAAATCATAATGGAAAGCGATATTTTTATGATTTTAAGGTAGATAAAATTCTCATTGAATTAAATCCATCTGCTACACATAATTCTACTTGGAGTCCATATAATAATCCATTAGAAGAAGATTATCATTATAATAAATCACAAGCAGCACTTGAAAATGGATATAGGTGTATAAATATTTGGGATTGGGATGATATTAATATTCTTATGTTTATATTGAAGCCAAGACAGACTGTATATGCTAGAAATTGCGAGATAAGAGAAGTAACTAGTATTGACGCTAGAGATTTTTTAAATCAATATCATTTTCAAGGATATGCTAAAGATGCTATTAGATATGGTTTATATTATAAAAATGAATTAGTATCTATTATGACTTTCGATACGCCTCGCTATAATAAGAATTATGATTTTGAGTTAGTCAGATATTGTTCAAATAAAAACATTATTGGAGGAGCTGAAAAGTTATTTAAGCATTTTACTTCGAATTATAAAGGTTCTATTATAAGCTATTGTGATTTAAGTAAGTTTACAGGTGACATTTATAATAAATTAGGTTTTACATATAAGAATTATTCAATTGGAAAACATTGGTATAGTTTTGATCTAAGTAAACACATCACAGACAATCTTCTTAGGCAGTTAGGATTTGATAAATTATTTGGATCTATATATGGGAATTTTGGAAAAGGAACTTCAAATAATCAATTAATGATAGACCATGGATTTGTAGAAATATACGATTGCGGGCAAGCAGTATATACGTATAATAAAAGGTAGTTAGTATTTAACTAGCTACCTTAGGGGAGTATAAAGTATATCTACAAGTACTATTTAATTATATATATAATTGGAGGAAAATTTTTATGCAGGTAAAAGGACATTTGATAGAAATTGAAGGTATTGATAAAACTGGAAAGAACTTATTACAAGAATATATTGTAAAACTATCTAATTACAAATATATTGTACATCCAAGAGGTATTTTATCTGCATTAGTGTATTCCAATAAATATCAGCGTAATTATGATTATGAATTCAATTATAAACCAATTATTGTTTATTTAGACGTAGATGAGCCTGATAGACAAATTAGATGTGAAATAAATAATGAACCTGCTATTAGTGCCTTAACGGATCGAATATTGTTTGAGCAGAGTTTAGAACAATTACAACAGGAAGGATATACAATATTAAAATATAATACATCTGTAATGACTCCATATGCAATAGCTAAAGATGTAATAAATAAAATTGAAAATAAAGATGATATGAAAGGAAATTAATATGAGTCTATTAAATTACAAAAATAAACCTACTAATAATTCAGTGGATTTAGATACGCCTTATGAAATACCTATTAAAAATGTAGCTATTAGAGATGTATCAATCAAAGAACCATTTAATAAAAAGACAATATCTAGAAATGTTGAGTCTAGTAAAAAAGTTACGAAATTATATTCGGTAGAAGAAGTAAATAACTTAAAATTAGGAATTTGCAATTTAACCGGTAGTCCAATCAAGGCAGGCATAAATTCTAACTCAAATGAAATTATAAATATTTGTATGCAGATAGATTCAGTCGCTAATTGTGAAATTATAAATACTTATGACGGTGATGTAGAATTTAATAGTGTATATGTTGAAAATGCTAATCCTAATAAGTATGATGCGATGTTAGTTATGAATAGCCATGCTAATTTCTTTGGTGGAGTAAAGAATGAAGGTGTATTACAATTATACCAATTCTTAGCCAAAATAAAATGTCCTATATTTTATTTGTTTAATGATACCAATTTACCATTTGCTCAATTATGGGGACAGATAAAAGGAAGAACTTGGAATACTCTTACAGAAAATGATGTCAAAATCGATGTTCCATTCTATGTAATATCGCAATTTAATAATTTAGATAAGTTTATAAAAGATAAAACCGAAAAGCAAATACCAATTCAAGATATTAGAGTAATAGATTTTGGAGTATGGTTATTGCAGGATTATAAAACAAAATATGTTAATAATCTCGGTGAATACGATTTTATTTATGGCGGATCATTTAGAGGCGGTAGAAGAGAAGCTAAATTTAAAGATTTCTTCTATAATAGAACTGTAAATACTGCCATATATGGATCTATGAAAGCTAAACAGTTTAAAACTACGACTGAAAACGATATTGAACCTAACTGGTTAGGTAGAGTAAATAGCACAGAGGTAATAAATACAAATGCAAAAGGATTTTCTACTATAATTGTAGGAGAGAAGAATTATAATAATAATATAGAAACTATTAGATTATACGAGGCAATGCTAGCAAATTGTATAGTATTTATTGATAATGATTTTGATTCTGAACATAAAATATTAAATAATGATTTTCAATATATTAAATCTGGTAATGAGATTGATGATAAAATCAAATATTTAAAACAACATCCAGAATATGTAAAAGAATTAATTGACAATCAAAATAAATATCTAGAAAGAAAATCACAAATTAACTATATAATGGAAATTTTAAGTTTTATAAAGGAGAACATTTAATGTACGATAGAATAATTATAGGTGCTGGTATATATGGATTATATGCAGCAATACAGAGCGCTAAAAAAGGATATAATGTATTAGTTATTGAAAAAGATGAACAGGCAGTGTCTAGAGGATCATATATAAATCAAGCTAGATTACATAGTGGGTATCATTATCCTAGAAGTAAGGAAACTGCTTCTAAATCAAGAGATTATTTCTTTAGGTTTTTAAATGATTTTGAATCTGCTATAAATAAGAATTTTAAACAGTTATACGCAATTTCTCATAAAGATTCATTAACTACTAATGAAGACTTTAAGCAATTTTGCGAAGATTTACATATTAAATGTGATCCAGTAGATGCATCTACATATTTTAATGATGATATGGTAGATGGTTTATATGATACTTTAGAATATGCTATTGATAATGATGAAGTTAGACGTATTTTATTAAATAAAGTAGCAGAACATAATAATATTACTATTTTATATAATACTAGTGTAGTAGATTTATATTATGATAAAGGTACATCTACTTATACTATAATTACAAATAATGACTCATATAGCGCTAAATGGGTATTAAATGCTACTTATGCTAGTACGAATCAAATATTATCTATGTTACATTTACCTAATTTAGATATTAAGTATGAGCAGTGTGAAGTAATTTTATGTGAAGTGTCCGATAATATAAAAAATGTGGGAATAACTGTAATGGATGGTCCATTTTTCTCAATTATGCCTTTCGGTAATACTGGACTACATTCGTTGACATCAGTATGCCATACCCCACATATAACTTCGTATAACAAAACTCCTATTTATGAGTGTCAGGCAAATAGAGCTACTTGTACAGAACAGCAATTATGTAATTGTAATACCTGTAAATATGCTCCTATTTCAAAGGAAAATGAAATGTTAGATTTAGCTAGAAAATATCTAAAAGAAGATATTAAGATAAATCCTGTAAGACATCTATATGCAGTTAAGCCTATATTAAATTCATGTGAGAAGGATGACGCTAGACCAACATTAATTAAACAATACAGTAAATATCCAAATTTCTATACTGTATTTTCAGGAAAGCTTAATACTATATATGATTTGGATGAGGTGATTTAATGATAAAAGGATTAATTGGATATACTGGAACTGTGGGACAAAGCATTTTAGATGTTATTCCAGATATAACATATAAATACAATTCAAAAAATATATCAGATATTCATAATATGCAATTTGATGTTTTATATATTGCTGGAGTATCTGCTAATAAGTGGTTTGCTAATAGTAATAATGTCGAAGATTTAGCTAATATTAAATCATTACTAAACGATTTAAAAACAGTTAAGGCTAAACAAGTAATTTTAATATCTACTATTGATATTGACTATTTTCCAAACGAACCATATAGTATAAATAGAGAATTTTTTGAATTTGAAATTCAGAAAATGTTTAGCAATACTTATGTTATTAGATTGCCAGGCCTTATAGGAAAACATATAAAAAAGAACTTTATATATGATTGTAAGCATATGATTCCTAAATTCTTTAAGGATAACCTTGATCCAGAATTATGGCCATATTATTATTTTAATGGTAAAGTATATAGCTTAAAAGATAATGCAGATAAGGATAAATTATTACCTATACTAATAAGCAAAAAGCTTACGGCTTTAAGATTTACTAATGCTAACTCTGTTTACCAATTTTTTGATCTATCTAATATTAAAGAAGTAATTCGCATTGCATTAAATAATAACATAAGATTGCTTAAGGTATCGTCTTATCCTATAAGCACAAAAGAAATATGTTTACATTTAAATATAGATCATAATTTATTAGGTTCCGGAACACCTATTGTGTATGATAAATTAACTGATTTTATATTATTATCAAAAGAAGCTATATTACAGAGTATAACTACTTATATGGAGGGATAATTTATGCAATCTACTGTTTCTAAAATATGTGGTTTATCTAATACAGAAATAAATAAATATATAGACATAAATGTATTTGAAGTAGTTAGATTAAACATTACTGGACAGGCTTGTAGTGCACAATCTATATTTTACAAACTATTTGACAAACCGATATTTGAAAATACTAATAATATGAAAGAAGCATTAGATGCATTAGAATGGTGTAAGGATATTCCAAACATTGTATTTGGTAATCCTAAACTTAGAAATGTAAATTCTTTAACTGAAAAACAAAATGCAATAGATTTTTTTAATGAATATACTCAACGATATAATAATATTATATCAATAGAACCATTGCACGCTAGTTACGGAACAAATTTTATAACATCATATAAAGAAGCTATAAAGTTTATAGATAAGTTAAATAATCCTAGAGTTAGAATTAATCTTGATATTGGATCGTGCTCTATTGAGCAGGAAGACATTTTAAATATTGATTATATAAATCATGTTCATATAAGTGGGCAGCATTTGCAAAAAATAGATGAAAAAAATTTAAATTATTATAAAAAAGTAGTTTCTTTTTTACGAGAATCATGTTATAATAAATACGTATCACTTGAAACACTAAATTTTGAAGATGATATAAATATATTTATTGATATTATGGAGGGAAATTAATGATTGGATTATTTTGTAGTACAGGTATAGTAAACAATCATAAAATAATTATACGAAACTGGTTTAGATCAATGATTAATATACTTGGACCCGAAAATGTAGTAGTATTTTATAATGGCAATTCAAATCGATTTAAAAATCTTATTAATATTAAAGAAACTCGATACGAATGCATTTATGTAGATGACAGTGAGGATTGGAAGGATTACATTAATAAATGTAAAAAAATATTTAAAAAGAATAAGATAGATACTTTAATAAATTTTAGAATGACTATGGTAAGAACTGCTACAGGAGATAATTATTACCTATATGAACATTTTGATGAATTATATAATAATAAACAGTATGATTGTGGATTAAATTACGTTATAACTAAGCAGTTATTATCAAAATACGCAGTACTCAAATCTGCTAATGATTTAGGTATAAAACTTATTCAGTTTATGACAGATCCTCAAGAATCTAATATGATTAAGTACTTTAATAATTCAGGATGTAGAGCATATATATTAAATAAAACCAATTTAGATAATACTTATTATATGCCATCATGTGAATATGAGTACTTATCTAATATTATAAACATTCCAAAAGAATTAGATTTTGTATTTTATGGTACTGCTATAACTGACGATCGAAATTATCTTATTAATGATATTGAAAAGTTAAAAAAGATTAATAATAGTGATGTACAAGTAATAACATCAGTTAAAAACGGTACAAATAAATGTATTCCACAAGATAAATATTTAGAGTTAATTGCTAAATCTAAATATACACTAGTAATACCTTCATATGATAAAACTACATTTAGTTCATTAAGATTTTTTGAGGCTATTCAACGTAAGTGTTTACCATTAATATTAGATACATGTAATTTGACTGATATAAAAAATACTTATCCTAATTTGTATAAAATTATTAAAAAGTATCTAATTGTAAATTTTGATTCTATAAATAATGCAATACAGTCTCTCGATAGAGAAGATATATTAAACAAAATATATAATTGTAAAGATGTAAAACAATTACAGGACATCGACTATTGCAGAAATGCATGGTTAAATATATTATAAATTATTTTAAAGGAGGATATTACAATGAGTAAACCTGATAAGGAAATTGTTGATTATCTTAACATTACGGAAAACATTCCAGCATTAAAGCAAGCAGCTAATTCATTAATTTTATCCATTATTGCGCAGAATTGTACAGATTATTTTAGAGACGCTAGATCAGTTATGTTTGGTAACGCTAGCTATAAAGTATCTGAAAAGACATTTAGAAGAAAAGTAGAAGGATATAAGCAATGGTTTTTAGATCCTAATAGTGAATTTAATACCTTCTATAAAAACTTATATCAGCTTACTACAGACAATCCAGATATTATAGAAAGTAAAATATTTGACGGCGAAGCAATAGTAGCAAAATTAGATGAAATGGTTGCTGATACTGAAACATATCCAGATAACTATTATGATTTTGTATCAAAAGTACATATCTAATAAAATTAATACTCCATCATCTATTTATTAGGTGGTGGAGTTTTTCTATTTAATAAAATATCCATTTATGATATAATAATTATATTATATATATGGAGGAAACCATATGACAAGAAAAGAATATATTATAAATATAGAAAAATTAAATTATTACACAAAAAAGTATGATGAAGGCAATCCAGAAATAAGTGATGAGGAATGGGATCAATTATATTTTGATTGTAAACTATATGAAGATGAAACTGGATATATAGATCCTAAGTCTCCTACATCTACAATTCAGTATGATGCAACAAATACTTTAAAGAAAGTAACACATGATCATCCAATGCTTTCTCTTTCTAAGACTAAGGACAATGTAGTAATGATCGATTGGTGCAAAAAGAGAAAAAGTAAGGTATTAGTAATGTTTAAGATGGATGGTCTTACATGTTCTCTCAGATATGAAAATGGAAAGTTAGTTTCTGGTCAAACTCGTGGAAATGGACGTGTCGGTGAAGATATTACAGAGAATGTTAAGAGACTTCCTTCAGTTCCTAAAACTATTCCTATAAAAGAAACTCTTGTCATTGATGGTGAGGTTATTTGTAAATATGATGACTTTGAGAATTTCTCAGATATATATAAGAATCCAAGAAATTTTGCTTCTGGTTCTATAAGACTCGATAATCCTGATGAATGTGAAAAGAGAATGCTTACATTTGTAGCGTGGGATAAAATTACTGGTACAGAAGATCTAGATGTTAAACTTAAGCAGCTTGAAGATCTTAATTTTATAGTTGTTGATTGGGAATATGCAGATATTAATAATATGGAAGAGCAACAGGAAAGAATGAGACAGAAAGCAGCTGCTAAGAAAGATCCTATTGATGGTCTAGTATATAAAATTAACAATTATGAAGAATATATAGCAGAAGGTGTTAATGAGCATGATTTCGCTGGCGGAAAAGCTTTTAAGTTTAGTAATGTTTATTATAATACTAATCTTGTTGATATTAAATGGACAGTTGGTAAAACAGGTGTTATTACACCTACAGCCATTGTTGAACCAGTTATTATTAATGGAGCTACAATTCGACACGCATCTATGCATAATTTAACAATTATGAAATCTATACTTGGTGATCATCCATATGTAGGTCAGCCAGTACAAATTTGTTTAGCAAATGAGATTATTCCACAGTTAAAGAAAATCATGTAAAGGAAATAAATATGATTATATGTAAAATATGTAATAAAGAGTTTTCAGCATTAAAGGCATTAATGATAAATATATTGGGGGATTAAATATGACTGATAGAAGAATTAAAGAACCATGTCCATTTTGTGGAACTAAAGCAGAAGATATTCAAATTACACATTATAAGGATGGAATAAATAAAATCAAATGTCCTAATTGTAATGTTACTTTTGATGGTTTTTATGGTAAACAAGAAGTTATAGACATGTGGAATAGAAGATATAGATAGTTCGCTGTAGAAACTAACAAAAATTGTAAAGGTTATATATATTTGAAAAATATGAAAATGATATGAGGTGATATTATGATTAATAATAATAAAATAATGTATATTGAACCTATAGTGCAATATATAAAATCAAAGCCTGAAGTAAATAAGTTAGTAGTATATGGTGAATCTATAAATCCAGATATTTCTGAACCAGAAAGTATTGATTTTGCAGTTGGATTAGTAAATGATGAAGATGCTACTAATTATGCATTATTAGGAGATATATTATCATTTATTGGTGATATTGTAGATGATGGTGATTGTTCTCTAGTACCAATTAGTGAAAAGATTTTATCTAAAGCTTGTTGGGAAGAAGTTAATAATGGTGAAATTTTATATAAGTAGCTATAAAAAAGAATCAATATAAATTGGTTCTTTTTTAATGTGGAGGTGTAATATGAATAGAGATTTACGATTATCTAGTGATAAAGGCATGTTAGAAGAAGGTTGTATGTTAATTAATAAAGGCTTACGTTTAGGAACGCATGCTAAAGAAGAATTAGATTTATCTGATAGAGATGATAATTCTACAGGTATAGGTTGTTATATGATAGCACAAAGTATTGAATTATTGATAAAAGGTATGTGTTTTATATTTGATCATACTCCACCTACACATCATATATTAAAGCATAGTGCTAGAATACTAATATTAATTAGAGAAACAACAGTTCCAGAATTAGCATTTATTCAAGATGGATTAGAAGATATTAGTGATAATACTTTTGCTTATATTATTCAAACTTGGCAGAAAAATGGAAGATATGATTTTTTAACAGCTGACCAAGAATATATAGATAAAGCTGAATTGATTTATACTGACTTAAAAAGATTCGTAAAAAATAATAGTTTAGATGAATTAGATTAAAAAATCTATTTATTTTATGATATAATATATATATAATAAATTTTTATTTTAAAAGAGGAGGACATATTATGATAACCGCAAAATGGGCTGGAAAATATCCTAATTTATGTTCTGGTATTTGGAAATTATATAAGGATGGTGAAGATATATCCAATATGATACCAGAAGAACTCAGGAATACACATATGAATACATTTGGTACCTATAGTCGTTGGCACTTTGAAGATTTGGATGTATTTTGGGATAGCTATGATGATGGCTTAGATGGTCCTGATTGGATTAGCGAAAATGATAAATGGTTGAGTAAAATTACTCCAGATTATCAAGAAAAAATGGAAATCTTTTATGCTATTCAGGCTGAAGATTGGCGACATAGTAGCTGCGGTGGCTGCATATAAAAACAATAAATTTGCTCGATAATTATGATAAGTTTTTTATAGAAATAGGTCCAAAACTATTTATAAGAAGCTCATTTTTTAATATAATAATTGATATCTTAATGGTAGATTTAATATAAAACTATTTACATCAGACTAGAACTATAATAATATAAATATATAATTTATTTATGGAGGAATACTAATGAAAATTATAGAAATACCTACAGAATGTCCTATTTGTGGTGGACCTACCGAGATAGAGCAGAAATATAATACTAAAGTTTTAGTATGTACTAATCCAAACTGTAGAGCAAAAATTGAAGGTAAATTGCTTCATTTTATTGGAGCTCATGGATTAGATATTGAATCAATGTCTACAGCTACGGTAAGAGATCTTATAGATTTAGGTTGGTTTGTTAAGATGGCAGATATTTTTAATCTCAAAGATCATAGAAAAGAATGGATTAATATGAAAGGTTATGGTGAAAATTCTGTAGATAAAATTCTTGAAGGTATTCCTACTTCACTCGAACTTTGGAAAATCATTGCTTCAGCTGGTATTCCAAATGTAGAAAAGCAGACAGCTATACTTTTAGCAGATGAATTTAAGACATGGGATAATTTTATAAACGCTATCAATACTAAGTTTGATTTTACTAAACTTAATGGTATTGGTGAAACTACTGCTAATGTAATTTCTACATTTGATTATTCAGAAATTAATGAAGTAATGAAGTATATTACAATTAAAGAACAGGTTACTGGTGGTAAGCTAGATAATATGAGTTTTTGTATTACTGGTTCTTTAGTAGCTTATCCAAATAGAGATACTTTAGTTAAGGTAATCGAAGCAAATGGAGGTAAAATCGCCGGTGTAAATAAAAATCTTACATATCTTATTTGTAATAATAAAACTTCTACTTCAGGTAAAAGTAAAAAAGCTAAGGATCTTGGTATAAAGGTAATTACTGAAGAAGAATTTAACTCGCTATTAAATTAAATATAAATATTTTTTAGAGCTCATATAAATTATGAGCTCTTTTTAATGTTCTATTTAATTATATAAATTTCGTAACAATACTAACTACGTTTAAATAAATAGTTGTAATTGCTATGAAAATAAAGTTCTATTTAATTATATAATACCGAAATATATTACTAAAAAGAGAGGGAAACAATGAAAAGGATAATATGCTTTATAAGCTTATTATGTTTACTGTTTTGTTATCCTATACGGTAGGGGCGAAGTGGACACGTCCGTAAGAATAAGGATTG
>Ga0326513_10002794_pt1 | contig 12787 bp, 11 predicted proteins | sample 2_2465_0518_D_FD_203654 | JGI IMG/M metagenome (GOLD analysis project Ga0326513, IMG submission 203654) | Bovine rumen microbial communities from UC Davis, California, United States - 2_2465_0518 | ecosystem: Host-associated > Mammals > Digestive system > Stomach > Rumen | place: USA...
AAAGAAGGCGTGAAGAATTCTGCAACATTCCGGTTTATGGCCAGGTATAACAACATTGCCTTTGAAGAGGATTTGCAGAAAGAACAGGATAGGTTCAACACGCTTGCCGGTAAAAAAGGCGGCATGACGCTTCTTTTCCCAAAAACTTATGAAGACCTGAAGCAGATCGATTCAAAACCGTTCGTTGCCGACAGCGAAACAATGAAAACGATCAGAGATCGTGTCAACAGCTATTTTGGCACGAACGATGATATTCTGATGAATAAGGCTTACGGTGATACCTGGACAGCGTTCTATGAGGGCGATACCGAGCCTTGGGCAGTTCAGTTATCTGAGGTGATGCTGAAGCTGTTTCAGAATCTTGGCGAACTGAGCGGAACTGATGCGGCTGTTGTGATCAATGCCAATCGAATGGTTTATATGGCAACCAAGGAGCGGCTTAACATTTCCGCAGAGCTGATTGATAGAGGCGTTCTGAATCGTGATGAAGTGCGTGAGATTTGGAACCTTCCTCCGATCCCGGACGGCAACGGAAAAGAATACGTTATCCGTGGTGAATACATGAATGCTGATGAAAAAGTCAGCAGTGACGGCAAGAAGAAACCGGATAAGAAAGATAATGAAGATGAGGGTGATGAAGATGACACCGATGGAAAAGATTAATGAGAAAATCGGCAGCGGACGTGAATACCGGCGCACTGCTGATTTTTTTGCAGAAAAAAGAAATCTTGAAGATGGATCCGAAGAGAAGCGGGTAAGCGGTTACGCTACCACGTTCAATAATGAATATCTTCTTTATGATTTCGGTGATTATAGAGTGTTTGAACAGGTGGACGCTCATGCTTTTGATGACTGCGACATGTCCGATGTAATCATGCAGTATGATCATCAGGGCAGAGTGTTTGCAAGATGCTCCAATAACACTCTTACGCTCAGAGTGGATGAAAAGGGCCTTTCCATTGAGGCCGATCTGAGCGGCACACAGATTGGTCAGCAGCTTTACGAGGAAATCAAGGGCGGTTATACAACCAAGATGTCTTTTGGTTTCCGAGTGAAGGAAGACAAGACCGAGACTGTCTATGACCGTGAAACAAACATTGTCACGGTGCATAGAACCATTACCAAAATTTCAAAGCTGTATGATGTGTCGGCAGTGAGCCTTCCGGCAAATGACAGCACTGAAATTTCGGCCCGTAATTACTCTGAGGGAGTCATCAGAGAATTGGAAGCGGAGCGACTGAGGGCTGAAGAGGAAGCAAGAAAGAAAACCCTATTAAAACTACTATTGGAGGTTTAAAAAATGCGTATTGACGAAATTGAGGCCAGAAAGGCCGAAATCAATAAAATGATCAATGATAAAGATGCACAGTATGATGTGGACGCTCTCCTGGAGGAAGTCCGCGCCTTGAATAAAGAGGCCGAGGAGATCCGCAACCAGAACAGCAAGATGGATGAACTCCGCAAGGGTGTGTCTGCCGACACCGCTGCCACTCTTCGCCAGGTGGTTCGCACTGAACAGAGTGCGGATGAAAAACGTGCGCTTGACTTTGTTCGCACCGGCAAGATGGAAATCCGTCAGCTTCTCAGCACCGGTCACATTGCGAAACCAACCAAGGTCGGCGGCATCAGCGGCCTGGGTGCTGTTGCATCCGGCATTGTTGATGATGTAAACGCTATTCCCCTGACCGGCTCCGGTGCGTGGATTGCCGCTTATAAGGCAACCGATGCGGCTGCGGCTGCTGTTACCGATGGCAATGCTGTTGCTGGCACCGCTTCCACCTACAACTATGTAACGATCAATCCGGCTGAGTGGGGCATTCTTGATGAGATTTCCAAGCAGGTCAAGAAGATGAGTCCTCTTGACTATGAAGGTGCTATTAAAGATTCCGCTCTCATCGCTCTTCGTGCGTTTGCCGCCTCCAAGATCGTTGCTGCTGTCCAGGCTTCCGCTCTTGCTGAAACCAGAAACAGCATCGCTCTTGATGCGACTTACCTGCGTAAGCTGCGTCTGAAGTTCCGTGCCATTGAGGGCAAGGGTAATGTCAAGCTGTACCTCACTCAGAATGACCTCAGTACCCTGGGCGATGTGCGCGGCACCAATGAGAAAAAAGCTGTATTTGAGATCACCTTTGATGACGGCAGCGTGACCAGCGGCATCATTAAGGACGGCGGCCTTGCTATTCCGTTCCGTGTTGATGACAATCTGACCGATGGCGTTCAGCTCTTCGGCCAGCCTGGTGCCATTGACATGCCCATGTGGGACAACTATGCAGTTGAAACCGATGAGGGCGGCGATTACTTCAAGCGCAATATGATCGGTATTCGCGGCCTTCAGACTGCAAATGCTGATCTGGTTGCCTATCACGGTATGCAGATCATCAAACAGGCTGCGACCTGATTTTGAGCGTTAGAGGGAGGGGTAAAACTCTCCCTCTGTTTGTAGCAAAGGAGAATGAATCATGCTTGAGCATGTGAAAGTAGCTCTGAGAATCAAAACAAATATCTTCGATGAAGAGATTCAAACCTTAATCGATGATTGTTTGCTTGAGCTTGCCGGTTTTGGCATTTACCGTAAGGATGAGCATTTGAAGATGGGAATCTATGATCAGCAGATTCAGAATGCCGTTGTGTTTTACTGTAAATGGAAATTCGGCAACAATCCTGATGCAGAACGTTGGGCCGATATTTACCATGACAAGGTGACAAAGCTCCTTTGTATGACAGGTTATGGTTTGCCTGTAGAAACATCTTCGGAGGTGTAGCAAATGGATATGTCAGACGTTCTGACGCTGATTGCTGTCACCTATGAGAAAGATGAAATCGGGCAGCGTGTGCCGGTAGAGTCGAGAAGAGATGTTTTCTGCGCAGTCAACAGCGTTGGTCAGCGTGAATGGTTTGAAGCCGGTAGAAACGGACTGAAAGCGGAATATCAGGTTGAAATGTTTGCACCGGATTATGAAAAGGAAGAGCTTTGCGAGTATGACGGTGCAAGGTACGGAATTTACCGCACCTATAAGCGTGACGCTGATCATATAGAGCTGTATTTGGAGCGTAAAGCCGGAGTGTGAACTATGGCAAAGGTCGGCAAAATCAAAATTGATGCGCTTGCGTCAACTGTGATGAAAGAGCTTGATAATTACGCTTACATTGCCGGTGAAACTGTCAATAAGGCTGTGAAAGAAGCGGCTGATGAAGTCGCTGATGTTGTAGCCGCAAAAGCTCCTGTCAGAACCGGTGAATATAAGAGCCAGATTGATTCAGGTGAAGGAAGCGCAAGAGGAAAAGGCCGGTATTCCGCAAAGGTCTTTGTCAACGGTGGTAAATACCGGATTGCACACCTTCTTGAACATGGACACGCAAAAGGCGGTTGGGCTGCCGGTTATCGTAAAGGGAACAAAGGTCACGCATCACGAAAAGGTGGCCGTGTTCCACCTTCTCCCCCTGGTGGACACTGGAAACCGGCTGCGGATGTGGCACCTGAAATTCTTGTGCAGAAAATAAAGGAGGGGCTTGATTGACTCTCACTGAAATTAAAACATTGTTGGAAGGCATTGAAGGTTTTTCGGATAAGGTCACTTATTATGCGTGGCCGGTTGGTGAAGCTCCTTCTTTGCCTTTTTTATGCTACTTGGAAACAGGTGCAGATAATTTTGGAGCGGATAACAAAGTTTATTATTCCGCAAAGCAAATTGACATTGAACTGTACACGCAAAACAAATCGTCTGCGGATGAGGCATTGGTTGAATCAGCACTTACCAACGCTGATATCTTTTGGACGAAGAGCGAAGAATACATTAATGATGAAAAGTGCTGGATGATTACTTATGAAATTGAGGTGTAAAAAATGCCAGATGCAACTGAAAACAAAGTCAGATTTGGTCTGAAGAATGTTTACTATGCAATTCTGAACGGTAACACATACGGAACGCCTGTTGCCATTCCCGGCGCGGTCAATCTGGATTTGGATCCTTCCGGCGAGACGAATAAATTCTACGCTGATAATATCGCTTACTATGTCTCTTCCAGTAACCAGGGCTATGAGGGCAGTCTTGAGATTGCCAAAATCCCTGATTCCATGCTGAAGGATGTGTGGGGATACACCGAAGGTGCCACTTCCAAGGTTCTGACCGAAAATGCAGAGGTTGAGCCGAAAGCTTTTGCTCTGCTCTATCAGATCAATGGTGATCAGGACAATGACCTGTTTGTACTCTACAATGTGACGGCTGCGCGTCCCACAATCGGCTCTCAGACGATTGAGGAAGCGAAAGAGCCGAATACTCAGGAGTTTGATATCACGGCTGCTCCTATGTCAGACGGCAAGGTTTTTGCCAAGACTACCAAAGACACACCGAAGGCAACGAGAGACACTTGGTTTACCAGCGTTTTTGTTGAATCTTGAGGTAACAGCCGATGACAAAAACTGCAATCATCGGCGGTAAAGAATATCGGATGAGGGCTTCGGCCCTCACTCCGAGGCTTTACCGTTCTTTTTTTAAGCGTGACATTATCCGTGATATGCAAGGCCTGATCACGGTTTATAACAAGGTTTTGACTGTGCAGAAAGATGAGAACGCAACTCAGGAAGATGTTGATGCGGCAAGCATGGAACTTCTTGAGCATCTTGAGGTATTTGAAAATACTGCATGGATCTTCTGCAAAGAGGCCGGTGAAGATGTTAAGAATTCGCCTGAAGAATGGCTTGACAGCATTGACGGTCTTTTCAGCATCTATGAAGCAATGCCGGTTATCATTGAGCTTTGGACAGATCAGCAGATCACCACGGCAAAACCAAAAAACCCGGCAGGGCCACGGTAAGAGAAACAACAGGCTCACTGTTCATGCTTCGGTGCGCTGAGTTGGGCTTATCGAATGAGGCCCTATCACAAATGACGATGGGCATGGTCTATGACATGCTTATTGAAAAGAGCAATGACAATGAGAAATACCCAATCAAGGCAACGCAAGAGGATATCAAGCGTTTCTTTGGTTAGGAGGTAATATAATGGCGGATAAAATCAGAGGCATTACAATTGAATTAGATGGCGATACCAGTAAATTAACCGCCAGCCTGAAAGGTGTAAATAATGCTGTAAAGTCTACTCAGAGACAGTTGAAGGATGTTGAACGCCTTCTGAAACTGGATCCGAAGAACACGGAACTTCTGAGACAGAAGCAACAGCTTCTTGCACGTTCTATCCAGGAAACAAAATCAAAGTTGCAGGAATTGAAAAATATTCAGGCAACTATGGACGCAAACGGAGTTGATAAAAACTCCGATCAATATCAGGCTCTTCAGAGAGAAATCATAGAGACAGAGAACCGGTTAAAAGAGCTTGAACGTGAATACGGTCGGTTTGGTTCTGTGGCTGCTCAACAGGTTGCAGCCGTAGGTCGGCAGATGCAAGAGCTTGGTCAGAAAGTTACCGCTGTCGGTCAGCAGATGACAAGCACTCTGACTGTTCCGATTGTCGCTGCGGCGGCTGCCGGTGTTTCAAAGTTTGCGGAATTTGATAAGACCATGACCCTTGTCAATCAGACAATGGGCAATTCAGCTGAAGAAGCTGATTTGCTGAGAGCTGCTATTGATTCTGCGGCTGCTCAGTCTACATTCAGCATGGCAGATGCTGCAACGGCTGTTTTGAATTTTGCAAGAGCAGGTCTTGATGCAGAACAGGCAGCTCAGACGCTTGCACCGGCGATGAACCTGGCGGCCGGTGCCGGTGGTGAACTTGACACCGTTTCTGCCGGTCTTGTCGCTACTATCAACGGCTTCGGAGACAGCTTTGCCAATGCGTCAAGTTATGCAGATATCTTTGCGGCGGCTTGTAATAACTCAGCACTTGATGTAAACAGTCTTTCATCTGCTATGAGCATTGCGGCACCGATTTTCCGCACTGCCGGTTACAGCGTAAATGATGCCGCACTGTATATGGGTGTCATGGCAAATAACGGCATTGATGCCAATACAGCGGCAAACGCTCTGAAAACAGGTATTGCAAGGCTGGCTTCTCCGACTTCTGAAGCAGCTGACATGATGAGCAAGTTAGGATTGGAAATCTTCAATGCTGACGGCTCTATGAAGGACAGTTTGACCGTTCAGAGCATGTTGCATGAGAGCTTTGCAATGCTGAGTGAAGAGGAACAGATTGCGGCGGCTTCTGCGATTTTCGGCAAAAACCAGATGTCAAACTGGTTGGCTTTGATCAATGCGGCTCCGGCTGATGTTAACAAGCTGTCACAGGCTCTTGGCAATTGTGCCGGTACGACAAACGCAATGGCACAGGCAATGATGAGCGGTTTCGGCGGTGCAATTGAGCAATTGAAATCATCTCTTGATGTATTGATGACAAGAGTTGGTGAGATCGTTGCTGAGATCATTACACCGCTGATTGCCAAGATTCAGGAGCTTATTAATAAGTTTCTGAGCATGGATGAAGGAACACAGAAACTGATCGTGACCATTGCTCTGATCGTTGCGGCAGCTGGGCCTTTGCTGATCATTATCGGTAAAGTTATCAGTGCGGTTGGAACAATCTTGACGTTTGTGCCGAGGATTGTGAGCGGCGTGAATGCGGTCATCGGCATTGTTACGAAGATCGGGCCATTGGTGATGAGCGCGGTTCAGCTGATTTCAAGCGGTCTGACTTCGCTCTTTACGATGATTGCCGCAAATCCTGTTATCTTGGTTATTATGGCGATCATTGCGGCTGTTGCTTTGCTCACGGTGTTTATCATTACTCACCTGGATCAGATCAAGGCTTATATCGCGGCATTCCGTGAAATGCTTTCCGAAACCGTTGCGAACGTGAAAACGGCTATTGCAAACGGGATTCAGAGCATTCAGCAAAGCATTATGGCTGGTTTGTCAAATGCATTAGCTTTTATCATGAGTCTTGTTGATACTATCAGAGGTCTTGTTGATACGCTGATTAACAGCATGGCTGCAAAGATAGCGGCTTTTGTCATTAAGGTTCAGTCAATCGGTCAACAGTTGATTGGTGTTGCTCATAACGTTTATGCCGGTATTGTCGGCATCTTCAACGGTATTCAGGCTGTTGCAAGCAGCATTGCCGGTGGTATTTCCAGTTTTGTAAGCAGCATTTGCAATGCGGTAATTGCTCAAGTAAATGCTGTAATTGCATGGTTGAGACAGGTTGCAGCCGCTATTTCAAGTATGTTTGGCGGCGGCGGTGGTCATGTTAGTGCCGGTCGAGTCGGTCGAATGGCTGTCGGTGGCACGATTTCACAAGGTGCATCTGTGGTTGGTGAAAATGGGCCTGAGTTGCTGACAATGGTTGGTAATAAAGCTCAGATCACACCGCTCACCGGTAATCAGGCAGAAACCGCACTTTCAAGGCTCGGTGGCCTGGGCGGCGGTGATACAAAGGTATATGTCAACTTTACCGGCAGTCTGTCACAGCTTGCAAGAGTGCTTCAGCCGGTTATTCAGGTTGAAACAGACAGGCGCGGCCCGTCACTGGTCAAAGCGTGAGGTGGTTATATGGCAACTACAAAAATCACAGTTGACGGAATTGAATATAACATCCGAATGAAGTTTGAGACGCTCCACAGGGCCTTTGAGATTCTTGAAGGCCCTAACAGCGGAACAGCAATCAGCGGTCGGATTATTCGGGACATCATCGGCACAAAGTATTCTTATCAGGTTGACGTCGAACCGGATCCGGCTGACCCTGAAAGTTATGATGCTTTTTATCAGCTGATTACATCACCGGAAGATTCACATATGGTTTCTTTTCCATACGGCCAGGAAACAATCACATTTGAGGCTGTGATTGAAAGCGGCAATGATAAGTTTATGGGTATTGTAGGTAGCAAGAGGCGGTGGAGCGGATTGAGCATTGTTTTCAAGGCGATAGAGCCTCAGAGGTAATGGAATATGAAACAATATCAGATTGTTATCGGTGATCTTGAAGCTCCGCTTTTTTCGTTTCGGAATCATCAAATCAAATCGTGCAATATGGAGAGTGCGGTTGATCTGATCGGCAACGAGCTTACTGTTGATACAACTGAATTTGAAATTGCTTGCAATGATGACAGTATTCGTTTCCTTCCATATGCTACATCGGTTTTGATTTACAACCAGGATAGGTTGCTCGGTAAATTTTACAGTACAGAGATAGAAAGAACCAAAGTAAATGCATACAAGATTACAGCGGTCAGCGCAATCGGTATCCTTTCTCATGAAACTTTTTATGGTGGAATGTATAACGGAGAAAGTTTTGAAGATTTAATCCGGTGGATTGTTGGGACAAACGGATTACAGCCTTATTCGGGATATTATCGGAAATGTAAAACTGTAAAAGTTGGGCCGGGTCACAATCTTGGAAATGTATATGATGCAGCAAGCAATACTCATTACACTGTTTTTAACGCAACGATGCAATCCAGGATTAAAGCGCAATTTAAGATTAATGCATTAGATACAGTATACTTGCCGAGGCTTGTTAATTTGCTTGGCCGTTGGTCGTTTCCCGTTTTAGGATGTGTTCAGCAAACCAGCGGTGATAGTGTTGTTGTAGAGCATAATTATGGAATACAACTGCAAACGTTGAATAATACAGATGATCCTTCACATCCGCTGTATAGTTATTTGATTTTTGCTTACGGTAATCAGTCTTTTAATTTAGGGATTCCAGTAGATGGATCAAGTTATGATATTGATATTAATCCATCTGAGGGAAAAGCAATCATTAACGGTGTAGAATATACTATAACAAAATCTACAAGTGATTATAAGATTCCGATACATGTGTATGCTGGTGGTGCTACAGCAGATAGTCATAACGAAACTAATAAATATATAGAAGGTAAAGAACAGCCGTTATTTATAGATGCTGAATACGGTGAATATAAGATTTATGATGAAAACGGAAACTTGCAATGTGATGCGGTGCTCGTAAAAGATGAGTATGAAAAAACATATGGTGTATATGATCTTGTAAATGATATTGAAGAGAAGCAAAATGCAAGCGCTGCCTATCAATATGATAACCTTGTCCAAAATGAAGAAATATCTGTTGGTGATATTACAGATCATCCTTCGTTTTGCAGGCAAACCGAATTGGAAACAGAGATATTAAAGTCTATAACCTTTTCCGATAATGTAAGTAATCTTAATATATATGGATGGCTTCCGATCTGCTCCAAGCGTGAAGCCATTCAGGCTTTGTTAATTTCTCAAGGCGTTATTATTAAGAAAACAGATTCCGGTGAATTGCTTCTGACAGCACCTGCTTTAGAGGAAGACGGAACAATTCAGGATGATAGAATCTATGACGGTGGAAGTGTAACCTACCCTGAAATTGTAAATTATATCGAAGTTACAGAACATGGTTACGGTAACGATACAACAAAAGCGGCTGAAGAAGTATATTCAAATAGTACAGGTGCTTCAAAAGCTTATGTTGCAGAATTCAAAAACTCTCCGATTGTTGCAGATTCTCTTGCCGCAGATAATCTGGTTGTGTGCTGTCACAATTGTAACGCTGCTGTATTAAAGGGAACAGGTACATTAAATGCAAGAACGTATGAACACAGTCAAAGCAAAATCAAGAGATTTTTAAACAATCTTCCTTCCGGGAAAAACGTCAGTGTATCTGATGCAACACTTGTCACTATGCAGAATTCAGAGGTCTTGCTTGACCGATTAGAAGCTTATTATAGCTCTGCAAGTAAAATCAAAATGTCCTTTGTTGACCAAGGTGAAAAGTGTGGTGCTGTCTATTCTTGTAATAATCCATATCATGAGGAGACAAATGCTTTTCTTGTCAGGAAAACAGAACAGGTTTCAGGAATAGTTAAAGCTGATAGTGAATTGGTTTTTGATTATGATCCTCCAACAATAGGAGAAGGATATCAGAATTACGTTATTTTGACGGGAAGCGGAATTTGGGAAACACCATCTGCCGTATATGAAAAAGATAATCCAAGAATCAGAGTCATTTTAATTGGTGGTGGAACTGGTGGAGCTGGTGGATATGCCGGTGAAGATGGTAAAGTTCCAAGTGGCATGTCATCTATTGAAGCGGCTAAAGGCGGTTCTGCTGGTGAAGGTGGAACAGGTGGAAAGATCCTAATTTTTACTATTGATAATCCAACAACAGAATTTCAGTATTCTTGTGGAGTTGGAGGAACCGGTGGTGATATCAGTACATCAACCAGAGAAAATAATATGGGAGTTGAAGGAACAGATACAACTTTTTCTGACGGGAACACATCATATTCTTCTGGTTCAGGTGAACGCCTGGAAAAAGGAGTTGCAAACTTTTTTACTGGAGATATATACGGTAAAAAGAATACTGCTGAATTAAGTGGAGCCGGTAAAGGTGGAGATGGCGGTTATTTTGTTGTCGAAGAAATGGTAGGCTTTGGTTATGCTTCACATAGTTTAGGAAACGGTGGAACTCCTTCTGATGCAGGTGGAATTTTTGGTGATCATTATTTTATAAATGGTCTTCTTGCGCTTGCCGGTGGTGCTGGCGGCGGCGGTGCATCTGGACAGCGCGGAGCTATAGGAACAGATGCAACTCCTACAACATCCGGTTCAGGTGGCGATGGCGGAAATGCTGTTGCAACACCAATGAAAGCAACTGTTTATAATGAAAAATATTATGGTCATGGTGGCTTTGGTGGCTGCGGCGGTGGCGGTGGTGGTTCTGCCGGTGTTTTCGCAGTAGGAGAAGCAGGTATAGGAGGGCATGGAGGTTACGGTGGTCACGGAGGTGAAGGCGGTGACGGCTGTGTCCTTATTTATTATTAACGGAGGGTATAGTAATGGCATTGAATGTTACAACAGCGACAGTAACGGAAAATGACATCAATGTTGTTGCTGTGCCGCCTTTGGCTCAGTGGGATGAAGGGCAGATCCTCAAAATTTCTGGTGTGGATCTGCCTGAATCTTACAGGGTTGATTTTTCAAACAAAGGCGATGCATCAACAATTCCGGCTGTCGGCACTCCTGAAGGTGTGGAGGTGCCTACTGCGCTTCTGAAAACAGGGAAGCCGATTATGGCTTATGTTGTTCTGTTTGAAGGTGATGCAGACAAAGAAACAGAATACTGGATTACGATCAATGTAAAAGCGCGTCCTGTTCCGACAGGTGTGAATTTTTCTGATGATCAATCAGAAGTAATTGATAATATCATCAGGAGCATCAACACAAGCGCAACCAGGGCGGCTAATGCAGCTGATACTGCTGAAGATGCATCACAGGCAATTCAAAATATGAGCGTTACAGCTGAAACGCTTGATACCGGCGAACCGGCTTCTGTTGCAAAGACAGTGGATCCTGAAACCGGTGCTGTTAATCTTAATTTTGGCTTGCCAAAAGGAATGAAAGGTGATGTTGGTCCTGTTGGCCCTCAAGGTGAAACAGGTGCAAAGGGTGAAACCGGTGATAAAGGTGATAAGGGAGATAAAGGCGATCCGTTCACTTATGCGGATTTCACCGAAGAACAGAAAGCCGAACTTGTTCAAGGCCCGATTCAGGAAGCTCAAACTTCAGCGGTTAATGCGGTTGGTACTGCCAGAGTAAATGCCGTTAATGCAGTCGGTCAGGCTGGAACAACTCAGGTCGGAAACGTCAACCAAGCCGGGACCACGCAGGTTCAGGCCGTGGCGGACAAGGGGGCCGAAGTGATCGGTTCTATCCCTCCGGATTACTCCGATCTGGCGGCTGAAGTTGATGATTTGAATCGCCAAATAAGTGACGTTGAGGGAAACCAGATTCCTGAGTTAAAGAACGCTATTGGTCAGTTAGATGAGAAGCTGGAAGATACGCAAGCACTGGAGTGGACTGTTGGTGCTACTGGGTATTATATCAGGTGGGCAGATGGAGCTACTGGTACGTCAACATCATATGGTCGTACAGATTTTGTTAATGTAGATGGTTTTACATCTATCCGATATAAAGCACTTACTTCAAAGAACGCTGATCCTCCTGCTGGTATGGCATTTTATCAGGCGGCAGATAAGGATACTTATATCAGTGGTGTGTCAAGTCTCGCAAGTCAACCTGACCTATCTTATTATGATTCAGAAATACCAGTACCTCCGGGAGCAAAATATGCGCGATTTAGTTTAATCAAGGGTAATACTGCGTCATTTTCCGTTACCGGAGTTGTAGATGCGATTGCAACAATGCAGAGTGAAATAGATGCTTTGCAAGAAGAAATAACCCCTGAAATAGAATACGCGCCGATTATTTGGACAATTGGTGGTATTGATAGCGACGGTGATACAACGACCAACACTGCAAGAATTAGAGGATCTATGATTAAGGCATTTGCTGGGGATCGTATTGTATGTGAGGATGGATGTCAGTTTACACCAATGATTTTCCAGTCTTATGCAGACAGCAGATACACATTTGTGAAAAACGGAAAAGGCACATTTGACGCTTTTCCTTATGTGGTAGACAGCGATTGTTGGATTCGCATTCTTGCAAGAAAATCAGACGATACCACTGTAACTGATGTTAATGCGCTTGGAGCTAAAATCCATTATTACAAAAAGACTCCGTTTGTCGTTGATATGAGAGGCAAGAATGTTGCGATTATAGGGGCATCCATAGACACGCATGGTCAAACTACTCAATTCCCAAATGCGGTTGAAATGACGATTATGTCAGAGGACGTAGGTGTTGAGTTATCTGCGTATCCGACATATTACGATGTGCAAGCCGGTTTAAGTATTGGTGGACATACATTTACAAGCGCAGAAATCGGGACAGAAGTAACATTCACGCCAGCCGCAAATGATGTCGGAA
>Ga0326513_10002795_pt1 | contig 12787 bp, 18 predicted proteins | sample 2_2465_0518_D_FD_203654 | JGI IMG/M metagenome (GOLD analysis project Ga0326513, IMG submission 203654) | Bovine rumen microbial communities from UC Davis, California, United States - 2_2465_0518 | ecosystem: Host-associated > Mammals > Digestive system > Stomach > Rumen | place: USA...
CCTGGTTCATAATTACCATTAACGTCAATTCTCTCTATTGTGAGATTATTTTGATAACCATTATTTAAAGCCCACTCCATGAAATTCGCACTATCTTTCCATTCCTCGCAAACCTTAATACCTCTGCCACCATAGTTTGAATATGCTTTATTTGTTGCCTTATAACAACGACTATTCATGTGTTGCCATATGTTATATAGTCTAGTGTTACTCATATGGTGTTTAACTCTACTTGCCTTTAAACGTTCTTTGTGAAAACATCCACAACTTTGTGTGTGTCCTCTGAGTAAATTAACGGAAGCAATATTAACTACGTTTCCACAATCGCATTTGCAAGTCCATTTAACACTTTTGCCATTTCCGCCATGACTATGTAGATATAAGACTTCTAGCTTGCCAAAACGTTTTCCTGTTAAATCTTTTCTTATGGTATTACTACTCATTTTCCAAACAATTCCTCACATTCTGCGTCCAGATCATTATCAGTTACTTCTGTAGCTGTTGTGTCAATTACATCAGGTGTCTCCGCAGCACTAAATACATCAACTACCTCGTCTGACTTCTCACGTTCTACTGTTGGAAACTCACTCACACTACTTTCTTCCCATGCTTTTTGTGCTTCAATGCTTTCAAAATCGCAATCAATATGTTTGCAAAGCCTACGCAATACAGTTTTCTTGCACATTTCATCAAAGCTATTTTTCCAAGCCTTTGAATCTCTAGCCTTTGAATAATTAGCACGAACACTCTGAACGTCCTCAACACTCATTGTCTCGTACTGTAATCCGTTGTCCTTGTAGAGGACTACCGCAAAGCAGCCTAAGATTTCACCAGTATTAAAAGGCTTTGGAACGAATGTAATAGTTGCTTGTCCGTCTACGATTTTTTCTTCAAAAACGTCACCCTCTCTAACCACTTTTGCGTATATATCCTGAATAGGTCTAGTCGAGTAACGCTTAGTGAATTTGATTTCACCTTTGTAATCAGTTTGGAAATTTACATTTGATCCATAAGTTATGAGATAACATTCCCTCGCCTGGAATGACATTCCTAAATATGCTCCACGTAGTAATCCCATCATTAACTGATTTTTGTTTGCCTTTGCTAAATCAGGGTTAGAATTAATAACACTTAAAGCTTCTTGCACGAAGCGTGTTTTGTTAAATCCACTAGGTAATGCTTCTTCAACATTAATCAACTTATCTGTAAGTGTTTCTGAGAAAGTCTTAGCAATCTCGTTTTTCTGTTCTGCCATTAAAAATCTCCTTTCATCAACCGAAATATCTAATCATAAGTAAACCTGCTACAAGTAGGAGAAACCCTACCAGTGTCATAACAACAATCTGCATGAAGAACCTATCAGAATCTAAAGCTGAAAACCCTATCATAACCAAAATGAAGCCCACCACTGTAAGTATTCTTGCTAGTATTTCCATTTTTAATCCTTTCTACAATAAATCATCCTCTGTTGCTAGGTGATACTCTGCGTAATGGCCTTTGTATGAGCCGTCCTCGTAATAAGTAGTCACCATGTTCCTAACTATCATGTAACCTCGTTTTCTGAGGTCTGTAATTCTGCTTGCTAATCTCATGCAGCCGAAATTTTTCATAGCTTCAAGACTTGTGATACTTCCGTGTTCATCCATGTATCTAAGTATTAACTCGCACTGAGTATCATTCTTCTTTGATTTTTCTGTACCTTTCATAAAACCCCCTCTCAATCTGTTTCATCAAGTATGAAACTGTCTCCATTTTCTATTGCGTTATCCAACTCCCTTTGTGATAAATCAGTAACCTTGTAAAGTGCTAACTGGTGCTTGTCAGAAAAAGCGTAATCTACATCATAAAGTCTTTCCCTAGCCCATTCATCAGATAGATACTCATGTACTTCTTCTGCTGAAATCAGCTTTAACTTTGTACCCATATTCTCAATCTCCCTAATAACCAAAATAGTGACTTCCGTACTGGTATGCAGGTTCACAATGCTTGTTGTATTCTCCGTATGTGAAGAACAATATGTCCTCGTCTAGTCGTTCCTCGCTCTCTAAAGCTTCCAACCTTACCGCTTCAAAACTCTCGTCTGATATGTGCCAACTTGCCCTCTCTAATGCACCATCAAGGACAGTAGAGAACTGGTAGTCTTGATAGATAACCTCAGTAATCGTGTTTGGAAATCTGTCACTCTCAACTCTGTTAAGCACTACATCAGCAACAAGTCTTTTACCTTTCAGGTCCTGATTGCCACTCTCAGCTTCAACTAGGTTAGCAAGCAACTCTAACTCACCCATATAATCCTCAAACTCAATCTGATAGGCTAAATCTTCCTCGTCCAGATCAATTACTGTTGTGGGGGTGCTATCCTCAATATTCAATTCTTCAATAACTTGTGGAACTTCTTGAACTGTCCTATTTGGAACAAGAACAGTAGGTGTAAATGCTTCTGTTACTGTTGTGCTTAATAAGAAAACAGCACAAACAAGAACCGCCAGTAACAAAAGATATTTAGTTTTCACAACATTGTTCTCCTTTCTTCAAGCCACCTTTGAAACTCCCTAACGTGGATTCTGTGAACTCGACCCTCTTTGATGAATGAACCACCGCCTAATTCAAATTCATTCACCAGTTCGTACATTTTGGTTTTCCCTATGTCAAAAAGCTGACACAAGGTTTTAATACTTGCATAAATTGGTATCATGTTATCCATTGTTCTGCTTACTGAACATTCTTTGTAAAAAAATAAACTCCAATGTCTGTTGGTGGAATATCAAGAACCGCAGCCCATAAATCAATATCATCAAGTGTAAGTCCTCTTTTTCCTACCATTTTCTGTGAAAGGTAAACCTCGGAAATTCCTAACTTCTCAGCGAAACCTCTCTGAGAACCGAACTTCTCAACCATCTTGCCTTTTAACTTTGAGTAATCCCATTTTAGCTTTGCCAAAACACTCTCTCCTTTCGATTTTATTTGTTCCGTTTCTTGAACATGTCTAAACTATAATGCACTTGTTTCATTTTGTCAAGCACCTTGCTTTAATTTTTTTTAAAATTTGTTATAATGTTGTTAAAGGATGGTGAATAAACATGAACAATGAAAAGGTTGCTTCTTTTGAAGAACGTCTTGCCTATGCCATGAGCATAAGGGGAAAACGTCAAGTAGATATAGCTAATCATTTTGGTTGGGCTAGGTCTACTATTTCACAGTATTGTGACCCTACAATATCCTATAAGCCAAAAGCAGATAGAATGTATCAGATAGCAGAATATCTGAATGTAAACCCTACATGGCTAATGGGATATGATGTGCCTATGAACGGATTATCAGATAAAGAAAAGCTGATTGTTGAGATTAACGAAATGGATAGTAACACCCTAGAGCGTCTTATAGCTTATATAGAGGCTTTTAAATCTGTAGAGGATAAACTGAAAGACAAGTAACCTATCGTGGCTTAAATCAGTGAATTTAGAGGTTGTAGAGGTATGTATTATTTTACTGATAGCAAGGGTAATTTGAAATTGCAACATCAGTATGTGGATGAAGTAACTGGAAAGCGTAAGTACATCACAATTACTGTGAATGGAAAGTCGAACAAAGCAAAACATGAAGCTGTTGAAAAGCTGCATGAGAAACTAGACCACTTAACGGAGAAGCAACATAGGTTGAGTGGTCTTATTTCTGCCTTTCTAGCTGAACAAAAGGTTACAATGAAACTTTCTACATACAGAAAGTCAAAATACTCTCTAGGGGTGTTTTTGCGTGTTGTAGGGGATGTTCAATTAAACAAGCTAACTAGCGGTTACATCAGACAGCAGATTCTGAAAGCTAATATTCCACCAACTACCGCTAATGAATACCTGGATAAATGGAAAGCGTGTCTAAGGTGGGGCTATGAGAATGACTTTATAGAGGACTATGGAGTAATTCAGAAACTAAAGAAATTCAAAGAGGAAACATCAAGGAAAGAACGTATTGAGGATAAGTACCTTGAAACGGATGAAATGAAAGCCTTATTGTCTGCTATGGATGATAAGCCTAGAAACAAGCTATTTACTCAGTTTCTATTGCTAACTGGAATGAGAATAGGTGAAGTAATTGCCCTTGATAGAGCAGATATTCAAGGTGATTATATCCATGTATGTAAAAACTACGACTTAGTAAACCATATTATCACTACACCTAAGACTAAAGATTCTATCCGTGATGTGTATATGCAAAAGGAACTCGCTGATCTGGTGACAAATATAATTCGGTTTATGGATGAACAATGTGTGCTATATGGTTATGAGCCTACTGAATATTTCTTCACTAACCATTTAGGCGAAAGAATGTCGTATGATTATTACCGCCAGTATCTGAAAGCGAAATCAATAGAGGTACTAGGTAGACCGATAACCGCTCATGCTCTCAGACACACTCACACTTCTATGCTCGCAGCACAAGGAATACCGATAGAAGTAATCTCTAGGAGACTAGGCCATAGCAATAGCAAAATCACTAGGGAAGTATATATGCACGTTTTAAAGGAACTAAAACAAAAAGAAAATGATATGATTAAGGATGTGAAGTTATTGTAGTTCGACTAGCACACTCAGCTACGAAAGTGCAAAAATTCGTGCCTAACTACACGCCTAACTCACAAAATAGAAATGCCCCGAACCATTGATTTTACAAAGGTTCTAAGCCTTAGTTCGACAATGATTCGGAGCTTTTTTATTGGTTTTTTGTAGGTTCGCTAACGTCCGCAAACCCTTGATTTTACTGAGTTTCTTAAAATCAGCAACGAAAACAAAATGTTTGAGTTAGGGCTTGTATGCCTAACTTTTTGCCTAACTTATCCTAACAATGCTTTCATTTTTGCATAGCTTGCAGGTCCGTATGAACCATCAATATTTTTACCCTTGAAACCAACCTTTTCCTGAAATACCTTGATTGCATTTACTGTATTAGTACCGCAATCTCCGTCCTCTTTCAGTTTTGCATTTAGCTTAATATAACCAATTGCGTAAAGGTAGTTAAGGTCTTGCTGCAGATATTTTGCATGAATACCTTGAACACCTTTCTTGATTGTAGGACTAGCAACCATAGGTTTGTAGTTTGGCTGAATTGGTGCTGCGGTTGTTGCCTTATCAAAGAGTGCCTTTTCAGCCTTTCTTCTCTTTGTAAGACCTGAAAGCACCTTACCACCACTCTTATTGTATTCAAGTATCTTAGCTGAAATCTGAGCAATAGTTCTAGTGCCATTAGCTGTCAACTGGTCGATTGAACCCACATTGTAAGCAAAAGACACTAAAGCCGAAAACTGATTTACATTGAAATGATACTTTGAGTTGTACTTCTCCACTTTTGCTTCAAACTTCGCCAGATCAGAAACAAGATAAGCGTCTGCTTGTGCTTGTGTAATCTTCATTCCCTTTTTAACATCAGCCCCATAATGTCCGTAACCGATAGTGTAATACTTCTCAGTAGATACGGCCTTGTAAGCTGTCAGTTTGCAACCCTCATGGGCTTTAATGAGGGCTAATCCCTCTGCTGAAATTTTCATAATATACCTCTTTCCCTAATCCTCTGTAACCTCAGGTAAGCCTGCCACTGATGTAAGCACCGAAAGAACACCTGCTAAAAGTGAAGCTGACAAAACCATAGTCCAGTTTACATCACTAACAACAACTGATGTACCGATTGTGGCTGCCGCTGTCTGAGCAACTGTTTTGATTGCTCTGATACCTGCGGCCTTTAACCATTTCTTGCTCATATCCCTTTCTCCTTTCCCTAATTATCGTGAACCAAAATAAGTGATTATTCCAGTAATAAGAGCCACAATTACGGAAGTCTTGACATTCTTCCATAAATCTCTAGGTTCGCTCTCTATCTTTTCTAATCTCTCATTGGTTCGTTTTTGTTCATCAACCTGATCTCCTAAAATAACCGAAAATCTCTCCACAGACACAGTTAATGAGTTGATATTATCAACTATGGATTCTACTTTTATCATTCTCTGCTCTATGGACTTAATATGTTCCTCTAAAGCTACAATTCTTTCGCTATCTGTCATGTTTGCTACCTCGCTCAACTACTATCCCTTATCCTCATTGTAGCTTGCATTTCTAAGGTCTGAATAAAATTAAGCATTTAGATATAGAAAAGGCTACCTATTATATATAGATAGCCTTAAATCATTACTTATTAAATTTTTCCACAAGGGCTAATGCTTTTACCACATCAAACTTCTGCAACTGTTCTAGCCATATAATGTCATGCTCTCGTTTATCCCATCCGAAATGCTCTCTGAAATAACCATCACCACATATCCCTTTGTCTGCATTGATAATCAAGGTTGATAGCGGTGGTTGTCCGTTCTCCTTGAACCATTCGTCAATCTCAGCAAAGTATCTGTCAATGAACTCAGCTTCATTAGGCTTATTCATCCACCTTGCTACCTCTCCATAGGTTGTGAATTGAACGTCTGCAAATCGTTTAATAAGGTTTCTGTAAATCTCGTACATTTTTGTCTCCTTTCTGTACAAAATTAATAGTTTCACCTTATATAACGATTGTGCAACACGAGTATAGGTTGTGGGTATTTGGTAAATTGTCTCTATCGGTTCGATAAATGCAGATTTATGTGGTTTTGTAATTGTATAATCTACACTTCGTATACGCATTATTTGTTGAAATACTAATAACATCACCCTGTGAAACTGGGATATGGTCAATGCCACCATATGATAATGCTTCTGCGGAAGTTCCATTAAATACTGGATTGTTGTTAATTAGTAATGTAGCATGATTTACGTTATTAGGTGAATATAAAGTGACGAATAATTCACCGTCATTTACAACTGTATGTGTTGAATTTCCTGAACTTTCCCATTCAAGTGATGAATAATTAACTTTCATATTTCCTCCTAACTTGGTTACAGCATCTGTACCACCATACACACAATTGTATTTGTAAAGAATATTATTATCTCTATTCATATAGAATCCCCAACAAGTTGCTCCTGTTGCCCATGTTGAAGCATCACAATATAATATACCAGAGAACCATTGTGGAGATTGTGCTGGGATAAAATTAAAAACATAGCCTTTTTGTAGCTTAGATAAAGGTATATGTTCTCTAATATATTTTCCAACTTCTGCACCTGTTGATACACTTATATTTGCAATTATTTGATTTCCAAATGTAACATCTAAAGAATTTGCTTTGCCCGATAAAGATGCATTTATCTGATTGATTTTGGTGTTCTGAGTGTTAATATCTGCAGCACCATAATCATCACCCTTAGTTTTATAAACTGTCTTGTCCTCAAGGTGAACACCTGCAAGAACAACTTTTCCGTTTGAATCTACAAGGTCATATACCCTGGCGGTATTTTCACTTGCGTCAAGCACATCATCTTGATAATCAGTTCTTAAATCTGCCATAATTTATCTCCTTTACTAAATCTTAATACCACGATAGTTACCTAGTCTAAATGCAAGTCTAGGAATAGCTTCAAATTGTGCTGTTAACCATGTATATAGCTTTAGGCTTGCACTCTCAATTCTGTTGAGTTCTACATAATTAATGTAGCCACCATTAGCAACAAAAGTTACACCAGTTCCAATATCAAAATTGTATGAAGCAAGATTGAGATTAGACAGTGCTGTTTCAATAGCGTTTAGCATATCCTCATACGGATAATCACTAACTGTCTGCGTATTTCCTAAGTCTATTGCTGTCAGTGTGTACATTTCTTGACATAATGTTTGTAACTCATTAAGATTTCCTACTATTCTGTTGTAATCAGTAACATTAACTGGGTCTGTTGCAACCCAGTTTGTCTTAGGTGTCTGCCACATTTAAACACCCCCTTTATGCTTCCTCAGGCATACCGAACAACTCAATATATTTATCAGGGTCTACCTCACCGATAAACTCCTTAAATTCGTCCTCTGTCATAGGAACAATCTCTTTGTTAGAGTACACGCAGAAGTAGTTCATTTTCTCTGTTCGGTAATACATTTTACGCTTTCTGAACTGAACGTATGTGTAAAGTAACTCTGCCTTGTCTGTGTCATACAACACACCTTTGATAATTTTCTTCATGCTCTTTCTCCTATTCTCTCATAGCCCTACGCATATCAAGTTTGCCACTAAAAGCACCATTGAATTTTAGGCTTGCTTTATTGATTGATACTTGTAGGTTATTAATGTACTCATCCTCTAGTTTGATTATGTCCGCTGCATTTAGTCGTGGATCACCACGATAATCAACCTCATAACTATAATTATTCTTATAGTGAGTTCCTAACCACTCTGCCAGGTTCTTAGCCATAGCATTTGTACTGATTAAAGGATTAGATATTTGTTTGTGACTACCAGTTGAATTAAGTGTCTCAGTGTACCACACATCATCCTCAACCTCTTGTGGGTTTCCGTCCTCGTCATTCTCATAGGTGTATATCTTAACTTGTACATCCTTGACTAATTCTTCTCTTGTTCCTAACAGTTGAGAAGTCATGTTGTCTTTATCAAGTCTATAGTCTGTGATATTTCCTAGCCCCACAAAATCAACGTTAATACGTGTATTTGGTGTTCCTTTTGTAAAGGTGACAGTTAATGTGTCGAACATTTTAAAATCAGCGTAAAGGTAGTTATTCGCTGTTAAATCGGTAAATGTAATATTATCTACCGCACCGCCATTGTAAGTGGTATTAATTACTACTTCTTGTGGTGGCTGTCCGCTGAAATTCAACTCTAGGCCATAATACACATAACCTGCTTCTAACTTTAGGGTAATACTAGGATTAGTGGTGAAATCTCCGTTCTCGTCTGCCACTTCTGATGATACAAAACCAGTATCAGATACATAGTCAGCACTGTTTCTAGGTAAAATCTTGAATGAGCCGTCAGCACTAGCGAAATTTCTTGTGAAATCAGCATAGTGTGTCATTACCGCACCACTTGTTAAAACGTTTCTAGGGGTTGAATAAGCTGTCTCCCCTACAGTTGTTAGGGTAATGTCCTCAGGCTCAAGATTTAGGGCAAAATTGCCTTGTATATGGATAACTCCGTCACCATCCTGGAAGAAAATACACCGACAAGCATTACATAAAAGCAATAAGCAATTAGCGTGTGTGTCCTCAGGCATTGGATTAGTCAACTCAATAGACTTCAAATAGTTGTCGATTGTGTAATCGTCAGGCTCCAATCCTAAATCTGTGAAGATAGAAACCGCTTCATCATAGGCTGTTCGTGTATAAATGCGGTTGCCTAGTGTATAAGTATCGTTCTGTTGAGCGAAAATGTTTGTAGCCGAAAATGTAAACTTGCCATTTTTAGCACTCCAATCAGATAGATACAAGGTTTGTGTCTGTAGCCACTCAATCTCTGTTGAATCTTCATCAAGTGCCACTCCGAAAGATACTGTAACAAGCTGCCCAGTAGTCAGATAATCAATGAATGAATCTGTATTGTTGACATTGTACTTGTTTTCCATATCTAATACTGAAACTTTAAGCTGTGTATCAGGTATATCCTCTGAAATATCTGAGATTTCTTCGCTTAAATCAGCACTTTCAACAACCTCATTGTTATAGGATAAGCCTACGCCCATTAAGATACGCTTAATTCTTAATCTCTGATTGCCACCTACCATTGTGATAGGGGTAATAGTAAGACTAGAAATATCTCCAATAGTGTCTGTTGTGACAAATTCCTCAGAATCATTCGTATAAACTGTACCCTCAGAATTAACATCAGTGGTAATCTTAAACTCTGTTGGATAACCCGAACCGAAATTGATAGTTAAGCCCTTGATTGAGTATGTATTTCCAAACTGAATAGTTGCACTTCCAAGAATATCCTCAGAAGTGTAACCATTATCTAACACATTACCGCTACCCTCTCTAGGTAGAATCTTGCTCTTTCCGTCAGCAAGGGTAAAGTTTTCCTCGAATGTCGCATAAACAACCTGCTCATTTGTGTTGAATGGTGTGTTTGTATCACTAAAGTACGCACCCTCTGTCAGAAATCTTGCGTCATTCTGAGCAATTCCGTTTACCTCTGCTAATACTACGGAGATATACGCTTGTTCTCTGATGATTTGGTTCATTGCCTTTTTGTATTCATTAGAAACCTTTTTCATAAGATTACCACCCACAATCTATCAAATTGAACTTACAGTTTTCGTACACATCATACAAAATTCCATTCAGATAATATGGCTTTGCTGTTGTGTCACCAGGGTACATTTTAACTGTGTGGCGTTGGTTATCATCACCAGTAAAGGTTACATAAACAAAGAAAGGTTCTAGGGCAGCTTGCATAGCCGCCCATGTTTCTGCACTTAAACCAGTCCAATGAAGATTGTTAATCTTCCATAGTTTTCTACCTATCTTCTGTCCTACAACCGCACCATTAGCATTTCTGCCACTATCTACAAGTTGTGAACGTACAACCTCGTAATCCCTTACTGGGCATGGGAACTGTACCCCATTTACAACTAAAAATAAATCTGTATCTTTTCTTCCACTCATATTTTACACCTCTATACAGTAGATATGATTGAACGACCTAACTTTCTTTGTCCTCTAGTGTTTGCTCTAGCGATTTCTCTATCACCAATAGCCACTGTGAAGTCCTTATCTGCTGTCTCTCTTGTGTTCTGAGCAATATCACTAAGGTAAGGTGCAAGTATCTGTGATACCGCAATTTCAACACCTTGCTGAATACCGCTAATGATCTGCTCGTTATTAGCAACTGTTGTATTTCCACCCATTGTACCTACCATTTCAGGACCTGCTTCATTTGCGATAAACAACTGGCCTGCTTCAACCATACCGCCAGTAGCAAGTCTAGGTAATGTAACTGTGCTTAGTGTAGGAATATTTAGGCTGAATGTCTGTCCACCAATTTCAGGCACCCAAGTAGGAACATCAAAAGACAAACTGTTTAAAGCGTTAATCATTGTGTTTAAGCCATTGATAACACCATTTACAAGTGTCTCAATACCACCCAAGATTGTATTAATTACATTCTTGATACCGTTCCAAATACCATTAAAGATATTCAAAATAGTAGTTTTTGCGACTGTAATAGCATTAACAACTGTGCTGATGATATTTGTAACAATGGTAATGATATTTGTCTTGATAGTGGTAACGATTGTAACAATTGTGGTCTTTATCTTCGTGAAGATTGCGGTTAGGCTTGTACCGAAATTGCTCAACAATGAGTTGATAAATGCAATCTTACTATTGATGATATTTCCTACAATCTCCGCAAGATTAAGCACAGCAGCACCTAAATACTCTTTGAATGAATCAAAGTCTCCATGTAACAATGCTCCAAAAGCACTGATGATATTTGAGATAAAATCAATAGCATTTGAAACTATTGCCAGGATGTAAGGTACTTCCTCACCTACCGCAAGTGCTAACATTCTGACTAACTCAACCGCTGCTTCTAAGATAGGCTCAATCGTTGTACCAAAATTCTTGATTGAATCAATTAATCCTGATACCGCACTCTTGATAGAATCAATGATAGGGCTGAACTTCTCACCTAGATTACCAAAAGACTCTTTAACTCTTTCCCATTGTTCCTGAATTTTAGCACATAATTCCTCGTCCTCTTGTACAAACTTAGCAACTGTTAAACCTAAAGCTGCGATTGCACCGATAATAAGAGGTATTGGACTACCAGTTAGTATAGTTAAAGCAACGGACACCGCTGTTATACCTGCAAGCATTAAAGCGAATGTCTCATTTGACAACTTACCTGCCTTAATCCAATCGTGTATGCCGACTACGAGCATTACAATACCGCCTACTAATAGGCCAATAGCACCTGCTGTTAATCCTAGTGCTTTCCATAGTCCTAAAAAGACCGCAACCGCACCGCCTACCATCATGGCCGTGTTTTCCCAATCTACACCATTCATCCATGCATCTACCGCACCGAAAGCAAGCAAAACCGCACCTATAACCGCTAAAAGTATTCCAAACTTCTGAGCAAGTGTTAGTAAGCCTGCTGGTAATGCTGAAAGAATCTTCCATGCTAGTAAAGCCGCACCAATTGCTAATGCAAGTGCAAGTATTTCTTTCAAGTGGTCTTGAATCCACTGTAGTGTGTCCTTAATCTTAGATGGAACTTCCACTTCCTCAAACATATTTGAGTAATCTGGTGTACTTGCTCCACCGCCACCGCCACTGTCTTTACTGATGATATTTAATTCATCAATACCTGCTGTTGCGTTCTTTGCCGCCTTTGCTGCACCACTTGTAGCCTTTCCCCATGCTTTAGCTTGCTTTGTAGCTTTAGTAAAGGTTGATGAACCTTTTAATGCCGCTAGAAATGCGTTGATTGCGTTCGCTGCATTTATAAAGGCTTGTGCGATTGTGTCTAAAATTGGCTTTGCAGCTGCAAGAACACTCATTAATGTAACACCGAAAGTATTCTTTAGCTGTTGTGCTGTTGCAGCTAAATCATCCATACTCTGTTGTGTTTTCATCCAATCAATGTTGTTCCATGCTTTAGAGTAGTTATATAGGTTCGTTATACCAACGTTTACTGCGTCCGAAATCAGCATTAGGAATCTGAATACCAGGTTAAACAGAATCATCCTACCGAAAATCGAAATCAGATAACTAAGTGGATGAAGTGCCTTACTTGCTGCTTTACCCAAAAAACCTAGCCCCTTGCCAAGTTTATTAACAGCCTTGCTACCTAACTGAGCAGCCTTTGCAAAAGCGTTCATTTTCTCAACTGGTGGTGTAGGTACAGTAGTGCCACTTGTCTGAGGAA
>Ga0326513_10002796_pt1 | contig 12784 bp, 8 predicted proteins | sample 2_2465_0518_D_FD_203654 | JGI IMG/M metagenome (GOLD analysis project Ga0326513, IMG submission 203654) | Bovine rumen microbial communities from UC Davis, California, United States - 2_2465_0518 | ecosystem: Host-associated > Mammals > Digestive system > Stomach > Rumen | place: USA: California...
ACGCCGCACCCCCTGTTGTATTGCAGGCGCGGCGAGGACGCGCTGGGAGGTGCGGCGTCCCGCCGCGCCTTGTTGTCCCAAAGCGGGCAACGAGGACGTTGTCCCTCCCCTTTTCCTCCTCGCGCGCAAGCGAAGGCGAAGTGCGCGGGGCTATGGCACCCTTGCCCGGAAACCGGCACGGTTTCAGGGCGCGACACCCTCAGCGTCTCTGCGTGAGATATAAGCCTTGTGTTCTTTGTGGCCTTTGTGTTAAAAAACCCCACACGTTCTACACGGCTAAATACACTCTGCACCCGTTCCGCAACATGGTCGCGCGGAAGCGCGACCCTCCCGTTTGGCGCGGCGGGACGCCGCACCCGCTGTCGTGTTGCGGCGGGGACTATTCGTCGTCGTCGGAGTCGAGTTCCTCGGCGGCCTGCGCCCTGTCGGCGTGGCGCTTCGGGCGGGAGTCCGGCGAATCGTTGGCATGGCTGTCCATGCTGGTGTCGTCGTCGTCGCGGGTCTGCGGCGCGACGGTGATGTCGTCCTTCGCCGAGCGCTTGTAGTATGAGCCGTAGCCATAGCCGTAGCGGCCGCCGTACTTGCCATACTTCGAGTAGTTGGAGTAAGAGCTGTAGGAGCCGTTGGTGAAGGCGGAGGCCTGGTTGAAGTTAACCTCGTTGACGACGACGCCGATGACGTTGGAGCCGGACTCCTTCAGCGCGGAGATCGCGTTTCGGACGAGGCCGAAGCGCGAGCGGTTCGGGCGGCAGACGATCATCACGGCGTCGGAGAACGAGCCGAGCTGGATCGCGTCGGAAACCAGGCCGAACGGCGGCGAGTCGATTACGACGTGGTCGTAGTTGACGCGGGCCCAGTCGAAGAAGGCGCGGAGCTTCTCGGAGCCGATAACGTTGGCCGGCGAGATGCTGCTCGACACCGAGGAGACGACGAGGTCGAGGTTGTCGTATTCGGACGGGATCGCGATGTTGGAGAAATCCGTGTCCTCAGGGGAATCGAGAACCTCGATGAGGTTGGACTCGGGCGTGATGCTCTCGACGACATCGTAGATGCGGGCGATGCGCGGGCGGCGGAGGTCGAAGTCGACCAGCAGCGTCTTCTTGCCGGAGGCGGCGAAGACGAGCGCGAGGTTGGAGGCGGTGATCGTCTTGCCTTCCTCGGGCTGCGTGGAGACGACGAGAAGCACGCGCGAGACGTTTGAGTAGCGCGGCGATTCAAGAAGGCCGCGCAATCCGGCAAAGGCCTCGGCTATTCGCGAGAACTTCTTGGTTGCGGCGAGGGTCGCCAGCTCGGCGCGCTTGGTGCGCGGGATGCGCGGCACAAGGCTGAGGACCGTCGTGTTCATGTGCTTGCGGATGTCCTCGGAGGAGGTAATCTTGTCCTCGACGCGGTCGAGCGCGAGGATGAAGAGGAAGCCGATGGCGAATCCGGCAAGGGCGCCGACGGAGAAGTCGAGAGAGGCGACGGGCGAGAAGGGGGCCTTCGGGAGGTCCGCGCCCTCGCCGATGATGCGGATAGTGTCGAGGGTGTCGTTGATGGCGATGCGGCCTTCCTCAAGCCTGGCGGAGATTTCCTGGTAGCGGTCGGCGGCGTTCTTGTAGTTGAGGTCAAGCTGGCGAATCTGTGCCTCGATGGAGGCGATCTTCAGGTCCAGCTCCTGCTGGCGGCGGAAGTTTTCGCTGATGTCGGATTCAAGCTTGTGGACCTTGTTCTCGGCGATGCCGAGGTTGGCCGCGGCGGTCTGGCGGGCGCGTTCGACGGCGTCCACATACTGCTTTTCGAGGACCTCGATCCGCCCGTCCTGCTCGACGACCTCCGGGTGCTTTGGCTGGAGGTGGCGGTTCTGGATGAGCTCGTCGCGCTTTACCACCGCCTCGCGCAGGAGCCTCTGCACTTCGGAAATCTCCCCGCCGCGCGGCGTATCGCTCGGAATGGAGCTGAACTTCGACGGATCCTTCATGATTGAAGTCAGGAAGTCGTATATCTGGCGGGCGTCGTAGCGGATGGCCTCGGCTTGGACGAGGTCGCTGTTGAGCTGGGTGTGGATCTGGTGGAGGGTGGCCTTTTCGGAGACCATCGGGCCGAGCTGGTTCTCCTCGGAGAAGGTGAGGCGTTCCTGGGAGGCCTCGTTGACGGCGCGCATCTGGGACTCCTGCATTGAAATCAGGCGCGCGACGCCGGCCTCGATGGCGTCCTTGTTCTGGTTCTGCGAGAAGGTCACGGCCGTCTGGGCGTAGGCGTTGGCGATGGCCTGGGCCGTCTTGGGGTTGCGGCCGATCACCTCGATGTTGACGAGGCGCGACTGGCTCTTGATCGACAGCGTGACATTGTCGCGGAGAAGCGTCCACAGGTCTTCGTCGCGCATCGTCTTGAGTTCAGTGTAGTCCGTGCGGACGCGGTCGGCGACGAGCTTGATTACCTGGGTGGAGCGGAGCATCGCGAGGCGCGTGTTGAAGATTTCGCGCGTGGAGCCCTGGGCGTTGGGGTCGTTGACGATGATTTCGCCGGAGTTGGTCACGCGCTTTGGCTTGACCGAAATCTCAATCATGCAGTTGGCCTTGTAGAGGATCGGGGAGGCCTTGAAGAAGGCGAAGCCGGCGGCCAGGCCGAGGACGATCGCGACGACCAGCGTAGGCCACTTCATCAGGGCGACGCGGACCGACCTCGCGAGGGTAATGCGCCCGAAGAAGGAGTCGTCCTGGTCGTGGGGGTTTTCGTTACCGCCGTAGTAGTAGCCGGGGCCGGAGCCGGACTGGCCGTAGTAGTAGCCGGGGCCGCCGACGCTGCCGCCGTAATAGTAGCCGGGGCCCGTGGACTGGCCGCCGGACGAGCCGTAGTAGTAGGAGGCCTTGTTGCCGCGGGCGTAGTAGTAGTATGACGGATGGCCGGAGGAGGACTCTTTCGCGGAAGCGTCCCCGCCTTTCTTGGACTCATCGCCCTGCGCGGGCGCGCCTTCGCCCTGCGCGGCCTTGCCCTCGTCGGGCTGCTGGCCTGGGTTCTGGACTTCGGACTCGGGCTGGTTTTTTTTGTCAGAGTTCTTATTGCTCATCGTCTGCCGCCTCTAAAATTTCCGGCCGCGCGCCGGTTTGGGAATGGATGTCGTCGCCACAAGGAAAAACACGGCCCACACAAGGGAGTTCAAGTGGCTTCCAAAGACTGGAACGTAAAAGGACATGGCCGTTGCGGATGCGACCCCGACGAACAGCGCGAAGGGGAATGGCGGCATGATGTCGAACACGCCCACGCGGTCCGCCTCGGTCTCGGACTTGGCCTTGAGGCCGAGCTTCTGCTTTGTGCCGTAGCGCGCGACCCTGACGAGCCTGACGACCGCCAGGACGGCGAGGACGGCGAAGGGGCACAGCCCCAGGGCCGCGCCGACAAGCCCGAACTCGGCCATGAACTGCGCGAGGTCGTTGCCGCAGCGCCAGTGGGTCGAGTCGGGGTCAGAAACCCACTTCCACTCGCCCCCGCGCACATACTTGGGGAAGCCCGCCTGGATGCCGAAGCAGCTCGCCCCGACGCCGCCGACGGCGTTGTCGGAGAACATCCGCCAGGCGGCCGAGGACATGACCTCGCCCTCGCGGACTTCCTGCTCGGTCTGCCACGGGCCCTTGAAAATCTTTTCGGTGCAGTCGTGGAGGCGGTTTTCCGGATAGGCCACGAAGTGGAGGAAGCCGGCGACGGCGGCGAGGATCAGCACGGCCGCCAACGTGGAAAGGCTCATCTCGCCGGAGGTCGCGACGACAACAAAGACGAACGTGTAGACCGCGATCACAAGCAGCGCCACCGCGAGGACCGCCATTGACAGGCAGGAGAGTGTGAAAAGGGCGGAAACGACATTGACAACCAGCGCGACGAAGAGAAGGCGGATTGAATACTTGTTCTTGTGCTCCTCATCGTCATCGTCGACCATCTGCATGAAAAGGAGGCCGAAGGCGGCGCAGGAGTTCATCAGGAAGTAGGCGCCGGCCTGGGACTTGTCCGCGAAGGTCGCGAAGGTCTCCGGGGCGGGGAGCTTGATGCCGAGCTCGTCGAAGAACGGGACGCGCGAATAGGCGAAGAGGCCATAGAGGCCGAGAAGGGTCGAGACGGCGATGAGCATCCCGACGAGAGTGAGCTTGCCGCGCCGGCCCAGGGAATTGCGGACCGCGAGCGCCGCGAGGCCGACAATGACGGCGACGAAGAGCGCCTGGCAGGAGAGAATCTGGTCAAGGCAGGCCGGGAAGCCGCGAATCAGCCCCTCGGTATACTGCCACGCCCTGGCCGAGCGGACGTATTCAAGGTGGCGCGGGCCGTTGAAAATCTGGAGGAGGACGAAGCCGATGAAGAGAATCGAGGTGGCGAACAGGGGGTCGGACTTGATGGAATCCACCACGCGCGAACGCGCGTCATCGACATCCTCGCCCTTTTTGGCGGATGGGAAGAGAAGCATCATTCCCGCAAAGCCGAGGGCAAGGAAGGCCAGCGGCAGGTATGCGGCAATATCACCGGGACCGGGCTGCGTCCAAGCAAGATAGCCGGCGATGACCGCGAGGTGCAGGGGGACTATGATCTTTGAGAGCAGGAACGAGCGCATGAGGTGGGGCGATTGGGGGTAGAAGGTATGCGGGAAAGTTGGAACCTCGGCTTTAATCTATGGCCTGAATTTTAAAATTGGAATTTCGGATTTGATGCGATTTGGCGGTTGAATGTTGGTTTGGCGGTGTGCGCTAGACACAAAAGCCCCTGGCGTTTGGGCGCCAGGGGCCTTTTGGTGGACGCCCTAGTATTTGAGGGAGATGCCGGCGCCGTAGCGGGTGCGGTCGTAGTCGTAGCCGTCAATCGAGCTGCTGATGTCGGTGTAGCGGACGTTCGCGAAGACAGAGCAGTAGCGGTTGATGGCGTAGGCGACGGTCGCGAAATAGCGCATTTCATCGTCCTTGCGCTTGTATCCGCCGGTTTCGACGGACGAGTAGGGGTTGCCGTTGGTGTCGGTGCGGCGGGCGACCTTGCGGTTGTATTCGTCGCGCTCGTAGGCAACGCCGGCGGTGAGCTTCCAGTGGTCGCCGGGGGTGTAGGTCAGGACGGACGAAATCGAGTTCTCGAAGAGCGAGTTGTCGTAGACATCCTGCGAAGGCTCGTATTCGCTGCGGCCGCCGACGCGGAGGGAGAGACGCTTGTCAATCTTCCAGCTGCCGCCGATGTCGTAGACGAAGCTGGTCTCGTCGTTGCCCTTGGACTTCCTGCCGAGGTAGGTGCCGTCCGCGGCGTACATGTTGTACTTGTAGTCGCGGAAATACTCGGCACCGACCGAGGCGTCGAAGGTGAGCTTGTCGGTCGAGCGGGTGCGGAGGCCGACTTTGCCGTTCACGCCGTAGGCGTTGGTGTCATAGCGGTCGCGGTCAAAGGTCTTGTAGGTGGCGGACACCGTCCAGTCGGTCTTCTCCGTGAGGGTGTGGGCGAAGCCGAGGGTGCCGCGGAGGCGGTTGTAGTCGTCGTTCGACCGGTCGTCGTAGTTGTAGTCGAGGTAGCCGGCGCTGGCCATGACCTTGCTCTTGTCGGTGACGGCCATTTCGCCGCCGGCCGAGACCTCGAACACCTTGCGGTCGTTCTCGGAGAGCTCGAAGTCGTCATCGTAGCGGATGTCCTGGAAACGCTCCTGGATGAACCAGGTGGTTCCGGCGTCGGTCCAGCCCTTCAGGATGACGGTCTCGTAGTAGTCGGTGCGGTCGTCGGCATCGACGTTGGAGTACTGCTCGTCGAGGATGAAGGCGCGGCCGTCAAGGCGCCAGTGGTTGCCGGGGAGGAGGAAGTTGAGGCCGCCCTTGATGACGAAGGCGTTGGCGTCGTCGAACTGTTTGGTGAGGCCGCGTTCGCGGGCGCGCTGCTTGCTGTAGTCGCGAAGGCCGTTGACGTTGTCGTCGCGCTGGTAGGAGAGGTTCAGGAACGGGGAAACGTTCAGGACTCCGCCGAACCAGTAACCGGCCGCGTTGTCGAAGCCTTCCGGCGAAGCGACGGCCGAGAGGGTGAGCGCCGCCGCCATGGCGGGCGCGATGCTAAGAGTGGAGATTCTCATAGTGTTTACCTTTGCTTGGTGGGAATTCTTGCTTCCGGCTTAGAACTGCTCGGAGTAGACCGGCGGAACCGGGGGTTTCGGCTTGGAGGGGGTCGTCGGGGTGCTCGGGGTCTCCGGCTCGGGATCCTTGACGGTGACGATGTCGGGGCCCTTGGTTGACTCGAAGCCATCCTCGGATGGCGCCTCGGTGGAGGAGGCCTCGGTGTCGCCGGAGGAGGGGATGACAATCACGTCGACGCCGGCGAGGAGGCCGGAGTAGTCGCCGGAAAGGACTGCGGCGAGGGAGGACTCGACCTGGCCGCGGTAGGTGCCGGGGACGGCGGCGAGGGCGGAGCGGATGGGCTCCTCGTCAAAGACGTCCTTGCCACGGGAAAGGAGCTTGATAGCGAAGGCGGTGACGACCACCTTGTCGTCGTCCGTGAACTCCTCAAGGTCGCCAATCTTCGAGATGACATCGGCGACGAGCTTGTTGTAGGGGGCGTCCTCGATGTCGGCGGTGACTTCCTGGACGGAGGCGAACATCTGGGTCGTCCATTCGGGCAGGGCCTCGAAGGGGACGTTCGAGATAAGGGCGACGATCACGTCGGCCATGTTGCTCTCGTCGGCCTCGGCGAGGAGGTTCTGGGAGGACTCGACTAGGCTGAAGACCTTGGTCACGGGGTTCTTGGGCATCGTCGCGATGGCGTCGATGACTTCGGACGCGAACGCGGCTATCTTGGTGCTGTCCAGTTCGGCAACCGCGGCGTGGATTGACGACGGATTATTTGCGGCCTCGGTCACGGCGCTCTCGGTCTGGGCGAAGGCGCAAGTTCCGGCAAGGGCCGCTGCGATTAAGATTCTGGATGGTTTCATTGTTGATCCTTCCGTGGGTTTGTGGGTTGTAAAGATGGATTGATGGTTGGAGGCAAAACTCTTTAGGTTGGTGGCTGAACTGAAATCTTTGGCTGCGAGCAAGGCTGGGGGCTAGAAGTTGGACTCGTCTACGTATACTACGTCGTTTGGCTCAAGGATGATGTCCTTTTCGAGGGCGCCATTCTTGCCAATCGCCTTGAAGTCCACGATGATCTTGTGCAGTTCGCCGTTGTCGTCGCGGCGGGTCACGGCGACCTTGCGGCGAAGGGCGCTGGAGGCGAAGCCGCCGGCGCGCTGGATGGCGTGGCTGAGTCGAAGGTTGCGGGTGGGCGGGATGTTGATCCAGCCCTCGCGGTGCACGCGGCCCTGGACGAGGACCTGGCCGTATGGCGAGATGCCGTCGTCGCTGTAGGCGAAGGCCACAAAGACCTCCGGGTCGGCGAAGAACTCCCCATACATGCCGGCGAGGCGGCTGTGGAGGGCGTTGATCGTCAGGCCCTCGCAGGGGACGCGGCCCAGCAGCGGGAGGATGAGTTCGCCGCGGTCGGACACCATGAAGTCCTTGGGGCCGACCTCGATGTGGTCGCCGACCATGACCGTGATGCTGATGCGGTAGCCGGGTCCGACGACGGGCTCGAACTTGCTGCTGCGCACCTGGGTTTCATCGGTCTTGAAAATGTCCTCGTCATCGTCGGCGGCCGCGCTGCCGGACTGCCGCGCGGCGGTTTCGTCGGACGCCTCCGCACGGGCGGCCGGCGTGGCCTGCTCCGCATCGCCGCCGGCGGCTTCGGATTCAGGCGCCGCCGCTTCGGGCGCGGGCTGCGCCGCGGCCTCGGACTTCTGCGCCGCCACTGCGTCGGCGTCGGGCAGAATGCCGGAGCCGTAGTACTCGTCACCGTCCCAGCCGTTGTCGTCGGCATTTTCAGATGGACGGAATGCGGCGCACCCCTGAAGGAGCAAAGACACAGCGGCAAGCGCGGCGAACGCGCCAGCCACTGCGCCCGCAGGCGCCCGCATTGTCTCTATTTTCTTGAAAAATGGCATGATCTTCAACAGTCGTGACATCCCGGGTGAATAGAAGGGATTAAAACAATCATTAACATTTTAATATCTGAAAGGCATATTGTCAATTGTTTTTTTCCAGCCCTTCGTGCGGCGTAAGCGTGGGCGGTGCTTGAATGGCCTTGCCCCGCCGGACGGGAGGGTTGCCCTTCCGCGCGACCATGGTGCGGAACGGGGAGTGCGGACAGACGGGGCGAGACGCACGGATTTTTAACACAAAGACCACATAGGACACATAGCTTATATCCCACGCAGAGACGCTGAGACGCGACACTTGATTGGGGGGTGCGGCGTCCCGCCGCGTCGGACGGAAGACGGAAGGGTTGCGCTTCCACGCGACTACAGTGCGGAACGGTCTCGCGGACAGGCGGGGCGAGACGCACGGATTTTTAACACAAAGACCACATAGGACACAAGGCTTATATCCCACGCAGAGACGCCGAGACGCGACACTTGATTGGGGGGTGCGGCGTCCCGCCGCGCATGCCGGGAGGGTCGCGCTTCCACGCGACTACGGTGCGGAACGGTCTCGCGGACAGGTGCTGTGAGACGAGTTTTTTTTAACACAAAGTACACAAAAGACACAAAGGCACAAAGCTTTTTTCTCACGCAGAGACGCAGGGGGAGCCGCGCCATGTCAGAGGCGCTGAGATTTCTGTGCGCCACAATAGGGGGTGCGGCGTCCCGCCGCGCCGGACGGAAGGGTTGCGCTTCCGCACGACCACGGTGCGGAACGGTCTCGCGGACAGGCGGGGCGAGACGCAGAGATTGATGTTTTAAGGGTGGCAATCGTGTAAATCCTGTCTTTTCCCACGCGGCCGGCGGGGTTGATTTTTGGGATGCTTTGCGGTAGAATAGAACAAGTTTTCGGATGAGGCAGTTGAAAGGCAGGTGCCAGAATGTTGACAATATACAAGTGGGTGCCGCGCACCGGCCTGACGGACGGTGGCCCGGACCTGATTCCCGGCTGCTGGATCAACCTGGCCGAGCCGACGTCCCAGGAAATACAAAGGCTCGGCGAGGCGTATGACTTCCCCTCCGAGTTCCTGACCGACCCGCTCGACAAGGACGAACGCGCCCGCGTGGAGGTCGACGAGGACTCCTCCTCCGCGCTGATCGTCATCCGCATCCCGTGCAAGTCCGACGACGACGACGCGGTCCCCTACACGACGGTCCCGTTCGGCATCGTTATAACGCCGAACTCAATCATCACGGTCTGCGCCCGCCAGACGGCCCTGATCGACGAATTCCGCCAGATGCGCCGCATCTGCCCGCCCTTCGACCGCCACCGCTTCGCATTCAACATCATGCTGCGCGCGGCTACGCTCTTCCTGCGATACCTCCGCGAAATAGGCTCCGACGCCGACACGATCGAGCGCAACCTCCACCTCCACCAGGCCCTGCGGAACGACTCGATCATCGACCTCCGCGACCTCCAGAAGGCACTGGTCTACTTCACCACCTCGCTCACCTCCGATGAAATAGTCGTCAGCCGCCTCGGCCACATGCGCCAGCTCGGCATCAACGAGGACGACCTCGACTTCCTCGACGATGTCGCTATCGAATACCGGCAGGCGCTTGAAATGGCGACGATCCACGCGAACATCCTGACCGGCACGATGGACACGTTCGCATCGGTCATTTCGAACAACCTCAACGTCGTGATGAAGTCGCTCACGGCCGTGACCATCGTGTTCATGCTGCCGACGCTTGTCTCGTCGATATATGGCATGAACGTCCACCTGCCGTTCCAGGGCCTCGCCTTCCCATACGACTTCGCGATCGTGATGGCGATAGCCGTGGCGCTGACGCTGGTTTCGGTCTACTTCTTCTTCCGCAGGAATTTCTTCTGATGGCCACGCTCACGGAAAACGCGGGCGGGCTTGAGGCCGGCGAATGGCCGGGCGCCGAGGCATACGGCCAGCTCGCCGCCGGCGAGGACGCCGCGCCGTGGGCCTTCGGCTTCAGCGCGGAGGGCCGCTGCACCGAGCGCCACCTCCAGTGCGTCTGGTATTCCGACGCCCTCCGCCCGCCGCTGGTCTCCGATTCCGGCGAGGGGATCGCCGTGGAGTCCCCGGGGCGCTGGAATCTCGAAAGCGGCCCTGACTTCATCGACGCCGTGCTGCGCGTCGGCCCGGAGCGGCGCAGGGTCGTCGGGGACGTTGAGCTGCACGTGAGGCCGTCGGGCTGGACGGCGCACCGCCACGCCGGCGACCCGCGCTACGCCGGGGTCGTCCTGCACCTCACCTACCACGGCGGGACGCGGCCGCGCGACCTTCCGCCGGGGATACTGTGCGCCTCGATGCGCGACGCGCTGCTGTCGCGCCCCGGCTTCTCCTTCGACTCCATCGACACGGCCGTATTCCCCCACGCCGAAATTCCCGCGACGCCGCGCCCGTGCTGGAGGGCCCTTGGCGGCGACCCGGCGGCGGCGCTCGCGGCGATCCGCGCGGCGGGCGCGTACCGCCTTGACCTCAAGCGCCGCCGCGCCCAGGCCGCAATCGCCGCCACGGGCGACCCTGCCCAGGTCCTCTACTCCACCGTGATGGCCGCCCTTGGCTACAAGCGCAACTCGCCCGCCTTCCGCCGCCTCGCCGCCCTGTACCCGGCCGGCTCGTGGTCCGGCGACCGCCACGTTGACTTCGCCAGGCTCCTCGGCCTCGCCGGACTCCTTCCCGACAACCCGCCGGAAGAGGAGTCGCTCGCGCCGCTCGCGCGCTCGCTGTGGGACGCCTGGTGGCGCAACTCGCTGGACGCGCCCGATCCGCCGGTCGCCTGGGCGAACGACGCCGTGCGCCCGCAGAACTCCCCCTTCCGCCGCCTCGCCGCCGCGGCGGCGATCTTCTCGCGCGGCGGGGCGCTGTTCGAGGCCGTCCGCAACGCCGACTGCGCCGACCCGGCCACGCCGCGCCGACTCGGCCGGCTCGTCGTCGAGCTCTCCGGCTTCCCCGAAATCGAGCCGGTGATGTCGTGGCGCAGGCCGGCCGCCAAACCCGCGGCGCTCGTCGGCGCGGCCACCGCCTCCGCGATCGTGACCAACGCGATCGTCCCCTTCATGGCGGCCTTCCACCCGCGCCGCGCCCGCGAAATCTACTCCGCCCTCCCGCCGGAGACGACTTCGCAGCCAATCCGCCTCATGGCCTCGCGCATCTTTGGCTCCGACCACAACCCGCGCACGACTTACGAGAACAGCGGGCTTGCCCAGCAGGGCCTCATCCAGATCCACAACGACTTCTGCCTCTCCTGCAAGTCCGACTGCGCCGACTGCGCCTTCGCGCGAAGGAGGCCGCCCGACGACGGGCGGGGCCGCCGGTAGCGGCCACCCGCGCACCGGGCGGGACTGCGGCCGGGAACAACCGAACAATCGAACAACCACCATGCGCTGGATTCTCTACAACATCGTCCTCTTCGTCGCCGGCCTGGCGATGGCGCCCCACTACATCGCGAAAATGCGCCGCCGCGGCGGGTACCGCGACAACTTCGCCAACCGCTTCGGGCGCTTCTCGCCGGAGCAGCTCGCCACTTTCGCCGGCGGGCGGCCGGTCCTCGTCCACGCCGCAAGCGTCGGCGAGGTGGGCGTCGCGTTCCAGTTCATCGAGACGCTCCGCCGCGACAACCCCGCGCTGCGCTTCGTGGTGAGCGTCACCAGCTCCACCGGCTGGCAGGAGGCCCTCCGCCGCAAGGCCGAAGGCGACGGGCTGGTCTACTGCCCGCTTGACCTGCCGACCTTCGTGCGCCGCGCCCTCGACGCAATCCAGCCCTCCGCCTTCGTGATGGTGGAGACGGAAATCTGGCCCAACCTCATGCGCGCCTGCCACGCGCGGCGCATCCCGATGTCGATAATCAACGGGCGCATCTCCGACAAGTCCGCGCCCTCCTACCGGCGCCTTCGCTTCATCTTCGGCCCCGTGCTGCGCATGGTGCGCCTCATTCTCGTGCAGTCGGAGCTCGACGCCTCGCGCTTCGCCGCGGCCGGCGCCAGCCAGGACTCGATCAACGTCACGGGGAGCTTCAAGTTCGACGTCGCGCGGCGCAACGCGCCCAAGGAGGAGATGTGGCGCGGCGTCCTCGGCGGCCTCGGCCTCCTGCCCCCGCGCCGCCTGCTGCTCGGCGCCTCGACCTGGGACGGCGAGGAGGCCCTGCTGATGGACTGCTACCTGCGCCTTCGCGCAAGGTTCCCGGAACTTCGGCTCGCGCTGGTGCCGCGCCACTTCGAGCGGCGGCAGGCCGTCGAGGAGCAGGCCGCCGCGCGCGGGCTGCGGCCCGTCCGCAAGAGCGACATCGACTCCGGCAAGGCGAAGGCCGCGCCGCTCGGGCCCGACGATGTCCTGCTGGGCGACACGACCGGCGAGATGATGGGCCTCTACCCCTTCGCGACCGTTGCCGTCGTCGGGCGCACCTTCCGCTCCCGCGGCGGCCAGAACATGATCGAGCCCTGCCTCTGCGGCGTCGCGACGGTCGTCGGGCCGCAGACGCAGAACTTCCGCCCGGTGATGTCGGACCTGCTGGACGCCAGGGCCATCGTGCAGGTGAAGGGCGACGCCGACCTGGAGCCGGCGCTGTCGCGCCTGCTGGGCGACGACAACGCGCGCGCCGCCCTCGGCCGCCGCGCCGAAAGGGCCGTCATGGCGCGGCGCGGCGCGGTCGAGACTAGCGTCATCGCCTTCCGCGACGCCACCGCGTGACGGTCGCCCGGGGTGCGGCGGCCGCGTTGCCTGCCTTGGGGACAACAAGGCGCGGCGGGACGCCGCACCCCCTAATGCACCCCCGCCGCGCCTGCAACACAAGACTTTTTCCTCACGCAGAGACGCTGGG
>Ga0326513_10002797_pt1 | contig 12783 bp, 10 predicted proteins | sample 2_2465_0518_D_FD_203654 | JGI IMG/M metagenome (GOLD analysis project Ga0326513, IMG submission 203654) | Bovine rumen microbial communities from UC Davis, California, United States - 2_2465_0518 | ecosystem: Host-associated > Mammals > Digestive system > Stomach > Rumen | place: USA...
GGGCTGTAGATCAGACCTCCCTGCCTGTCAGCAAAGCTGTGAAAAATGCATAGGCGCTCCTGATCCGGCACGGATATGCCTGCGCTGGTCGTATTGTTGCTGGTCGGAAAACCCCTGACGGGGGATCTGGACTGATCTGTTGGCATCCGGAATCCATCCTATGTCATGCTTTCTGGGTCAATTTTAATATGCGTTTTCTCCTACTGTAAACATAAATATTTTCATGTTTACTCGGGAACATTAAAGCAGAACGCGATCGCAGACGTCGGGCTAAACACCCTCGGATGCGATCGCGTTCATTTGTTTTGGGGTCATTTGTTTGACAGACCTTCCTTTTCTACTTCGGGAGGATTTTCCATCGACGGGGGTTAATCAATCCAGGGACCGATTTCTCCGTTCTTGCGGATATAGAACCACTGGCCGCAACAGTTGCATTGATAAACAACGATGTCCCATTCACTGTAACCCAGAAGTGTCACGTCCATCGCGCCGCAGCTGCACCGGCCGGGGCAAAGGGACGCTTATTCTTTAAGTTTAACATATCAAAGATTAAGAGCTTTATCAAGCTCTTAATCGCGAAAAACCGGCCATAGTTCAGGACGGTCAATACTGTTCCATCAGGATGCGGGAACGGTTTTGTTCAGGGGGGCAGCAAAGAAGATTCCTCATGGGCCGGATAAAGAGATTTGATGATATTATTGATTATGCCGCGTTTATCCGGTTCAATTCTTTCGACGCCCGGATGCTCATAAGCATGGAAAGCAGCACAACCAGCAGGCAAATAACAAAGCCCGTAATCCCGATCATTTTCGCGCGGAAAAGCGGTGCCGCCGGATCACCGAAACGGGCGATCATAGCAGCTTCCAGCGAAAGCATGGAAACCATTGCCGCGGTGAGGTTAACTACTTTTACCGCTGTGATGACAGGGCTGCCCTGCTTTCGGAAGCGATTCACCTGGACAATTGACAGAATCACGGCATAAAAGGCGTAAGCTGCCATTGCATAAATCAGTGCGCCCGGATAGTCATGGGACTCATGATGGCCGACCATCCGCTCGACAATCATGACCAGGGCCAGATTCATGCTCAACAGCATGATACCCACGAAGCGGGAACGGCGGTATTCTGAAGCAAGGTCTTCCGACGGTTTATGCCGGCGGACATATTGTACAAGGGATGCCCGCAGCGGAGTCAGCACCAGCATCAATAACGTTGTGTTGAATATGCAGGCCCACTTCGGAAGCGGAGTATAACCGTGAAAGCAGACATTTGTTAAAGTCTCTTGCCAGATTCAAATGAACCAATCCGAAGTGCCGGTTTCATCCCCACAATGGAGCCTCAGGTGACAGCTTCCACCGGAGAGGGCGGAAAAATGAAGACCGGCTTGTCCGGAGCATGCTGATTTGGTATAATATGAGGCAAAAAATCTGCTGCTCATGGAGTTTTGTGGTCTGCTCCGGCAGTCTGGCGGCAAAGATGAAGGCCTATGCCGATGAACACCAGGTTGTTGCCCGCATGGAGGAGTTGCACCTGCACATCCGGAGAAAAAGAGAGCTTGCGTCCATGCGGGTGCATTTTTTCCTCCAACTGCAGACCAGGCTTGATCTTTCAGTCCATCTGAAGGAAGCTCAGGATGCGATCGAAAAGATTCGGCATCGGAATGTCCGTGAAGAAACTGAGGGGAAAAAGCATACAGAAAACTGAGCTGTCAGGATTCCCGGAAGCCGCGAGGCCTGGATTTTATGGGTTGCAGATAAGATCGTAACGTTCCGGGAGGTGCGGGTGAAACCATGATCACTTATGAAACGGATAGACTGCGGCTGAGACCCTTCTGTCATGAGGACCTGGATCTGATTTTCCGACTGTATAGCGATCCGGAGATTCTGCGTTATACACCGTTCGATGTTATGAGCAAAGCAACTGCCGAGCTTCACCTGGCAAGAATCATCCAGGACTGGGAACAGGTTCCTCAACAGAGCTTTGAGTTTGCAATGATCCGGAAAGATGCCGGAGAGCCGGTGGGGCGCTGTCATATTCTCATCGATCCCGCAACCGATACCGGGATGATCGGCTGGCTGCTTTTAAAGGAGCATTGGGGGCAGAATTATGCCTTTGAATCCGGCGAAGCGCTGATTCACTGCTGTTTTGAAACACTGGGGCTTCACCGAATCAATGCGGTCTGCAATCCGGAGAACATGGCTTCACGCAGAGTCCTGGAGCGGCTCGGCCTTCGTCTTGAGGCACATTACCGGAAAAAATGCAGATATCAGAAAAATGGGATAGTCAGCTGGGAAGACGAACTGGAATATGCTTGTCTCAAAGAAGAGGTTATGAAAACAAACGATGGGCGCAGTCCCAACCGATATATTCTTGAAAGCCGGAATTAAACTTCGGTAAATCTCGAATCGCCAAAAGGCCTGTAAAATAGGGCTTGCTGGCCTCTGAGCGGTACATGAAGAGCACACTTTCACAGGTGAATGGTTTACGTTAAAATTACAAGACGAACTGACCACTGGTAAGAGAAAAGCCCCGGGTTTCCACCCAAGGCTTTTCTATTGCGTAGCGTAAATTATGACGGCCACGAATTGGTATTCGAGCTTCCGCATCTGGGACAGGCCGAAGTACCCTGTTCGTTATACCAGACATTCTGGCAGTCTCTGCATGCATGTCTGAAAACCCCTCGGAGGCTGATCCCGCCGATGATGTTTTCAAGCAGATCGTTATCAAGTGCCTGCGCTTTTTTGTTTTCCATCCGGTAACCCTCCTGTGATTCTGGAATCCTGCGGAACATAATCGTTCCTGTAACTGCTTCCCATTCTACCACAGTCAGGTTAGTCGCGCAAGCAATATAGAGTGTCCGCGTCTCAATGGTAAAGGGTATTCTGAATGATAACAGCCCGGGATTCCGATAAATCGGAACCCCGGGCAAATTGTTCGACTTATTACTGCCTTCCGTGCAGTTACAGACGAAACAGCAGGCACTGATCAGTCGAAATCATCGTAGTCATACGGCATATAGTCATAGTCGAAATCATCGTAGTCATATGACCAATAGTCTGACAAATAGTCGTCATCGTCCGAACCGTCGGTGATCGGGACACCGTAAGTATGATAACCGGAGCCGTAATCTTCCTCTTCAGATCCATCGGTGATCGGGACACCGTAGGTACGATATCCGGAGCCGTAATCTTCCTCCTCAGAACCGTCGGTGATCGGAACACCGTAAGTACGATAACCTGACCCTAAGTCATCGTCATCCTCGGTGATTTCGCCGTAATACAGCCATGCAGTTCCATCATGCATATATGTGCCACTGGCGAAGATATAACCGCAGTACGGGCAGATGTCCACATCGCCCGGGATTTCGCCATAACAGCTCGGGCAGTAGTAGCGGTAAGAGGGAGCAGAAGCGGAAGTGAAGCGATAGCCGCAGTAGGGGCATACATCAGCGTTCGGAGAGACAGAGTGATGGCAGTTCGGGCAGTAATACTCGTAATAAGTCACCGTATAGGTGGTCATAGATCCGTTGACGTCAACGTGCCAGATATTGGATGCGCTTGCCTTGCCGCCGTGATAATATACAGTGCAGGAACAGCCTGCGGTGAGATCACCGTAAATCACGCTGCAAATGCTTCGCGGCACATCGACGGTGCTTCCGTCTGCAAGGCTGATGGTGAGCTTATCTGCCTGCGGATTTGTTACCACCCCGGCGATCGCTCCGCTGCTGATGGTTTTGGTCTTAACAGCGCTGTCGGAGACATAAAGATAGGCTGCGCCGGTTCTTACGGTCTGATTGTTCTGAGCCGTGTAGAAGGTGGCATAAACACTCCAGCCATTCATGTCGGCCGATACCTGCCCAAGGGTGAGGTTGGAAGTGTAATATCCGTCAAGAGAAGCATTCGGGAAGGTCAGACTAAAGCTTTGTGCGCTGTATTCTCCGCCTCCGGGTGCAACAAATGTCCATTCGACAGAGGACCATACGTTTGCATTGGCGATAAAGAGAGCGGTCTCTCCTGCTTTATGGAACTCATTGGTAGGCTGCTTGGTCACCATCAGTACGGTATTCTGCATCGCGACGATCCCGGAAGCAGACACCGGAGCAAACGCAAGTTGTGCCGCCCCTGCGTCCGCAGTCAGGGCAGGCATCAGAGCCCCGCTGAAGACACCGTAGCTTTCGGCAAGGCGGTCTTTCGATACCTCCGCAGCAAGAAACCAGTCAAAGCTGGTGCTGCTTCTTGCAGCCGATGCCAGAGCATTGACCCCTGCAGCATTGTATGCATCGGGCGTAATGACGTTACCGGAAGCATCGGTAAAGGTGGAAACATTCTGATTTCCCTGGTAGTTCATCTGACGCGTAGCATAGGTGGTGTATTCAATGGTATCGCCCTTTTTCTGGACGGAGCACTTGGATGTGCTTACCATTGTTGCAGAGACAGTGGTCGTATCGTCAAAGAGATAATACCATGTATCATTTCCGCTGTTGTAGAAGGTGTCAGCAGAGGCAGAAATGAGATCGGGGAAAGATCCCCCCTGTGGTACATGAACGTGGCACTGATTCAGAGTTTTTCCGTCTTCGGAGACTTCCCAGGCATTCAGAGCTGTGTAGCGCCCATCTCCCTGTATAGAGGCGGCCAGCAGCTCCAGTTTCCCATTGTGGTCAAGATCCGTCACCGCATACGACCACACGCTGGCGTCATTCTGCTTGACTGTATTGAAATTGCTGAATAACAGATCTACCTGTGTTGCAGCAGATTGTGCATCTGCCTGTTGCGGTGCTGCAAAAGCGGCTATACTGAAAGACAGCAGCATCAGAACGGACATTAGCAATGAGAGTGTCTTCTTCATCAATTATTAATCTCCTTTCATCCCTGTCAGACTGGATTGAACCCGGAAATAATCGGGATGATTCAATTATAGCAGAAACCTCTTTTTTTACAAGTAATGGGTACGAAATGAACCCTTATGGAACGAAATAGTTACCGCAACGGGCAGGGATCACACTTTTCTGTGGATCATTCAGGAAAAACTGCTAAAAACGACAAGAGAGGCAGTGGTCAAAACCCTTGTCTCCCTTGTACGATGAGAAATACGGCCCCCGGTTACCGCCGTGCCGCAATTTCCTACAGAAGCATAAAATGATTCTTATTTGCACGGGACAAGACACGGGCAAGACACGGGGACGGGCAAGACACGGGGACGCAGCAAGACACGGGGACGTAGCTTTTTGTCTTGCACTGTCCTGTTCCGCGCACTCTACGTGATAAACGATGCAGCCGTTCTGCTTCCGCAGTTCGGCTGCTTTGTGAAGACACGGGGACGTAGCTACTGTCCTGTATTGAGCCGGTAGATGTATTCCACCTGAAAAACATAGTAGCCGTTCTGCTTTTGCAGTTCGGCTGTTCTTTTTTTCGCTTCAGCCGCAATGCGGCTTTGCGTTTTCAGTTGTGGCGCCCGCCGCCTCGACGGACTTTGGCCTGGGAAGGCGCCGATCGCTCCGCAGCGACGCGAAGGTGGTCCCGACGCGAGCGCAGCGGAGCCAGTGGGCGCGGCCCTTGCCCTGGCTGTGGTCTAATACCCGATCAATATGAAATCGAGTGTGCAAAACATATCAAAAGGAAGAAAAGACAATAGAAAAAGGGATCGGACTGGCCGATCCCTTTCAAATGTATTTTGCTTATTTGCCTTCCCGATGCGAGAAGCTTTCATAGAACTCTTTCAGCATTTCCGGCGCCTTCTTTCTGAATCATATTGTTCTGATTTGACCTCGTCATTTGCCCTCACGGTGAGAGAAACTGTCATAGAACTCTTTCAGCATTTTCAGCGCCTTCTTTCTCTGTGTTATTTGTCCTGTTCCCTCAGGACGATTGTATGATAGCACAGAGAGAAAGAAAAGTGAAATACATATGATGTGCGTTTAATGATATGAGGAAGATATCATAACGGCCGCGGCGGTTAACCGGCCGTACTGTAAATGAAGTTCATGAAGCGATAACAGGAATGAATGCTTCACCGTGAAACCGAGTTACCAGTCTGAATCCCAGTCCGTGTCACCGCTGTCCCAGGAATCATAGTCCGAAGATCCGGAGGAATGGCTCTGGTTGATCTCGTCCCAGGTGCTGGAGTTCTTGAAATCGCTGACGCCCCAGTCCGAGTTCCAGTCCTCCCCAAGGGAATAATCCGCATAGTTTGCGGCGGGGAAATCCTCCGCCTCATACCAGAAGCCGGAATCATTGGTGTCATAGGTATAATACCAATCGCTGCCGTAATGGTAGTATACGGTTCCGTCACCGACACCGTAGTATCCGTCTTCCCGATGCTGACGCTGAGCTATGATGCCGTATGTCGCGGAAATGAGAAAGCTTACGATAAAAAGAATGGAAAAGAGGCGGGGTACGGGCTTCTTCGTGCGCCGGCGCGTCCCCGGAGCGGAGGATTCCGGCGTTTTACCGTCGGGATAAATCCCGCGATTGTGGCATTCCTCCAGCAGCTTTGCAAAAAGCTCATTGACGGCAAAGGCTTCATCCGGCCCCTGATATCGAATGGCGCGCTGGCCGTCGGCCTTGTTTTTATAAACGATGAAGTCTTCGCCGTCCCTGTAGATTCCAAAGGCTTTCGGCTCTCGGTAGTCTTCGCCGATAAAGAAGCGCATTTTCAAAAGCGGCATGCCGCGTTCGGCACAGTATTCCTTCAGCTCCTCGATGGTTTGGGGCAGAAAAATCCGTCTTTCGGTGTCTGGGACGTAGCCTTCATTCGGAGCGCCGCAATTTGGGCAGTGCTCATCCGATGACGACACGGTCGAGCCACAGTATTTGCATTGACTTGTAGATGCCATGGCGTGTTCCTCCGTAGATCATAAAATGGTTGATTTATAATTGACTCATCAATTCCGCGTCAGGATCATATGGACGGATCCTGGAGTTTGACTTCCGTTTCCTTCGTGAATCCTTTCCGCGCCCGCGCCTTCTGGATCAGATCTTCTGCTTCATTGAATGCGGCGGGGAGATAGTCAGCGTGCCATTCCTTGCCGCGCTTTTCTTCCAGCTTGATGCTATCCCAGGCCCTGAGCTGCTCTTCGTGGCTGGCATAAGACACACCGTTGAAGACATGCGGGTGACGGCGGACCATTTTGTCCGAAATGGCCTTTGCAACGTCGTCGAAGGTGAACAGCGCTTCTTCTTCCGCGAGGACCGCATGAAACATGATCTGCAGCAGCAGATCGCCAAGTTCTTCTTTCAGATTCTCCGGGTCGCCGGTCTCTGACAGAATATTAATGCCGCTGATGACCTCGGCGGCTTCCTCTATGCATGCCGGCTTCAGGCTTTCATGAGTCTGTTCCCGGTCCCATGGGCAGCCGTGATCACTGCGCAGCGTCTGGACGATTTCTTTCAGTCTGTCAATTTCAGCCATAGTACTGGATCTCCATTGCATTGTATTAAAACAAATTATATCAGTTTACCGCCGAGTTTTAAAGACAGAGCGGAATTATTTTTTTCGTTGAAAAGGGCGGGACAAAGGCGGTTGACATAATATGACTATGGGGTTAAGCGGAGATGTCTGCTCCGCCTGCCTGGCCTGCCGGTTTTCGATAAGACGGCGCGGAATTGCCGCTTTACTTTTTGACAATCAAGTGCTAACATACACGAGTTCAATATTTCAGCAGATAGCGGAGAGGCGTATGAGCAAAGGGAAAGCAAAACTGCTTCTGATTTCTGTATTTGTTGCCAGAGGGACTTCGTTTCTCTTCTCAAAAACACTGATGCAGAGCATGTCCCCGACGAGCGTGCTGGCGGTACGGTTTGTCCTTGCGTTTTTGGTCCTGGCGGCTGTGTTTTCAAAGAAACTGCTGCACTGCAGCAAAAGCAGTCTGTTCGGCGGCGCGGTTCTGGGCGCCTTGTATACCGTCTGCATGTTGTTTGAGATGTACGGTCTGCGTCTGATTGACACGGGGGTTGCATCGCTGATTGAGAACATGGCAATCGTTCTCGTCCCGATTTACGTGGCGGTCCTGACACGGACGATGCCCCGGCCAAGGACGATCCTCTGCGCGGCCCTTGCGGTGACGGGTGTCGGCTTTCTCTCCGTCACGCAGAAAAACACCTACGGCGGCGGACTTGGAATCATGCTCATCATACTGGCCGCCATGACCTATGCCGACTGCATCCTGACAACGGAAAAGGTCAGCCGTGACGGAGACCCCATTACAATCGGGATCATCCAATTGGGAACGATGGGGGTGCTGAGCCTGCTTCTTTCCCTGCTGAAGGGCGACTTCGGCCTTCCACAGACGGGAGAAGAGTGGAGCATGATGCTGATTCTTGTGCTGCTGTGCAGCTGCTTCGGATTTGCGTTTCAGCCGGGGGGCCAGAAATATGTACCGGCTGAAACAGCGGCGGTTTTTACGGTTGTGAATCCTCTGACCGCGAGCATCATGGGGATTGCGATCGCCGGGGAGGCCGTCACCGCGCCGAAGCTCGTCGGGTATGTCCTGATCTTTGCGGCCTTGCTTCTGTATAACATGAAAGAGGGCAAAAAGCCGGAGCAGCTGCATACCGCTTAAAGTATTTGGAAGCGGGTCATTCTTCCCAGGTGAACAGCGGGAAAAAGCAGAGGCGAAGGAAAAAAGGAAAACCCGTATTTCAAAAGCGACAGATCGGGATTGCTGGGATCACAGCTTTTGAACTGCTGGATGGCGATCTAACCTGGGACATGATATCTTCTCAGTATGACATAAGCCGAAGGACGATAGGCAACTATCGCAAGACTGCAATTAGGGATATCGATGAAAATCTGATTCTGTAATGACAGGGACAATGGCGGCGGAAGCTGCCTGAAAGGTTGGGAAATCAAATATGAAAAAACTGATTTGCATGATGTTGGCGGCCGCCATGCTTTTTGCTTTGGCAGCCTGCGGCCAGGCAACGGCCGAGGGGCCGGAAACAAAAGAATGGACCCGGCAGGGCACCTTTGAAGACGGAAACGGCAATACGCTGATCGTGAACCTCTCCGAAACGGAAGGTTATGAGGGCTGGGCTGTCTCGCTGATGACGGACGGCGAAGCGGTCGGCTGGATTATCCAACAGGAAGGAAATGCTCTGTGCGGCAACCTGAACGCGTGGGATGAGACGGTCGAGCCCTTCAACGTCTCGATTACCGAAGAGGGGCAAGACGGTCTGAAGCTTGAAGTCGAGGGCGGCGAGACGTATCACTTTACGCCGATGAATGTACCGGAGGCGTCGATCGTGGTGACGGCCAACATTGAAGGACGGGGCCATATCGCGTATGCCGAAGGGGAGGAAACACCGGAGATCGATCCGGAGTTCCCGGCACAGTCCGCCTATATCGGACTGGCTGAGCCCGCGGTGCATACTTTCCTTGCCGAGCCGGAGGTCGGCAATCTCTTTGTAAAATGGACAAAGAACGGCGAGGACTACTCCACCGAGCCGCGGATCACGCTTCTTCTGGACGAGAGCGCGGAATACGTTGCGGTGTTCGAGGAAGACCCGGACTGGATGAATCCCGTGATGCATTTCATCGGTGAGTACCAGTGTGACCGGGCCCATGCAAGCGTAGAGTGCTTTGACTATGACGAGGCATGGATCACCATCGACTGGGGCAGCAGCGCCTGGGAACTGACTCGCTGGATCATCGTCGGTCAGCTGGATGCCGATACGCAAACCATCACGTATTCCGGCGCCGGAAAAGCACATCTTGTCTATGATGAGGATGGCGAAATCAAGAGCGAGGAATCCGTATATGACGACGGCACCGGCACGATCACGTTCCATGAAAACAGAACCTTTACATGGCATGAGGATCAATCTGAATCCGGGAACGATATGGTTTTCGAGCGGCTTCCCTTTGCCTATGAGCACGATCCCCGGAATACCCCGGCGGCAATGAAGGATATCGTTGAAAACCCCGATGCCGTCTATGGCTTTTCTCCGGATCCGGAATCCCAGCGGCTGGGTGCCTATGCCGATTACGATTGGACCGATCCGGCGTACGTGGCGATGGCGCAGCAAGAGCGCAGGGCTTATCATGAATCGCTGGACACCATGACGGACATTCTGTACCGGATGAGGGAGGAAGGTGCCTCAACGGAGGAAATGGCGAGGGCTGTTTCGGAGGAACGAAATCGCCTGCGCCTTGCGGCCTATGATAATGACCCGGAAGGTCTGGCCAAGGTAAAGAAGAGCAACCTGGAAACCTACGGCCATGAAGACGGCCCGACACCGGATGAACTGTATGACAAATACGGATCCTGGACAGTCGTCATGCAGAAAGCTTTCGGCACCAATCTGGGCATGGACGCCTGCTGTGGCCTGTACGATGAGTATTACTGGCTCTATACAGAGCTTGGATATGTAGAGTAAAATCAAAACACATGAGCCTTTTTGGATACAGTTTTCATTGACTTGGGCGCATCATCAGCGCAATCATTTGAGCATAGAATCGGCGAAGAAAAAGAATATCTCGGTTTATGCCGATATCGTTGCCCGCCTTTCCTGTGTTGACGGCGGTGTCGTGATCAATAAAAACCTGGATCTGCTTGGCTTTGGCGCGCAGGCCATTGCGGATCTCACCAATATCGCACCGCCCAAAATGCGCTTTGTGACCTGCGATGATCAGATTGATACAGGGAAGAAGTTCAATGACAACGGGATGCGCCACAGGGGCCCAAAAGAATTACGGGGATCGGGTTAATTCATCCGCTGCATATGGACATTCGGGTGTTTGAATGGTAAAATTATCTTGATATCACTTAAGACGGGAGCTGTAAATACGATGGAAAAATATTCCGCATTGGAACAGGCGGTCAACGACCCGTCCCTTGCCGTCATCAGCGATCAGACAAAAACGCTGAAAGAGCTTAACCGCGTTTACTTCAAGTACAAGACCCTTCCGAGACAGCAGAGACGTTTCTCCGACTATTACTCCAATCTTTTTCTGGGCCACACCGTGCCCGAAATGTATCTTCTCTTAAAAGAGGAACTGAAACCCGTACGGGATAATTCGGAAGAATGGCAGCTGCCAAGCGACAAATATATGGTTTCCGAGCCGGACCTTTACTACAGGGAAGAAAGCTTCAATTCCGGTGAAACAAACATCTGCTTCCTTCTCGGACATTCGGGGAGCGGAAAGTCCGTAATGGCCAGAAGGCTTACGGGTGACAACATCGACCATATCGAGCTTGACGACCTGCTTCTGACCAAGGACCACTTCACCATGGAAGAGCTGAAGGCCTATTCCGACCTGATGTACAGCTTCTTTTCCGGTGAGGGTGCAAAATACTATATCGGATTGGAAGAGAGAAACACGATCCCCAAGGAAGAGTATGAAGACCGGGTCTTTGTCGACTTCGTTCACTACGCAATGGATTATGCCCGGCAGCACAGGGAGAAGAAATACATTTTAGACGGAATCTGGCTCTATCTCTATTTCGACGATCCTTCCGTTTTTGAGCCCTATACCGTACTCATCAAGGGGACCTCATTCCTGAAGTCCAAAATCCGCGCAACAAAGAGAGAGATGCAGAGAGACCGCGAAACGGTCCGGAACAGAAAAGAGATGTTCGGCCGAGAGGTCAGAAACTATTTTCTGGATGAGGATAAGATTGATCGCTATCGCAGCTTCTTCGGCGGCCTGGCCGACACGGTTTTCAGAGCGGAGACAAGCGACGCCGCCAAACAGGAGGAAGCCGTGAACAGCGAGCTCAACCATATTGATGCCTGCTTCGTGGATGGGGACGCGGACGGAATCAGGGAGATCAAGAAAAAAGCGGAAGAGAACAGCGGATTATCCGGCTGGAACAAACTGAGAATCATCAATGAGTGTACCCTTGCGCTGCTGGACCTCGGCCCGGAAAACCTCCGCCGCCAGACGGACAGTACGGAATCGAGCCAATAAACGGCAAAGTGCCTGAACTGACCGGTAAAAACGCTTCTGTTTTGATGATGACAGGTGTTGCAGCGGAAATCAAAAGAACCGGAAACGGACAGACTTGCATAAAAAAGCGGCAGAGGATCTGATGATCGACTCTGCCGCTCCTTTTAAATTCTCTCAGGCTGCCTTCAGCGTGATGGTCACATCGCCGTAGGATTCCGGCGCGTGATACTCTGTGCTGTCGGGGGCGTAGCCCTCGGGGGCCTTGAGCAGGTGGACTCAGATCAGGCCCCTCTGCCGTCGCGACGGCAGAGGGGCCTGATGATACGTTCTCAAGGCGGACAAAGCTTCCGGGCAAACAGGATCGAAGGATCACTTCATGAGGTCATCTTTGCTGTCTTGTATTCTTCCGGGAACCGTGGTATCTTTAACCGGAGAAGAGAAGCAGAGGAGGGAAGGGCATGGCACTGCGGCTGAATCACAGCACGATTTCCAAAATCAGGAATCCCGCGTTCCGTCAGTATGCGGAAAACGGTCTCGCGGTCTATGACGACTTTATCCGTCAGGTGGAGCAGTTCGGACTGCCCTTTGCGCCGGAGCGGGAAGAAGCGCTTCAGGCCGCGCGGGAGAGACTACCGGGGCGGGGCGTGAAAAGCTGCAACGAAGGCGCCGCGCTTGTATGGGGCGAGCGCTGCGGCGCGTGCGAAGCCTGCCGTGTCGGGATCGACAGCTATACCGGAATTATCTCGCTCATGTGCCACCGGAACTGCTTTTTCTGCTTCAACCCGAACCAGGAGAACTATGAGGGCTATTCTCATACGAAAAAAGACTGGGAAAAAGAACTGCGTCAGGTACACCGGCGGCAGCCGGACCTGCGCTATGTGGCCCTGACCGGGGGAGA
>Ga0326513_10002801_pt1 | contig 12773 bp, 21 predicted proteins | sample 2_2465_0518_D_FD_203654 | JGI IMG/M metagenome (GOLD analysis project Ga0326513, IMG submission 203654) | Bovine rumen microbial communities from UC Davis, California, United States - 2_2465_0518 | ecosystem: Host-associated > Mammals > Digestive system > Stomach > Rumen | place: USA...
CACAGACCCGAAGATTTTAACGAATTGGAAATAGATGTTGATGAGCCGTTCCACAATACGCTCGGCGACATAATGTATCCAGGCGACCCCGAAGCAGACCCAGCGAATGTGTATAACTGCCGATGTAGTCTTACTTATGAGGTGGTGGGTTACAATGGCTGAGGTTATTTTTAAAGATTATAGCGACCAAATATTAAAAGCGACAAAAGAACAAGTGAAAGCAACGCTTGAAGCGTGGGGAATGTTGGGCGAAAGTTTTGCGAAACAGGAAACGCCTGTTGACACTGGCAGATTGCGTAACAGTATAACGCACGAAACACAAGGCGATTTTGCAGTAATAGGAACAAATGTAGAATACGCCGAGCCTGTTGAGTATAACGAGAAAGCAAAACACACCGTCGGCAATGCTCATTTTATGCGGAACGCCGTAACACAACACAATGATGAATATAAGCAAAAAGCAGAGATGATACTCGGTGAGATTAAATAGGTGGGCTTCGGCTTGCTTATTTTTTGCAAAAAGTTAAAAAATGTGAAAAAAAGTATTGACTTTATAATAGTTTTTTGATAAAATAGAAGAGAACTAAAGAGAAAGGAACGGCGAAAGCCGAACGGTAAATGAAAATGTTTAAAGTAACAAAGGTTGAGATTGCGACAGGAAACGAAACAAATTATGGTGGTGGATATAACGAAGAAGATGTAAAAGCAATCACTAAAGGCTACAAGTTTAACGGATTGTTTTATGAAAGAAAAAACGGCAAATTCATTTACATAATAGACGAACAAAGATAAATATAAATTGGTTGTGCTAACAGACCAAAAAGCGGGCAGAAAGGAAAGCATTATGATTTACACGATTGAGAAACGGCACGAATTTGGCTACGGAACAATGGACACACATTATGAAGTAAGGTCATACATAGGCAAATCGGAACACACAGGCGCTTTATTGAATGGCAAAACACTTAAGATTGCAAAGACTTTAAAACAAGCCGAAGCATATTGTAGAAGAACAAATATAAATGCAGAAAAGATTTAAAACAAAACAAGATAAAAAGGCAAGTAGAAATACTTGCTTTTTTCTTTTATATATGTTAAAATCAATTTATGAACTTGACAGAGAAAAAAGAAAATGTTAAAATAGAACTAACCGAAAAGCAGTTGCAGGCAATTCACCGAGTGCTTGAAAAGGGCGACAGGGTTGAACTCATTCCAAACAAAGACGGAGTGCGATTGCTTGAGGTTAAGAGAAGAAATATTAAAACAAGTTAAGTTGCTAAACTTTTTTCATATTTTTATTCTTCTTTGTGAAATTCAAGCGTGTCCTACTTTTGGGCGCACAGTGACAGCCTGATGAATTACCTTTCATTTTTTTAATATGGTCATTCGTGAGAATGACAAATCGCTCTAAATGTGGAGCGACAAAACCGAGAGTGGTTAACCTTTATGGTTGACTGCTCTTTTTTTGTAAATAAGCCCGAAGCACAGGGCTAAAAATAAACATTCTAATCACAAAGCAAAGTGAACGAAGCAAAGGAGAATGACAAAATGGCACGAATTACACGGAAGTTTTTAAAGGCGTTAGGCATTGAGGATGAAAATGTACAAGACCAACTTGTAAGCGCATATCGTGAAGAAATTGACACGATTACGGAAGAAAGGGACAAGTACAAAGAAGATGCCGAAAAGTTACCGAAAGTTGAAAAAGAGCGTGACACCTTAAAGGCTCAACTCGATGAAAACGGCGAAAATCCGTTCGAGGGCAAATTTAAAGCACTCAAAAAAGAGTTTGATGACTACAAGGCAGATGTTACGGCTAAAGAAACAAAAAGGGCGAAAAAGCATGAATACAAGGCTCTTTTGAAAGAAGCAGGGGTAAACGAAAAGCGCATTGACAGTGTGTTGAAAGTCACCAATCTTGATGATGTTGAACTTGACGAGAACGGCAAAATCAAAGACCGTGACAAATTAAAAGACACAATTAAAACCGAATGGGCTGATTTTCTTGTGGAAACTTCGGTGCAGGGTGCAAAAACAGCAACACCGCCGACAAGCACGGGCGGAAAACAAACAATGACGGTTAAAGAAATCAGGGCAATCAAAGACCCTGCGGAAAGGCACAAAGCAATGGCAGAAAATCCCGAATTGTTTGGACTTAAATTTTAATTTATAGGGGGCTAAAAAAATGGCTGAAACAAATGCTATTACTACTCAACAGATGACAAGAGTGAGAGAACTCGACTTTGCTAAATTGTTCGGAGAGAACATTTTAGGTTTTCTAAATATGCTGAAAGTTACAAGACGAATTCAGGCTACTGCTGGAACTGTACTGAAAGTTCGCAGTGTAACAGGCACATTAGAGGACGGAACAGTTGCAGAGGGCGAAGTCATTCCGCTTTCTCAATACGAGACAGATGACACACCGATTGGTGAACTGAAATTGAAAAAATGGGCAAAAGCGACTACTGCCGAAGCAATCCAAAAAAGCGGATACGAACACGCCGTAAATGAAACAAACGCAAAAGCGGTTAAAGATGTTCAAAAGGCTATCCGTGGCGATTTTATTTCATTTTTGAACACCGCCGCTGGTTCAACAAGTGCAACAGGCGCAGGTTTACAAGCGTCGCTTGCAAACGGTTGGGGCAAGTTGCAGGTGAAATTCGAGGATGATGACATTCAACCTGTTTATTTCATCAATCCTGAAGATGTGTCGGAATATCTCGGAAAGGCTGAAATAACTACGCAGACCGCATTCGGCTTTACTTACATTGAGAACTTCCTCGGTTTAGGCACTGCGATTTTAACTCCGAGAATTACGAAAGGCACTTACAGAGCGACTGCGGCTGAAAATCTTATCGCTTACTATGTGAATGTTACCGAAGCAAATGGTCTTGGTGAAGTGTTCGATTTTACTACTGACCCTGAAACTGGTTTTATTGGCGTACACGAGGAAGCGAACTACAGGAGAATGCAGGAAGAAACCACATTAGTTGCAGGCGTACAAATTCTTGCAGAATATCCCGAGGGAATTATTGCTGGCACTATCACAGCCGAAACCGAGGGCGCATAATGTGGCAATACAGAGTGATTTATCCGTTTCGCGATTTGCAAGATGATAATTATGTCTACAGAGTAGGTGACATCTTTCCGAGAGAGGGCGCAATTGTAAGCAAAGATAGGTTTGCAGAATTGAAATCGGATAAAAACAAAATCGGAAAGCCTTTGATTAAGGCTGAGAGGGCGAAAAAATGACTTTAACTGACCTTTGCGAGAAATTAAGGAACTGGTTCGATGTTGACCGACATTTCGGTACATTTGCAATTGAAAACGGAACTATTGACCTTGACTTCATCCGTGAAGGTCAGTTTTACCGTTTAATCGGAAGCAAACAAGACGGTATTTATATGTTTAACGGAGATTATCTGGAGTTCATCAAAAAAATAACTACAGATAATAATGGCGAGTTTATTGTGGAAGCAGATAAAATTGCTGATGAGACATATAAAGGTGCGTTGTGGGAGTTGAATATTCCGAAAAACTTCATTTTACAATATGCTAATATGTGTGATTGGGAAACAAAAAACGCCGATGTTCTAAATTCGCCATTTCAAAGCGAAAGTTTTGGCGGCTATTCTTATTCCAAAGCGAACGGAAGCAACGGCAGTTTGACGGTTTGGGATAATTTTGCAAGCGATTTAGCGAGGTGGCAGAAGATATGAACAGCCCTGTTTTAAATTCACAAAAGGAAGAATGTGTATTTCTTAATCGGCAAGTTGTTGATGATGGATACGGCGGTCAAAAAACTGTTTATGTAGAGGGAGCACATTTTTTTGTAAATATTTCATTTAACAATTCTGATGAAACTCAAATTGCAGAAAAGCAAGGCACCACATCTTACTACACTTTTTTCCTTGATAGGGATATTGATTTCTTGAAGTTTCACGATGTTGTGAAACGGTTAAGCGATGGCAAGATATTCCGAATGACAAGCGATAGTGATGATAATAAAACGCCAAACATCGCAGGAATAAAGGCAAGAACTATAAATGCAGAGGAATGGGTGTTGCCAAATGGATAAAGAACAAGCATTGCAAACATTTTGGAGCGGCTTTTCAATTCCTGCTTATGATGAAAACACAGTGCCCGAAAACTCACCGAACCGATATATTACCTATAATGTTGCGGTCAGCACTATTAATGATGTTATTTACGGCAGTGCAACGGTGTGGGATAGGTCAAGAAGTTGGGAATTTGTGACGAACAAAGCACACGAGATTGCGGACGGTTTAAACGGTCATAAAATAAAATACGATAACGGAGCAATACTCTTGTATAACGGAAGCCCGAAATATCGCAGAATAGCGACAGGCGACGACAATACAAGAGGTATTGCGATTAACATTGGATATGAATTTTTAGAGAGGTGAGAATATGGATTTTTTAACATTTACTGAATTGCCTGCTGATGTTGCGGAACAGTTAGCGGTTAACGCTGGCATTGTGTTGAAAACTTTTGACCCTGCGGCGGCAAAAGCGGCAATTACAGCAGGCGGAACAACATTACAAACATATGTTGACACTTACATTATCCCGAATATTATGTATGCGACCACCGGCGGTATCAATTGCGCTTGTGTTGCCGAATATTCGGATTGGTTCGAGGATGTTGACAATGCGCCGAAAGGTACAAAAGAGGGCAAACATCTTGACAGTTGGGCGGCAACAATGAGCGGTACTGCGTTGACTTACAATGCAGAAAACATTGTTTCAATGCTTGGTGCCGCCGACAGCACTACAACGGACGGCATCACAACGATTGAACCGAGAATGACCATTCAATCAACAGATTTTAAAGATTTGTGGTATTTAACCGACTGGAACGGCGGTTTTATTGCAATGCAATTAATTGACGCATTCTCGGACGGCGGATTTACACATCAATCTACTGACAACGGCAAGGGGCAGGCTTCATTCTCATATGCAGGGCATAAAACTGCAACCGATTTGGATAGACCGCCTATGCGGTTTAAGTTATTCCCGAAGCCTGAAACTACAAACACTGAAACGCAGAACACTGAAACGCAGGGGGCTTAATCTATGAAGTTTATCGCAGAGTTAAAAGATGAAGAATTATTGCCGCTTTTATATGACATTGTAGATGATGTTACAAATTTTGTAAAAACTACAAATGTTTTGGAAGTGCGGAAGAATTTACCGCCCGAGGGCGTAACAAAAGACGAGCAAGGGCGCAAAAACATTAAAGAAATGTTGCGTATTATTTGCAAGGAATACCCGACTGAAACGGCGGATATTCTGCGTAAATTGTGGGTGCTTGATGATGGTGAGAAAGAGGAAGATAAACCGAATTTTATCATATCTCTTTCTAAATTGCTAAAAGAAAATTGGTTGATTGATTTTTTTATCTCTGCGGCGAACTTAATGTAGCCGACACGAAGCGGTATATTGCAAGTGTTGATTTAAATAAAATGAGAATGTTTGGAAAGGGCTATATGGTGGAAAACTGTATAGCCCTTTATAAAAAAGAATACGAACAAACGATATCAACGAAAGCACTTGTGTATATCGCAAACGGAATTGAGAAAATAACAAACGGATTGGCTGAACAAGAAATAATGCCGCATTTTGCAGATTATATCGAAGAAAAACCAGAAGACACACGGACAGCAGAAGAAGTTGCAACAGATGTTTTGAAAAAATGCGGATTTATAAGGGGGTGAGCAAATGGCAGGTGAGGTGTTCACATTATTTGCAAGACTTGGAATAAAAGATGATGAATTCAATAAAGGAATAAAAAATGCTTCGAGCAAAGGCAAGGGATTAAGTGACGGACTAAAGAAAACTTTTAAAGTCGGGGCGGCGGCAATCGGCATTGCAACAGGAGCAGTTGTCGGATTGTCAAAGGCTTTTGTGAGTGGTGCAAAAGATACGGCAGATTACGGCGATAAAGTGGATAAGATGTCGCAGAAAATCGGTATAAGTGCCGAAGCATATCAAAAATGGGATTATGTAATGCAGAGAGCAGGCGGAAATGTTGACAGCCTTAAAATGGGTATGAAAACATTGTCACAACAAGCCGAGAAAAATAGCGACAGTTTTCAAAAATTAGGCATTAGTCAAGAAGATGTTGCAAATTTGAGCAAAGAAGATTTGTTTAACAAGACGGTGCAAGGGCTTTCACAAATGAAAGACAGTACCGAAAGAACGGCACTTGCAACACAGTTGTTAGGTAGAGCAGGTGCGGATATGGGTCCGTTACTCAATCAAGGCAGTGAAGCAATACAAGAACAAATGGACATTGCCGAAAAGTACGGAATGGTAATGAGTGATAAGGCGGTTAAGGCTTCGGCAGATTGGAATGATAGCCTAACTACTTTATCAATGACGACACAAGGCTTGAAAAACAGGTTAATGGGCGAATTTTTGCCGTCGTTAACAGAGGTTACAAACGGGTTAAGTGCCATTTTTGCAGGTGATTATGACAAAGGCATAGAACAAATTGCAAGTGGCGTAGAAAATCTTACAAGCAAATTCACCGAGATGATGCCGAAAGTGCTTGAAATCGGCGGGGAGATAGTCTTAAATTTGGCTACCGCAATAGTGAATAATCTGCCTCAACTGCTAAACACGGGCTTTGAGGTAGTTATGAAATTGGCAGAGGGGATTATTCAGCAACTTCCTACTATTATACGGACAGGCATACAGATTATTCTGTCGTTGGCTCAAAGTCTCGTTAATGCACTACCAAATTTGTTACCAGCGATAACTTCTGTCATTGTTGAAATTGCTACAATGTTAACCGAACCCGATATGTTGACACAGTTGGTGGACGCTGGAATTCAAGTTAATTTGGCTTTAATGGACGGGCTCATTAAGGCTATACCGCAGTTGATAAGCGCAGTCCCTACCATTATTACAAATCTTGTAAAAGCGATAATTAAAATTGCGCCGAGGCTTTTGACGGCTGGTGGGCAATTAATGCAAAAATTGGCGCAGGGCATTAAATCTGCGGTCAGTAGTGTTGGTGTTGCTGTAGGTCAAATTACAAGCACGATTACAACTAAAATAGGTGAGGTGCTTGGTAGCGTCTGGAAATGGGGTAGTGACATTATCACTAACTTTATTGACGGAATTACAACCGCTTGGAACAATTTGAAAACTAAAGTCACAAGCATTGCAGATTTCTTCAAAAACATTCTCGGTCACTCTACGCCGAAAGAAGGTCCAATGGCGCACGATGATAGGTGGATGCCTGACTTTATGGACAATCTTATTGACGGTATAGATAAGAAAATGCCTGAATTGGAAATGGCGGTTAACGGAATTGCAGGGACTATGGCAGGAGATTACGGATATGCAGATGATTACGGCTACACGGCAGAGGGCGAAGATGTACAAAGATTTGAATTTTCGTTTGAAGAGGGAAATGCTCCATTATTGCAGATTGCAAGATTGTTATTCCCGTATATGAAAGTGGTTGAGAAAGAGAGGGGCTAACTAATGGCGGTACAAAGAGTAAAAATCGGCGGTGTTGTTTACGGCAATGTCGGCAATGTAAAGACAGAAAAAGAGAATGTGTACTACCACCAAGTGCGCACTCTTGACGGCATTCTGCACGAGAAAATCAGGTATTCCTTAACACATCATACCGTACAGTTTTTCAACCTAATTGATGGCGTTTACGACAGTTTAAAAGCATATATCAAAGCAAATAAAAATGTGGCTGTTGAGTGCGGCTTCCCGATTGATAACGGCGATGAAGATAGTGACACGGATTTTAATGTTGCGGATTACAAGTTGACTATTACAGATGAAATTAACAAAGGTTATTTGAACGGCGTTTATTTTCGCAATGGATTAACAGTGCGGTTTGAGGCGGTGAGACCAGATGGAGGCGGTGAGACCTGATGAATGATTATGGTGTACTGTACTATGATAGTGATGTCGGAAGCGCAAGTGCAACTATTGATAGAACATATTACAAAGCGTTTTTTTCAAATCAAACAAATTCCGAAAATGTTTTTGTTCATCACGGATTAACACCGACAAATTACCAAAATTGGGCGAGTTTTGAGCAGGGCGAATTTGACTTCAAAAAACCGATTTTTATGCCTAATACAGACGGCAAGATACCGTATGCAAGCAAAGCGGTAACAGGGGAAGATGGAACATTTTATGATGCGGAAGATGATTATTCGCCTTTGTTCTCTCTGTACATCACACCTACAGAGCATTACAGTGGTGATGGCTTCACTTTGCGCACCTATTTTGATGAATACAAAATAAATGTTAATATTCAAGATAAAGATGGTGTGCGAAGCAAAGAATTTATAAAAACAAAAGAAATGCAAGATGAGTTTTTCTATTTTCCTTTTGAAGATTTAGAAGACATTGTTATCTCTTTTATAAAAATTCCGCCTTTTCATTTCATAAAAATTATTTCTTTTGGTTTTGGCGGGACAAGACTTATAACAGATGAAAACCTTGTTGAAAATCCCCAATTTGACCATTATTTTTCATTGATGAGCGATGAACTTCCGCTTGATACTTTAACGTTCCGAGTTTTCGGCAATGATAACAATTTTAAATTCGTGACAGGTAGTAAAATAACGGCTGCAACAGGTGAAGAGTTTTTTGTTGACACGGCGCAACAAAATGCTGACAACACCATTACAGTGAATTGTTATGACGCACTCGCAAAGCGTGATGTTGCATTCAGCGGAATGATGAGAACAAACACAGATGTGAGAGACAGCACAGTTGTGAAAGCATTATTTGACGATTTAGAAGTTTTTTTCGACCAAACAACAAGTTCTTTTAGACTTTTAACTTGGGCGGGAACTGTGTCGGATGATGTGACATACAGAGAAGCAATCCGAATGTGGTTGCAAGGTTGTACATTATCTTTGAAAAGATATGGTCCTTGGTATTTGATTACATCACCATTTAATGATATTGAAACGGCAAAGGTATTCAATAAAACAGACATTATCTCAATCGATTTTAAAGCGTTAGAGCGATATACAAGAATACACTTCAGCAAACACAAATATACGGTTGACAAAAAAAACGGATTGCAAGAGGCGTTCAGAGATACGGTTGAAATCTACGACCCTGAAACAGATAACATACAAACTTTATCATTCGGAGAACCGTATAGTGGTGTTCTATTTTACTATGTTTCGGCACAATCAGGTGATGATGAAACACTTACAATAGTTGACCCTAACTATTTTGTTATATCGCAAACAGGCGCATATTTGGTAAAGGCAAAAAACATAAATTATTATCAAGAGATTGTTGCAAAAGGCTATCCTTACAAAACGAGTTATACGAGTATAGATTATTACCCACAAATAAGCAAACAATTCAAGGATAATGAATTAATGATTTCGGATTGTACTGTAGCATTAAATGTGAGCAATTCTGCATATAGGCGTAGGCTTGAATTTTATGCAAAGTTTGACACAATAATCACTTTGCAAAGCCTAAAAAATTATTGGGCGGGTGATAAAGTCAGAGTGAGTATTGACGGAAAAACTTATGAGGGCTTTATCACACATAAAACCGACACTATGGCAGGCGTATATGATTATGAGATTTTAGGGTATGAGGTAATAGAAGATGTGGCGTGATTTAGATTTGAACATTGCAACGCTGGAAGCGGAAACTGTTAATCAAGTTTATGAAAATGCCGCTTATTTGAAGCAGGTCGCAGAAAGCAAAGGCATAACCGTTAGTGCTTTAACAAATCCAAATGCAAGTTACAGCACACAAATTGTTGATGTATTATCGGTGTTGCAAAACACAGAAAATGATGTTGCTGTCATCAATGAAGATGTGACCGAGAGCATTTATTTTGATGAGCAGAAGACAATCGGCAGTAGGTTTACGCTTTCAGATTACCAGCGGTGGGTATTGTGTTTAAGTGATTTGTATGATATACTTGTAAATGAAAAAGGGCAATGGGGACAACTCTATCTTACGCAAGAAGAAAACCAGCCTGATGTTCAAATAAATGAAAATGATGTATATATAAGGGGTGATATGATTGCCTAAAATAGGATTAGATTTAACAAAGCAAGGCATTGAAAACGCTGTCAATTATGTGAATGATAAGGAAACGAGGATAGATAATGCCATCGATTTTAGCGAGACATTTTCAAAAGAAGATGTGCAAAAGGCTGTTGATTTTTGCAATGATTTAACCTATATTGCAAGCGGTACTTACAACCTAAATTCTTTCGCAAAAGGTAAATACAAATTAGAAAGCAATGTAACTATAAATTACACCGAAAGAACGCAGGGAAATTCTGTTATTGACACAAACAGACAGGTGACATTATCAAATGCGATTATGGTGGTTTATGCAAACAAATCGGTGCAGATTGGCAACATTGTGTTTTTATCTTTCGTTGAAAACAATGTTTATTATGTTTCAAGCGGAAAATACACAGATTTGGTAGATAAGCCAAAATTGAACGGTGTTCTATTGCAAGGAAGCAAAACGCTTGATGATGTTGGAATTCAAGCAAAATTAACGGCAGGGCAAAACATCACAATAGAGAACAATGTTATTTCTGCAAGCGGTGGCGGTGGTACAAGCGACTACACGAATTTAACAAACAAGCCGAGCATAAATGGCGAAACGCTGGCTGGCAACAAAACAAGCGCAGATTTGGGCTTGCAAGATAGAACGATAGTACAAGGCATAGATAGCAAGAATTACTATGTTCAATTCGGAATGAGCAGCGGTAAACCTGTATTAATTTTAACGGAGGTAACAAATGAGTAATGTATTGAATATGGTGAGCGAAGAAACCTTCATTGACCAAACTGATGATATTGTCGATGCGATTAACGCAATCGGCGCTGGGCTAATGGAATATGCCACTTATGTTAGTTTTAATAATGCAAATTTGCCCACCGTTATTGATGTAAAAGCAAGAGGAATCTCTTCTAGTATGCTGGAAGGTACTACTGGAGTGAAAATTGCGACAATCTCCGTGCTTGAAGAGACCACTCTTACCTTGAGCGGTTTTGCGAATTCATCATCCGTTGAACAAATCGTGTTCAAAAAATTGCCTTCAGAAATAAGTGTTGAACGCTTAAACGATAGCAACGTGTTGCGTTCGGTGATTTTTCCGCCGAATGTTATAAAAGCGACACCTATGACCATTGAAGGTGACTTGGTTGATGAAAGCCTTGTCTCAATAGGTAATGCGCTAAAAATTGCTTCAACTTCAAGAGCGAGGATTCATTTGTCTTCGGCAAGCAAAGCGAGATTGAACACACTTATTGGAACAGTTGAAGACGGAATATTCACGCAAGACGATGAGGGAGCTGTCACTCTTTATGATTTTATCACGCAGACAAAGGGGTGGACAGTTGTATGATTAACTTATTAAGCGAGAGCGCCTATGTGGCGCAGACAAACAAAATCAAAACCGCAATTACAAACAAAGTCAATGCGATTAAGGCTTCATTCACAAGAATTGGTGCAAAGTTAGGGGCAACCATTCATTGGCTTGATGATGTGGAAAGCACTTTAGATGATGAATTGACCGCAATCAACACGGAATTAACCGACAAAGGCAGTACGCAAGCCGATGATTTTTCGGAAGTTGCGGAAAAAATCAGCGATATTCAAACAGGCATTACACCGTCAGGACAGATTGCAATCACGCAGAACGGCACTTATGATGTGACGGACTATGCGAGTGCAAGCGTGGCAGTGCCGGGAGTTAGAACTGTAACACTGACAAAAACATTGACCGCAAATGCAAATGACATAAATTTCTATCACAGCGAGAATGAAGCACCGAAAGCGGTTATTCTGCGGAGCACTAACGCAACGCACATTAACGGCGAGATTTATTACGCAACCTGCGTTGGGCAGGGAGGTTATGGCGAGTGTAAAAACCTTGCAACAGGCAATATATCGCAAGGCTTCTACAGTGTAGCTCAAACGGGTATATATAACAAGGTGACTATGGGCACAGCGAGTGTGTATTTCAACCGTCTTATTTCCAATTCAATGTTTCCTGCAAATGTACCGTATGAGTTAACGATGTATTTTTGGGATGAGGTGGAAGAATGAGCGAAGTAACAAAAATCATTCTTACGGCAGTTATATCTGCCCTTGTATCGGGTGCAATCACCTACACTGTTACAATCAAGAGAAAAATCAAAGCGGTTGCAAACGGCATTTTATCTTGCTTGCGTGCGGACATCATTGATTATCACGACAAATACACGAAGAAGCAATACTGCCCGATTTACGGTAAAGACGCCGCCGAAAAGGCTTACAAAGCCTATCATGATTTAGGCGGAAACGGCACGATTACCGAAATATATACGGAAATTATGGCTCTGCCGACAGAGCCGAAAGGAGAAAACGATGAAAACTGAAACAATCATTAGAACAGTGGTGCTTGCAGTGGCACTGATTAACCAAATTTTAGCAATTTGTGGCAAAGACACAATTCCGTTGTATGAGAGCGACATTGCACAGATTATCACGCTTGTGGTGACTATCGGCTCAACCTTGTGGGCGTGGTGGAAGAATAATTCATTTACGCATAACGCAATCAAGGCTGACGATTACAAGCAACATCTTGATGAATTGGAAGAAATGGAGCATAAATAAGTCTGCAAGTTAAATTTTGGCGTAAATAAAGTAAAAAAGACCATTTTCGTTAGATTAAGGAAAAGGTCTGCAAGTTAAACGAGGTGAAAACAATGACACTTGATGC
>Ga0326513_10002804_pt1 | contig 12766 bp, 3 predicted proteins | sample 2_2465_0518_D_FD_203654 | JGI IMG/M metagenome (GOLD analysis project Ga0326513, IMG submission 203654) | Bovine rumen microbial communities from UC Davis, California, United States - 2_2465_0518 | ecosystem: Host-associated > Mammals > Digestive system > Stomach > Rumen | place: USA: California...
GTATTATTTCCATCAGAAGGGGTCTAAAACTGACCTTGTTTATGATAGATTAATGGAAATATTAAATGCAAAAGAAACTTTGTTTTCTGAAGACGTCATCTTTAATCTTATTAAAACACTGTGTGTTAAGTTTCCAGCAAGAACCAATAAATGGATGCTGAATAGTGAAATTAGAAATAGAATAATTTAAACCATGTACTGGGAATTTACAAATATACAATGCCAATTCTTTAATTCTGGCAGCTACAGATATTATAAAAATAGAGGGCTTACAGATTTTAATCCTTTTTATAGTTCTGACTATGGTTTTTCTAGAAGAGCGGACTATCTTTTTCCGTCTAAAGATTTAACAAAACTTAAAAACTTTAAGGCAAGTACTATAAAGAGTGACTCGAAATTGTTTTTTGATGAAACCTCTAAATTTCCGAGATTTAAACTTGGATTAACCTCCATAAAAAGATGTATTAAGGAAGCAAAGGCAAACGTTATAGTTGTTTCTGGAGAACAACATTATACTACTACTTCTGAATATGTAGTGCTTACACAATCAGAATATGAAGCCGTCTATGTCTATCTTATTTCTTCCGAAGATTTTACAGCACTATTTAATAATAAATTAGATCTCCTAAAAAGTTGTTTACCAAACATCTTTACTACTGAATTAAAGATGCTCTATCGAGGAACTTTAAATACTTATGAAAAAGATTCTTTATATGTAGCAAAATACTTAACAGGAGAATATACTCTCCCATTTATAACAGACAATGAATTAGACAAATTTTGTAATAGTATGTGTCCAGATCCCAATTATGATGAATTTATCAATATTATTGATATGCTAAATTCTGATGATGCAGCAGTTGTACAGCTTGGAGCAAAAATGCTTACTGGTTATAATGTTGATAAATATAGATTAACTTTCCGTTTAATCCTAATGTCAAGAAAGAGGTGGTATGATTGGTGCAGAAATCTTACCGCTATAAAACAACTTTGTAATACACTCTGCATTGAAAGATGGCAGGTTTATGACTGTTTTAGTAATGCATCTGGAATAGTACAAGAATCTAAAGCGTCTTATACTGCAGAAGATATAGCAATGGCAAAGAAAATTGCAAAAACCTTGATTACAGAAGACTTGCAAAGATATGCCAATATGTATTATTTTACAAAAAATGCAGATTGGATTCCCGATGAAAGGAGAGTTAACCTTGAATAATATAATTGCAATCTCTGGTGTAAAAGATTCAGGTAAAGATACTGCTGCAGAAATGTTACAATACTGTCTAAATGTTCCAAAAATACTTAGGCAGTATTGTCTTTTTAAGTGATTTAAAAAGATTGTTCCAAAGAAATATAAAATTATTGCATTCGCTACACCACTTAAGCAAATGCTTTCAATTTTATTAAATGTGCCTCGTAAAAGATTTAATGATAGAGATTTCAAAGAAAACTATGCTGTCAATCTATCTTCACTCGAGGTATTTAAAATAAAAGATTTTCCGAAACGTATAATTCTATCCGATTCTAAGTTTAACAAACTAATAAGAACAGAACGTCTTATTGAATATAATATTACAATAAGGCAATTAATGCAATACTTTGGAACTTCTGCTTGCCAAGATTACTTTGGAAGACGTGTATGAATTAATTCAACTCTCAATAGAAGTAATCAAAAATTAATAATTTCCGATTTAAGATTTATTGAAGAATATAATGCTGTAAAAGAGAAAAACGGCTTTATTATATTTATTACTCGTCCAAATAGAACATTTGGACAACACGCTTCAGAAAGAGAAATGGAATATTTATTAACAGAAAATAAATATGATAGAGTAATTTATAACAATAATTCTTTAAAGAAATTATTTAATAGTATAAAATGTATTACTAACGTATAGATATGAAAACCCCCTTGTCACTTTTTTGTGATAAGGGGGTATTTTTTTTACTGACTAATTGTTCCAACAAAAGATCTTGTAGCTCCAAATAGCTTCATAAATCCAATTATTGCAGGGTCTTCATCAGTAATAATGCTTTGCGCATTTTTTATAAAAGTTCTTAATATAGAAAAAGCAGGCGGTGTTCCATTAACTAATCCAGATAAAGTTTGAGCAATTGGCCCATCATTAGCAACACCCATTAAGACGGTATAAGTCCATTTAGTTCATCAGGTTTGCTCCTCCTCATTTTCTAACGGTTCTTTGTAAATTAATCGTAATAACATTGCAATTAATAACATTCCAATATTATTAAACAAAGAGGTATAGAGATTAGCTTTATAAACATCACTATGTTTCCAATCTTCAAGCGCCTGATTTGGATTGAACATTATATTATATGCTATAGATAAATCAGAATAAAATCTACCTATAACTGGAGATCCGGTAAACATCATAAAAGGAACCACATCCTTCATATCTTCGTCAGATAAATTCTTCAACTGATCTTCTGTAAAATAATCTCAAACGCCTTCTGTACCAATGTTTTCCTTTTTCGGTTTTCTGTAAATCTTTTTTCCATCCTCAGTTTCCATATGGTGTAAGGTTGTAATATTAATATTTCCCTTTCCTCTAACATCTTGTAAGAATTGTGCTAATTGGAAAGTTTTAAATTGTAAGAATATAGAACCTAATAGACTTTTCTGCAATAATGATTTTGTATTTTGATCATAGTTTCCATATAAATGATCTGCATACACTCTAATGCCATTTGCTTCAGTTAATGTTATGGCTTCGGGTAGATCATCACCATATTCTAAATTGTATCCATAATGTTTATTTCAGTCATCTAATGCCATTTCATACATCTGTCGCTGATGAATATATTCTTCCTTTGTTTTTCTGTCGGGAATTGCATCAAAGTTATTTCTATATTTAAGAAATACCTCGTAGGCTTTATCTTTTTCCATTTTATATGTTAATACACCATCTACCATCTCATAAGCATCTGCAGATCCACGTTTTTTGAGGAACGCCCACAGAAGAGCATTTCTGTGCACAAAGTCTGGCATTGTTGTATTTTCAAATAACAAGTCCTCCTCTCAATTTGCAGGATTCAAGAAATTACTTTTGGATGCCTTAGCTAATTGTTCCATAGATACATTAGCTAAACCAAATTTAACATTAGATTGCATATATTTACTTCGCACATCAATATTTTCATGTGCATGTAAAATAACGTCCTCCATTGCATCTAAGTAATCTTTTGCTGTAAACTGTCCGGACATATATTTATCATTTACCAAACTAACAGATGTTCGTAAAGTAGATGATATCATTTCTCTAGCAAAAGATACCGTATTTAATCCAAGAGTCACTTTCGAAGCGATCCCTTTTAATAGATTAAGAATATGATATATTGTTTGATTGCTTGGCTTTATTATAAGTTGTCCAAAAACACTAGATTTGATAAATTTGTCAATCGACTCTGCGATTTCAGGAGTCTGAATTCCGTTTTGTTTACGATTAAATTCAAGAATCATCCTTAATCCAGTAAATAACGGCATATATTCACGACTAGCTTGTTGCCTAAGGGCAGAGGCCATAGCTTTCAAAAATACGATATCTAGATTCACTTCAAATGCTCCTACGCCGTATTCTTTTTTTACTTTATTATCGACCTCTACGCTAGTTCCATTCAAATACTGTCGTCGTGCCAATTGTGCATCCTCAGATGTATCGAGGTACGGATCGTAAACTTCTTCTCTATCCAAGTCATTGTATCGCTTGATTTCCAAAGAAGACATTGGGGCGCCATATGCATAATTTTGCACTTCTGTAAAAACATTTTTTGCATTTCTTTTTAGGGCGTTTCATAATCCATCTTGTACAACTTGTGATTTAAATCCAGTCTCCGTTAATGGAACTTGATAATACATGCTTCTAGGAATACTCTTTAGTTGCTCCCGTTCTTGTTTATCTGGAAAACGTTGTTCGTTTATAACCTCTAAGAACATTTCTACAAGTTTCTTTAATTCAGGACGTTCATTTAAGAATGGGTTTTCATCCGGAGGAATTAACACAAAATCACTTGTTATTTTGCCTTCTTCTTGTTCGAAACAGTTTCTAAAAAAGTTCCGTTCATTTCCAAACAAGTTGTCAATTCCGTTTTCCTCATATACTTTAACCATTTGATCTTGTCAAGGTCGAACAACCTGTATAAAAAGATCTCGCACTTTATGCTCGTAAGTAGTTTGTATTTGATTAAATATCCTAATGGTAGAGGAGGTAGATTCTGCGGGCGACAAGGATTCGGTACCTGCAATAAATACACCATCTGAAAAGAATGGTCCCTTATCATTTTCCACAGAAATAGTCCAACCTCTCACACCCAAAAGGGCTTTGTATAAATACATATACGCTTCTTTCTTTTCAGAATAAGCCCCTCAACTATCACTATTTGCTAAATCATTTTCTGAAGCTAATAAGTTTCGCATATATCGAAGTATTTCATCTTCTGTATCATTCTGATTTGCTTCAATATTTTCCCTATGACCTTTAAAATTAATAGATTTTTCTCCAATAAGTTCTACTAAATCTTCCGCACGTTGAACATATGCAGCAGGACCAGATAAAAATTGCTCTCTTCCAAGAGTTCTTAATTTTGTTTTATTTGGAATACCTTGGTATCGTATATTATATAATGCGCACAACGTATTCCAATTATCTAGTAGTTTATCAGTATTTTCGTCTATCTCTTGCCCTCAACGAATATTTATTGCCCGTACTGCTTGTATTTTGTAATTTCGAAATACGTTTGGATTTTGACTAATGTAAATCATTGCTTTCATTAACATTAGATTTCCTCTATACGATTTTAAAATGTTTATATCATCAGCGCCCTTCGATAGATCATGTTTAAGATTTCCTAATATTGTTGTATTTTTCGCATTTCCTAATTTTACTTCCGCAGTTAAATCGGTTTTATCAATCATTATGACTTCTGCAAAGGATCCTTTTGTAAATATAAAAATTCCATATTCAGCTAAACGATTTTCAGAATCAGATACCAGACTTCAATTATTAAGCACAAACTTTTTAAATTTATTTACTATAAAGTTCTGAATTTGTTTATCCTTACTAATTCCTCTTGCGGACTCACGTAGTAAATCAATTTTATTGCCCCTATTTGATTTTGTAATCCTTTGTAAATCGTTCGCAAATCCGAGAAGTTCTTTGGAATACCCCTCATTCATTTTTGGAACATACTCGTTTGTAACGAATTCTTCCATTTCTGCTTTTGTGTTAAACACAATTTCATTTTTAACCATAAATTGTTTCCATTCTGGAAACACTGTATCTGGTAATAAATGCCATTTTCCGTCAGAATTTTTATGAGCCTTTTTATCCATTATAAAATCTTTATTGATCTGCCTCGTTTGTGCTGCAGTATCTAATCCTATACCTGGATATAGTTCTTCTACTGTAGAAGCCAGAGTTGTAATGGATTGAGAATTTGTTGAAGGGCTTATTGGAAAGTGTTTATATAAAAACTTTGCATAATCATTAGTTAAACCAAATGTTTGAAAATTTTCTGATTTTAACTCAATAATATTTCCATCATTATCTAAATTTTCATTAATCGGGATTATGTTAACTGACGTAAATTTCATACCGTTTTGTTCGGCCATAATGGCATTTGCCATTTGCTGTGCGGAAACCTCATCGTATTTATAATTACTCCCAGTTTGAGTTCATCAATTTTCAATAGTTTCACCAGATGTTTTTATATCGTATGAATGTACATAGCCATCTTCATCACGCACTAAAATATCGATCGCTCCACTAAGACGGTTTGCTGCTTTATGATATAACTTTGAAGAAACTGTTTTTACAGTTTTTGCAAGTTCTTCTGACATTTCTTTGGAAAAAACTTCAAACTCCGTATAAATTTCACAGTTCTTTCCGTGGCGAATTCTAAGCTCTTTTTTAATTTCTTCAGCAATATGTTTGTAGTCACTCCTTGCTTTTATCCGATTAATTGCCTCATCAATCGTCATCCCAGTTAACACCAGGTCATTCCATTTTTCTTTCGATTTTCCCTTTTTTAATATTGCAGAAATATCCTTGTTTGTACCTGTAAGTTCATCTTGAATAAGTGCTCCTAAAATCGTTCCATCTAACCTTCGTAATGCGTTTATTTTCTGCACACGATTCCATTCATTTTCTGCTTCTATTGCAGTTTTACCTTTTTTTGTTCTTTGGTATTCAATAAATTCAGTTTTCTCACTTAATGAAAATGAACGAACGGGTGCTTTTATATCATTTTTATTTCCGGCATGTCTAAAAAAAGTAGTTACACCAAGAGTTAGGATCTGTTCAGAAGGATCAATTCCCAATATAGCACCTTTACTTCTTGACATAGCTTGCATAGAATCTCGGAATGAGTTAAACGCACTAAATCTTTCTTCCAGCGGAGTCATACTAGACAAGAAGGTTGGACTTACGCCACCAGGTTTGTTAGTTAGTTTATCTTCGTTCTTTTTTAAAGCTCTTTTGATGGCTTTTTGATTTTCAAATAACCAGCTGTCAAAGGACTCCTCCGTAGAGAAGTCCTTCCCAGCTGATCCTTTGATATTTAACTTATCTGTTATTGTTACTATACATCCCATATTATAAACATTCTTCGCTCAATTCAATTAAGCCATTTTTTATAAGAAGATCTTTTAAATCTGCTAATTCTTGGTTTTGATTTATTGCCATATCTAATAGCATAGAGTCAGTTGATAGCAGTTGTGAAGCAAAGTTTTTCATAATATCCACAAGCGATACATTTCCAATTTCAACATTCAATGCATTTATGGCATCATTGTGAAACACCTTTGATAACGCTTGTTTAACGTTTGCTTGTATAAATTGAGGAGTTATTCGCCTAGTTCCTCACGATGCCTCAAACCTATTTTTAAATATTTTTCCGAGAATTGTAACTAAAACTTCCTCTTTAATGTCTGATAAATGACGATTTCCGTAAACTGAAGTAGTGTTTCCTAGTAAACGTTCTTTTAGTTCATTACCAATTAATCCGTCTATTGTCGATTCGTTTAGTATTGTCCTCTTTCCCGTTTTTGTATTTACCTTTAGGTCAAGATTTCCGTCAATCCATTTTCCAATTGCATCCAGTATTTCGTAATACTGTTTTCTAACATTTTTATCACTACTAAATTTCATCAAGGCACATACAAAATGCATCATTTCATGCATGGGTGCTTCTATATTAGCCTTTTTTCCATTAATATAGATATTGCCATTCATTATAAATCCTTCGGATGCTTTCATACTAGCTTTCTGTTCCTTAGTTAAATCTGCAAATTCTTTTTCGATATCATTATCACCAAAAATAGCAATTGGTATTTCTTTTCCATAATCAGCAGCGAGCTGTTCTGTAACAGCATTAAAAACAGATTCCGCATTAGCAGTAAGTTTTTCTGCGCTATTAAAATTACCCAAATGCTCTACCTGTGGTGTAACTTCCATCTTTGTAAGAAATCGCATGTTAAACACATAGTCTGATAACTTATCAGAGTCAGTTTCAATATCTCAGTCCTCTCCCTTCATGGCATCTGCGCTAGGTTTAATACTAACGCTCTTCAGTTTTCCAAGAATTCGTGTCTCTTTAACACCGTAATTATTAGCATTTCTGCTATCAGAAAGTCGATATTGCAAATCAGCAATGTTATAGGCAAACGCATCTTCATTTATTGACCCATCGGAGTTATAAATATTTATAATTCCCTTATCTAAGTCATTTAAATACTTATAGTAACTGTAAGGTAAGGATGCTCTATTATTAGAACTAACGAGATCTGAAAACAGTTTTGTGATAGCATTTCCACTAATCCTCTCTTTGTCTACTAATAAATTATAGATAAAAAATAAATTGCCGATTGTTCAATTTCCAATTCCATACTTTTGAGAATCTTCTGTGCCATCTATTGGCATATAGAGAATCTTGTTAAAATCCTCCAATATGCCATCATATCGATCTTTCGCAATTTGATTTTTAGTATCGGTAATATTATCTTGCAATTTGTATAAAATTACTGGTTTACCGCTCTTAGGATCTTTACCTCTATCCAATGATAGATTTTTAATAAATCTATTAGTTGAGAATCTTGGATCGGATTGGAGTTTTGGAATGATGTAATGGTCCATTAAATGCTTGAATGTAGCAATATCATGAATATTGCCCAAACTTCTTGTTAAAATAGCGGTTGTATTATCTCCAACCCCTGTTATTGGATCATAATATCATTGTCCCTTAGGAACAGTAAACTCTAAATTTTTACCATTGATTGCAAAATAATTTAACACAATTAGATCACGAACATATCTGGAAATTGTCTTAAAATCAGCTTGATTGATTTGTCTAGTAGCTCCTCAATTAATACCTGATTTTTCATCACTTTTTGTAAACTGACGAAGAATGTCGTGCGCAAAACGTCGTTCCAGTTTAATCGCAGCAGATCTTTCTATAATATCTCTTGCAACACCGATATAATTATACATCTCCTTAAAATTAGCAGTTAATTGGATTGCTTTTAAGATATTAACAGCCGCTTTAACTTTATCATAATTATCGATTTGGCGTCCTCTATATTCGGAATCATTCTGGAATTTTATAAAATCAAATTCTTCCTGAATGGCCCCTTTACCACGATTTACATAAGCTCTATTTACAAAAGACTCTAACGCAGCAATTCTATGATATTCATCATACGAACGAGTTTTCATACCTTGATTTATACTTGCCTCAGCACCAAGCATTTTCATTTCCTGTGCTGCATATAACACTTCGTCACGAATAACTTTAAGATTTTCTCTAGCGTCATTCTGTTCTTCTATAGTTAATTTATTTCAAAGTTGATTTTTAGGTATGAAAAACTTCTTAACATATCTATAAATATCGATTAAGTTTGCCTTAGTTAAGGTTCCCTCAAATCAGGAGTTATTATCAGCGCTCAGTCAATTTTCTATAAAATTCGGATCCTCCATCGCATCTAATAGTACATCCGTCGGATCGAATTGGCTTAATTCTTCTTGATCTTCTGCTCCAATAACACGACTTCTAATTTCTTTTGTGCTTGTAATTGCATTTCTGAGTGTGTTTAATAACACAGTTTCACTAATAGTACTTATAGGTATTTCTTCACCCTCTATGACCATGTAAAATGACTCTGGGGCAATAAATAAATCTAACACTGTTTGAGCTAATGCGTTTTTAATTGAATTATTTTTAGAAGAAACAATTCTTTCTAATAGAGAACTTGCGCTCAATTCATTATTTAGCATCAAGGTTTGTAATATACGATCATTGATAGTAAGTTGTTCTTTTAATTGCGCATCAGTTAACTTCAGCCTTTCAAGTAATTGATTATAGATAAAATCCCCAATTGTTTTATGATCAATTTCTCTAACCACTCCATCAACAATTTGTCTTTCGTATATCATGCCGGATTTTCCAAGCAACTGCTTTAAGAATCCATTATACGATTTATTTACACTGGGTGCAATATCTGTAACAAATGCCTCAAACATACCTTTTGGTAAAACAGATAACGATTGCTCGTTTAAAACAAAGTTTATAGATCCAGCTGTATTAAAGAACGACGTTTTGACATCAAAGATATTTGGTGTGGCGAAACGTTTTACTATTCCAAATGCTTTATTAGTCAAAATCTTTGCAATATCCTTAAACTTCACTCCCTGCGAAATCAAAGTAGTATATAAGTCTGCAAATTGTACAGTAGCATTTAGTTTTTCAAGTATTAATTCTTTAGCATTATCTGTTGCTGCAGATAATAGAGCACTTAGTGAATCTGGAGCATTGACTTTAAAATATTCTCAATTCCCATTATTTATCACTCAAGTGTTGCCATTTGCCATAATGTCCAAATGATTAACAATGGCTTCTAAGTCTAATATGTGAGAATCATTGTGAGCATAATTTTTAAACGCCGTATTGTAATTTGCTTCTTTATAATCCTTACCAAAATGGATCTGAGATAATAACCCTCTATTACTTGCAATCGCCTTCTTTATATTATAGAAATTCACATTCGCAAAAGTTCTTAAAATAGGATTTTCAGAACTTTGCCCGAATTTTCCATCAAAAGAAATTTCGTTCAGTATTGCCACAATATTATCTGCAATAGCAAGTGCTTCTGGTGTATCTCTCGGATCAACTAAACCATTTCCAGTATTCTTTAATAACTCTGCATAATCATTTAGCAATCCTTCTAATTGTTTTGCCAAAGTATTATAATAAGTTGTTACAATGAAATACGACTTGATACCAGTTGCAGTCATGGCAATAACTTGCTTTCCAGACATGTATTGTTTTTGCATGATAAATATAGACATGAAATTATCAAGTGTCATAAACCGTTCTTTAGAACCTATCGACGCTAATTTAGAAGCATCTCTTGGTTCACCCATATCAATAGGCGTTTCCGCATCAAGTTGCGATGCTGGCATATTCATGATTTGTCTTGCGGATGCCAGAACCCTATTTCTAAGAGCAGCTTCTGTTTCTGATTTACTACGTTTAGATCTGTTATGAATATTAGCGTCTTTTATAAGATCATTGAGCAGATTTTGCCCGCCTTCATCTAGTCCATTTACAACAATTCGTACTCTGTTTCCTTCTTGCTGAGATACAACTTTTAATAATTCATTTAATAAAACAGCTCTACGAACATGTCGTCCACGAAGCTTATTAAATGTTTCTGTAAAATCAACTACAGGCACTCCTTCTTTAGGATCAGTTACAATTCTTTTTCTATTTGGATTTTCTAGTAATAAAACTTCATCTACATCATATTTCGATTTATAGATAACACCTTTTCCATCTTGTAAAGTTTCAGTAAACTTTATAAGATCTGACATCGCATAAATGTTTCCGGCTTCATCAATGTCGTAAGCCATACAATAAGCCTTATCAATATCCAAATCTGATCCTTGTAACTTGAATATCTTTTTGTTTACTCAAATATAATTGGTATCGATATCCGCGAAATCCACAATCTCTATATTCATTGTAGACTGCATTGCTTGAGATGGAATACGTGTTTGAATCATTTGAAGCTGGTGCATGAAATTTCTATACAGTATAGTGGCCTTTCTCCATAGTGCCTTATTATTTAATGTATCTTGCTCCTCATTCAACTTCTCCAAAATATCACCTCTTAATAACACTTGCTTAAGGTCAAACTCTCCATTAGCATAGTTTTCGATGTCAGACATTGAGTATGTATCATTTCCAATTGGAATTGGCGTAATTGCATTACCATCCTTATCGAACGATTCCGGATGGGTGTGCCTTACTAAATCGACTACGTTAAAAAGATTATAATTATATGTATAGTTTTTGACGGCTTCTGAACTGGCAATTAAGTCAAATGTATTTCAATCAGGAACCCAAATTGCAGGAATTGTTTCTCCGGTTTCTGAAACATATGAAAGGTATAACAAATCTTTTACATTTATATTCAATTTATCATTATCAAAAATAACCTTTCCTTTATACGATACTGCATTATTAGAAACTCTAAATTCTTGATTTGGGCCAAATTCAGATAAACTTATATCTTGATCTCCAACAAGTACAATTATTTTATCGTTATTCCCCATCCTTAAGACTCCGTCATATCTAGATTTCGGTATTTCTGGATCTAAGAGGTTTTTATCACGATCTTGCTGCAATCTTTCGTAAAAGAATCTTGCACCCTTTCGTTTAATATCGTATAATTTATCACCACGTCGTAAACCAAATTTAGCAAAATTCCTACGTCCGATAACCACCTGAGCAGTTATATTTTGTATATTTGGGTCCACATCAACGGTTATCTTTGTGAGCCTTCCATTGCCATCTAAGTAACGCGTTTTAGAAGAATCGTCATTTACTTGTGACATTTGAACAGCAATTTTCCCAGAATTATGACTGTTTACCATATTATTTATGTCGTTCATATAATTCTGAGTTTTTGTGATAAGCAACTTTTTACATTCCTTTAAGAATTCAACGTCGGCTTCTAATAAGGTTTCAATAGCAACAGTATTAGGTAAATCGCTTTGTTCTATTGCAGATTTAATTACTGCGATTTTACGATCGTATCTATCTAATCATGTATCACTTTCTCCTTCCTTATATGCTATTAATTCAGAAATATAAAAAGAGGCTCTAACAGAATCTAAATCATATTCCGAAATTGTACCAGCACTAGTGGATATCCTAAGATCGTTTTGTGCTAACTCTCTTGGTTTAATACTCCATCGATATACTTCAAATTCGTCTCCAAGAAGATTTCTTACAAAATCAAATTCTGCAAAAGTGTCTATTTTTAAAACAGTTCCTTCACCAAAATACCCCTTAGATCTGTACATTATAGTATCTTCAAAACGTATATCTTTCGGATTAATTGCTTCCAAAAATGGATTTAACGAATTATTAATGATTTGCTGATTAACAGCTTGCTCAAATGTAATTCCTGATTGCTCAAGTGTAGGCCTTATGTAGTCTCGCATTCCTCTGTAGTCAAATGCAATACGATTTCCATCAATTAACATGTCATAATGCTGCATTGTTCTATCTGCAGGAACTTGTACACCACCAAAGCCAGCATATTTACGCTTAATACCAGTCTTATTTATTAAAGAAATTACAGCCGCAACAAACGAGCCTTTAATACTCTCAGAAGAATATGGAAGTATAACATTGTCTAAACCAGTTTCATTTAATATAGCATTTTGTGCACTTCTAATAAAAGATT
>Ga0326513_10002806_pt1 | contig 12765 bp, 6 predicted proteins | sample 2_2465_0518_D_FD_203654 | JGI IMG/M metagenome (GOLD analysis project Ga0326513, IMG submission 203654) | Bovine rumen microbial communities from UC Davis, California, United States - 2_2465_0518 | ecosystem: Host-associated > Mammals > Digestive system > Stomach > Rumen | place: USA: California...
CAATCTTATCTTGTTGATAACTATATATCCTTCCGCCAATTAAATCAACAGAGCAATCATAAAGTTCATCAACTGGTTCAAGATAATCTATAAAATATTTTAAGTCATTAACCTTAGTTACATCATATAGATATTCTCCAACAATTTTTCCATTATCCATTTTAAAATGATAAATTGTTGGCAACATATCTAGAATCTCTTGTTCATATATATCAGGTCTTTTCTGCAAAGACTGTTTTAGTCTCCCCTGTAGATATAACTCCACCCGCCAATCATCAGGAGTATAATCAATTCCATTATCATTATCTATCCTTAATTGTTCATCTTCTGTTAAAACAACCTTATAAGTATTCATAACTTTAGGTTTTTCTTTAATAGCTAAATGATAATGAATAGCAAGACCTCCATCATCTTTACCCCAAATATGAAAATCATTTTTAATATTTTCATAGTCTGGACTATTATTTATGCTAGTAATTAATCCATCATTCACATCAAAATTATAAATTGATTTTTTATTACTATCGTAATCAACTAAATAATTTTCATCATTTATAATATATAAATTATTAATCTGTTGCCATGAAGAACCAACATAACTAATTAAAAATCTATCTGTTCCACCTTCAACAAGAGGATAAGTAATATAAAAATTACAAGTAGTTTTTGTTAAAAGTGGTTCACTTTGAGTTGGTGAATTTATATTTAAACTATTATTATTTAAATTATAAGTGTCATAATTCTTTATTTTTAATTCTTCATTAGTAATAGATTGAATATCTGTATTATCTATTTTTAAAGATAAAACGTTATTAATATAATCAATGTATTTTGCTAATACTTCTCCATTATTAATAGCATCTACAATATAATTTATTCTTTCTTGATTAGTTGGTATATTATCTATACCAGCTAAATGATTATTAAAAACAGGAGAAGTATAGCTCAAAGGAACAACAGTCTTAGCCATCGACACCGGTAAATATGAAACATTAAGATAATTTTTAATTTCTTGAAAAACAAAATTACCATCAATATCATAAAAATATTCATAGTTACCTAAAGTATCTTTTATTTCATCTAAAACCGAACATATGTTCTCTCCAATCCCACTTACTAATTCGCCTGGATATACAAAATCAGTATATATATAACCACAATCTTCATCTGGTTGAAATTCAACCCAGTTCCCGCTTGTGTCAACTACAAGATTTTGATCCATAGAATATTCACTTGTAGAAGCATTGTAAAAAATACTCCCACCGCTAATATTTCTAACCAATTGTTTTATTTCAAGCGGAACGTCATTAATAATTATTTTATCAATACTCTCTCCGCCATAATTACAAACAAGAGTCTGAATAATGTCATAAATAAGATTGGGTTCTTGAACTATTTCTCCAATCATTTCTTCAGAAGAAACAAAAAAACTTTTTGTTTTACTCCACTGCCAATATTCAGATGTTTCTCCATTCAGGCTAACTGGAGAATTAAAGTGATAAACAGTGTAGCTATTAGGATCACTGGGCCAGGTAATTACATCTAACTCACCTAACACTTGGTCATATTCATGAAAAGTAACAGAAGCAGGAAGATTACCACCACATTCTCCATTTAGCAAAGCCATTTTATCTTTACAAGTAATTGAAATAGAACAGCCTGATTCAGAATGAGATATATCTGGCTCTGTTACCACAAAAATTCCTTGCGGGAACCAGAATATATCATTATCATATTTATTAGAAAAGCTATTCTTAATTCCTACTTCTATTTTAACCTTTTTATTTATTGATAATAAATTATCAATGTCTGTTAAATCATTTTCCTCCTCAAGAGCAACAAAAGAAAGAGAACAAGTACGACGAACTGCGGAGCTTCCGTCTATGTTAAGGGAAGATCCAGGTTCAACGCGTCCTTCAATTGCTCTTATAGGTTTTTCATCCATATCTAAAACAATGATTTTAACATAGTAAAACTTATTATTATATTTATCAAGTTCTTTCAAAAAAGAAGTGTCTTTTAAATATTCCTTATCCATATCACACCTCTTTTACTTTCTCCAAAACCAATAAATTATATTTCTTATAATTATCAATATTATCTTCCGCAATTTCACTTGCATTAGAAGAAAATGAATAAACAATTCTACTTGCCTCCTGCATAGGAGTCATATTTATATTCATTAATCTAACTATAATATTGCCTTCTGTTGTAGACTTAAATAATTTAGGTTTTCCATCATGCAAGAAATCAGAAACTAATTTTCTAAATTCTCTTTCATAAATATAATCATAATGACCTATTTCATTTTCGAGATTATAATTTTCATATAAAGCAGCAATATCAGTTCCATTATAAACAATTTTCTTTTCTGTAAAAGTATTAACATCATCCATATAAAATGAAATTAAGCCATTGACAGGAAATTGTTTATAATCAAGTGCAGCATTTCTACTAAAAACTGGATATTTTCCTCCGATAGTCTCAGTTAAACTGTCTGACACCTGCCGCGTAAAGCTACCCATTTCATTATCAAACATTAATTTTAATTGTTGATTATTTTCGCCCAAGAGGTAAGCATAATTAAAGTTCCTCATAACTGGATCTGAAATATTTAATCTACTTCTTTCATCATTACGATTAATAGCTTGAACGCCATATTTATACCAAATTCCACTTTCTATTGTGTAATCATACCACATATCAAGTGAATTAATTGATTGATTTTCTATATTTATAATTTTAACATCTTCCCAAACAGAAAAACCGGTGCGGGAGCTCGTCCTACGAACACATAAGGTTCCGGTAAACTCGCCATCACTTGGTGCATAAATCTTTAATGCAATCCTACCTTCGTCATTTTCTTCTCCTAAAGAAGTTAAATTAGTTAAAATGCCATGTTCATCATTATCAAGAGAAACAACAACCGCTTGAATGGGGTCTAATACAACTCTTGATAAATTATAAGTTATTGTTAAAATTTCATTAAAATCATTAATTGTATTATACTCTAACTCAACTACAAATTTATCTCCTGCATCACCATTATTTTTAAATACATAATTAAATTCATTAATATCAACAGCAGTATTATAAATATAACCACTATCATCTAATGGCTGACTTGAAGCGGTTTTTGGATATTCATATATCTTTAATCTATAATAAGCTAAAGTTTCAGTAACATCTACACAAGAAAATTTACCAGCAAATACTAAGCTCTTACCAGTCGTCTCAAATGAAGGACTAGGAAGACCTGAAGTACGATATATATAATTAAAAGTTGATAAATTTAAAGTTATATCACCAATAGCCTTGATGATACATACTGTAGACCATTCTGAGAAATCGCTTGCATGCAAATTTAACCAAGCCTGCTGCCCGCCATCACTAGGTGAATAATTAGCTGCGGAAAGCCTTACCTGGACTTTATAAAAATAACCTGGAATCCAACCATGATATGAACCAACTACAGTTCCCAGATCACTTGATTTAATTTCTACATAATATTCCGTATTTCCATCGACTGTGGAATGAAGAACTGGAACGTTTAAGATAATACCCGCCGCACGATAGCGTCCATTTACAGTATCATCAACAGTGTTTACAACATTCATTCCGGTATCTTTTTTAACAATACTAATCTGAGCCGAAACAAAATCCTCAGTATTATTAAATTTAGAAAAAGATATTGGCACTCTCAATGTCCCGTTACTAACTAAAAAAGCTGGTAAACTAGACGCTATAACCGGCGGATAAAGTACACGACTTGCCATAGATTATCCTCCTTTTATCTCTTTTAAATTATTCTAAAATATCCTTTGGGTATTTTGGAAGAGCTCTAAGCTCATCCATCAAAGCTGGAATCGTTGAATTTCCGCCTAATGCTTGGTAATCAGCAAAACGATATTCTAACATATTTAAATCTTCAATAGCAACCCAACCTTTATCCATATGTTTTTTGTGTTGTTGAATTATCCATTGTTTAATATCGTGCATCATAGATTTTTTAATCACTTGTAAATCTTCATTAACAGCAGAAGAGAAACCTAAAAACTCTCCCGATAATTCACTATAACTATTATTAAGTTCTTGATAGTGCTGTTCTAAATCTTCTTGTTTTGCAATAATAGCATCATGATCTTTAATTTTTTCATAATCAGCATCGAATTTTTCTTTATTTTTTTTTCTAAGCCAATCATAAAAATCTAAAATTCCCTTTATTGCTAAAGCCAACACGATTAAGAAAAATATCGTTTGTTCGACTGTAAAATTTTCTAATAGTTTTAACATTTTATAGAGCCTCCTATCTCTAATATTATATCAAAATTAAAATTATAAGATAGAAGAACCTTGTCCAAGAAAAAAGAAAAATGCGGGAGCCAGTACCCTGGTCCCCGCATAAATCATCAATCTTCTTTTGTTTCTATTTCTTTATTTGCTAAAGCTATAATCTGATCAATAGCCTGTTTGATTTTATCAAATCCAATCATCGAGCCTAACCATACTCCGATTGTCAGCAATCCAATACACAGGATATTTGTTCCTGTAAATGGAATACCCATCAGCACATATGCAGTAACGCTACCGCCAACTCCAGTAAAGAAAGCATCAATTAAAGCTAAAAGATTAGTAGCAATAGTGTTGCTAAATGCCTGCTTCAAGGCTTGGGTAATTAGACCAGAGACAATAGTTAAAATAGCAAATAATGTAACAAATAATACTGGTGTCATTATTCAACCTCCTGTTCATCTTTTATCATAAAATTTATTTCTAAAAGAGTTTTTGCTGATATTTTAATATCAGCTAACTCATTGGAATCTATTAAATAAATATTAACATCATTTTCAAAATTATTAAGAATAGATATTTTTTCAGAATATTCTTTTGTTTTACCCTCCTTAACTAAATAAGCACCTGGATTAGTGGGAGATTCAACAAATCTCCCATTTTCTATAACCAAATATTCATCAGCAAGTTTATTATATTCTTTATTATATTCTTTTAATAATTCTTCAAGAATGTTAATATTTTTTGAAATTTTTAAAGTTGTTGCATAAGGTAATTCTTTTTCTGCAAGAGTTTGAATACCTTGTATTGCATTGACTATTGTTTGATTTTTAAGTTTCATAATAATCTCCTTTTATCTCCTTTTTTATTATAAGCACATGGCAGGTGCTAAACCATAATGTCTTGTAGTATAATGCATATCTGCATCTAAAAGTTCTCTAATTTCACACCAATAAACCGTTCCAGATTGATAAGGTGATCGAAGCCACCAAATATCTGAATAAGTGTTATTATCCGCCGATCTAAATCTAGGTAATTTTCTTCTATTATTTATATCAAGTTTATAAAATGCATATTGACTGCCTTCTACATATTTAGCTCGTGTTCTTTTCCCTGTGACTTCATACTCAGATAATAAAAAAATATTATCTTCTGTATATGAATTATCGGCAATTTTTTTAACTTTTTTATTTAATTTTTTTAAATAATTTGGTAAACTATTACGATAAATTTCATTACACCACTTTCTTCTTGCACAATTCTTCCATCCAGTTGTATTATCATTAGTTGCGTTAATGAAACCATCTTCTGTTCTTGGTGATATTATTTCTGGGTGACCTTTTTTCATATTATCATAATTAATTTTATCCATTAAACAATTTTTTTGATCTACTGTTATCAAGGCTTTAGTTTTTCCATTAATAGGAGTTACTAAATTATCGTGATTAAAACCAAGTATTTGATATTCCACTACTTGTGTTCTATGTTTTTCATTTACATAAGTAGCAGGCATTGCGCTTAGACGAACAGTTCGAGTATCTCCAACTCCCCAAACTGACTGAATATCAGCTAAACTAATTTTCCCATTATAGTAACCATTAATCATATTAGCAATTTCCTTGTCTGTACCAGTGGACCAAGGAACTAAATCAATTTCATCTGGAGCTCTCTCTATTGCCACTGCCCATTGAGGGGTATGAGGTGCAAATGTTATTTTATCACAACTGCAACTCAAAGTAAATTTTTTATTGTTAATTTTTAAAATATCTTTATTCCAACTAAAATGATTATTTTGTATATTTTCCATACTACAACAATTCATTAAATTTTTAGTTGCATTTCCTAATAATATATATATAGGATAAAAAGTTTTTAATCTACCAAATTGAACTTTTATCATAGAAACTGAAATTGTTTCTTCAGATGAATCATGATATAAAGGATAATCAGAAGAAAATACTTGTGGAAAAAATCCCTGTAAAAAATATTTTCCATTTTTTTTTGCCCCTATTGCAGCAATACTTGGATAATCTAATTTTGTATAACCTGAATCAGATTCATTTGAAATATAACCACCACAATATAAAGATGAACTATTTAATTCTGGGTTACATAATGTAAAAGTTCCATCATAATGTTGATCTTCTATTAAAGTATCAATCATATCGCAAATAAAAACTCTAGGTGCAGTAACTACATCATCTATTTCACCAGATACTTGAGGTAAAAAAGCCATAGTATAGAAACCATGACTTTCTAAAAATCTAGTATCTATTATAAAAGATCCAGTTTCTTCACTTGTTAAAGCAATAGAATGAGATGAGTAAAAAGTATAAGAAGAACTATCTTTATATTTTACAGATATTACTTGGTTATGATACATTACATAAGGCAATTCATCATTATTTTCAATATAATAATTATTTCCATTAAAATAACTTATTTTAGGAATTAAACCTAATAATGAATTCCCTTTAATATATAAACATAATCTATTATTAGTTGGATCGTTTATATATGGTAAAGGTAAATAGCAATTATCTCCATTAAGAATAGGTTGCATTTCAATACCTAATCCAGTTGCAATTTTATCAGAAAGCCAAGTAAAATATTCAGCTACAGTATGCCCACTACCATTTAAATTAATATAATCTTTAATGCCTACATTTTCTATAATATAAATTTTTCCACTTTCTAATTGAGCCATATATAAATTCACCTCCTTTTATACTGGTTCTTCTGTAGTATAATATGTCTGATTTAAAACTGGGTTACCTTTAAAACTACCTCCTGTTCCACTAAATATAAAAGGATAAGGTCTATCTGGAGCGTAGCCAGAACCGGATACAGGAATTCTATATGGATATTTATACTGATTATCTTTATAAGTAGATACTTTTATTTTAGAGCATAGGTTAAACATAGCATAATAAGCATAAACAGGTATTGATGTAGCTGGTAATTTAGGTAATTTTTCTAATGAAGTGCATCCCCAAAACATAGATTGATAGCATTGTTGAGCTAAATTAGTAGCAGGTAATGCTGGAGGCTCCTTTAATGAAGTACATTCCCAAAACATTGTCATATAACACCCCAAAGGAGCATAAGTCGCTGGTAATTTAGGTGCTTTAACTAATGAAGTACATCCATTAAATGTAGATCTATAACATTCTTGTTTCAGTTCAGTAGCGGGTAATTCAGGCGCTACTTTTAAAGAAGTGCATCCATTAAATAAATCACCATAACAACATACAGATAGTTGAGTTGCCGGCAAATCAGGTGCTTCAATCAAAGAAGAACATTGATAAAACGTTCTTAAAAAACAGTAATCTGCCATAGTAGGGTGTTTGCCCTCTAAAACTGTTTTATAATCAAGTAAATATTCTATGTTACCCTTTGCATATTTCCCAGTAAAATTAAAATAAGCATTTAAACTATCACTATCATTATAAGATACTGATAATCTTGTATTATTCGAGCCTCTTAAATAAATACTATTTTTAGCATCTCCTGATAATTCTTCCCCATGCCAAATGACCCAAGTCTTACCTCTGTCTCTAGAATACTCCATAACACCATCCCATTTAGGAACTTTTACTGACAAAGTAAATTTTTCATCACTACTAAATTTAAGTGCAAAAGGTTCTTTTACCGCTTCTATAACCGGAATCCATTCATTATTAGGACTTTTATCTTCAGAACTAGTAGAATTTAATCCTAATAAAAAATTTCTTTTACCTCCAAAAAAATCTATTCTTTCTATTTCTTTCCAAGAATTTTTTTCTTCTGACATATTTTCATAATAGCAAAAATCTGCTAATGTTGATGTAGTAACTCTCGTTAAATAAATATCTTTTGCAGGTCTAAATTGTCCAAAATGAATTTTAACAACTGAAAAAGCATCTTCTTCATTTGTAAATACTTGCGGATAAAAACCAGTTCCACCATTATAATCAGCAAGTAGAACATCAATACTTGGACTTGCAAATCTAACTTTTTGAAAATTATTGTTAAAATCTGGATATTTATTATCCCCATAAAAAATATTTTCATTCAAATAAAAAATACCGTCTGTATGATCATTATTAATTTTATTTATTGCATCAAATACAAAAAAATTTGGAGTTACATAGGATTCCAAAATTTTTTTGTTACTAGTAGCAAAACCAATAGTATAAAAACTATGAGTATTTAAAAAATTAGTATTTATTATTAAAGTACAATAATTAGATAAATATTGAAATTCTCCTGACTCAACTTCTTTATCTTCTACTTTACAAATAAAATAATTTTTAAAATCTGCTTCATTAATATAATTAATAAGATTATTATAAAATTTTGCTATTCCTAAAGTTAAGCTAGCCTTTCTAAAAACTAAAATTAATTTTTCTTCTGTATTTTTATTTATATAAGGTAATAAAAAATAAGCTACGGTATCACCATATTCATCTTTAGCATATTTTATAGTAGAATATTCTGAATCAGTTATATTTAAAGTTTCTGAAAACTGTTGCATAAACCAACTATAATAATCATTTAAAGAACTTATAGTTATTTTATCTTCACAATCTTTTAATCCACATTTAATATAAAATATTTTGCCACTTTGCAATAAAGCCATTATTACTCACCTCCCGCATCATTTAATACAGAATTATCAAAAGTAATAATGTCTGCACTCATATTTGAAGAACCGCCACCATTACCACCAGGTACAGTTGGGTCACCACCTACGGTAGCTTCATAAACTCCATCATCTTCTAAAACAACATATAAAGTTCCATCAATTTCTTTTTTCTTCATCCTATATACTTTTTCACTATCATTGAAACTGCAATAAATAAATTTACGAATATAAAGAGATCCATCTATACAAGCTTTAATTGCACGATAATGATCAGTTGATAAATTTTCAAGTTTAAAACCAAAATCTCTTGCGCCAACAATCATTCTACCTTCTGACCACAACCCTATATAAGATTGAGGTTGAATTTGATTATCCGCAGAACATCCTACTAAACGCAATTGTAAAGGAAAATTATCAGCATCATCTGAACTAGGATAAACACCTTGAGCTAAATCAAAATACAATCCAGTCGCATCCGGATGATATAATGGTTTTTCAAAAGCTCCATAATGCATAATAGTAAGATAATCTGTTTGTACACCACCATTAGAGTGGATAATAGTGCCACCTTGATAACTATAATCATCAATAAGGACTTCATCACCAACGTATTTTTCGCCTAAGAAAAGTTTACCATAGCCACCTAAACAGATACCTTCTTCACCTAAAATAAAATTTATTTTATCATTATATTCAGTCCAAATATAATCTTCATTTACGTGGAATGGACCAATTCGGCCGGTGTCTGCCTCAATCTTACCAACAATAGTAAGACCTTCTTCATTATATTTTAAATAAGTATTGCTATCACCAATAGAAAATGCGGTAGCCGATAAATAAAAACCTTCATTTTCATCATCATTTGGTCCAGTCTTTCCAGCTCTAATAAATGCATCTGATCCCTCTTTTTCTGCAATACCATCTCCTATAATTGACCATCCACCGAAAAATCCGGCATCAGCACGAATATTACCTTCAATATATGCTTGATTACTGTATAAATAACCATCATAAGTTATATAAGTAGTTAAATCGTTCTCGCTATTTTCATCATCAGTCATAGCCTGAAAAGCAATATATTTAGGTGTGGTAAAATCACCAGTTCCGTCTGGTTTAGGAGGATATATCGCATCTTCTTCTTCATCATAATTTGAATATAAATAAACACTTGTGTCACCATGGGTCTTACCTAAACTAAACTCATCTATCTCCCAACCAGCAATTGTACTAGTTCCACCTGGGATCATCTTAATCTGACCTTCGCCAGCTTTACCAAAAATAGCATTTCCAGTTTTAGCATCTAAGAAAATACTATCTTCGCCATCGCATTTACCAACGAGACCGATATCGTCTTCACGATCAGATCCTTTAACACGGACACCCATTACGATACCGGTAAACTTACCCTGTTCTTTTTTACCTGCACCTATTTGAGGAGCTAATAAGAATTCATCTTTGTCACCAGTATATAATTTATTACCGTCCCAACCATTGATAAATGCTAAACCATATCTATTCAATAAAAATAAAATTGGCTTAATAACAATAGCAGTATCAAACGCAGATTGATCTGAATTAGCTAGGACAATACGCTTTTCAGTTAATTCTTTATTTAATTCTTCAATCTTTTTATTATAATAATTATTAATAAAAGTATAATCTCTATATGTCGCTAATAAATCTTCAATACGTTGAATAATACTTCCTAATATCCAGTCTTTAGTCCAACCTTGTTGAATACTTCCAAAATAATTTCCATATACCATAATCTGATATTTTATATTTAAGAAAGTTTCATTTGCGGGACCCTGGTCATGTTCTGAACATAAATCAGTCATGTAATTAGGCAAATCCTGGATATCTTTAACAATCAAGTTATACGCGTTTAACTCATAAGTTAATTCACTATAATTGACTAAATCATCATAAGCCTTAATACCTTCATCAATTTTACTATTAAATGAATTCATAAGACCTATAATACTAGGATTCTCAACTCCAGTTAAATCTAATTTCTTAGTATAGCTATAGAAATCACCTGTATCATGTGCATTTCGAAGCGAATTATAGATAACTGTAATTTCTTCTTTTTCATTTGAAAAATCATAACTACTATCTAAAAATTCAATATCTTCTAATATTCCTGTTAGATCAATTAAAATTCTAATATATTCACTTCGATAAGCCAAATATTTTTCACAAGACGTCAACCTAGATAAATAACTATCATAACTAAAATGACTTAAGAAATCATATAAATATGATTTCTCATTTGTATAATATGCAATCTGATTTCTTAACTCGGTTACTCGTTGCGTCAATGTAGCAACTTCCGCATTTAACTCTGTAATATTCTCATTTGTTTGAGTGAGATTTACCTTAATGTAATTATTACTATCTCCGCTAGTCATTTGACTAATCGGACGAAATTCAACTTCAAGTTTATTTTCAGTTTCCTCATCTTCTTCAAATAAACTATCTGAACTTTCCCAAGTGTTCTCAAAGAAATCCGTACGACCATCAATTACATTAATTTTAAATTTCTTATTTGTATTATATTGCGGATTGGTTCCATCAGAATCATACTTAACTGTATCATAACCTCCCGCAATCTCAGGAACAAATTTCTGGTTAGAATTTAATCTAACTATATCAATAGGATAATAAGCATATACATACTCTTCTCCTGTTGTAGTATCAGAACTTTCATTAATAGTAATCGCAGCTTGTATGATATTAACTGAAACCATATCTGGATCAGTCCATTGTCCTTTTACACTTAAAACACCTTGATTATTCATTTCAAAGAATGCATTAGTTTCAGTCTCATCAAGCATATTCCAATATACAGTATATACTGGATTCTCAGCATCGTAAGGAACTAATTTACCATTTTTATAAAGCTTTATATCAAAAGTAGGAGTTCCAAAATTTACATACTGACTATCCTCATCAATAGAAGGTCTAGTTAAATATCTTTTCCAAGTATCTGTAACATAAACCAATCTTATCTTCTGCGGGATTCCATTTCGATCTTTTTCACCGTAAGCATACCACTGCGGATGACCTTGATCATCATTAATGTTATACTTGATAACGGCGGCATACTGTGAACCATTGGTTCCAGATTCACCATCTTTTAAGAAAGTAATAGTTGCTTTTGTTTTTAATTCAGTATTATCAAAAACCGCAGTAATTAAAATTGTATTATCTGTTTTAGTATTATCATAAATATCTCTAATAGAATAAGATAAATTAGTAATATTCTTTCCTTTGATATAGTAATAATCATCATCTTGATCTAATTCTGACAGAGTATATCCCTCTAATTCCATCATAGAATTCTTTGGAAATGCCCATGTCATATCTAGATAATTATACTCACTAGTATCAAGTTCATAACCGATGGTCTTGAATACACGTACATTAATAGGCTCAATCTTTTCTATCTTAGACTGATATGGTCCATCATAGTTCGCAACCATTGGCGAATTTCCGTTCGCATCATATTTATATAATATATCCTCGTTTGATAAAGATAAATAATAGTCATAAACCTCATAACCCGTAGTAAGCGTGATACTAGATGTGCCAATACTTTCATAATGAACTACACCATCTTGTACCCGCTTCCGCACGAATTCACATTTAATCGTATTAAATTCATCTATATCCCCGACTGGATAAGATATTTTAGTTACCCTGTTCTCCCCATCAATTTCATCCCAAGTAATTTTGGTATAAAAATCATTATCTAAATAATTTCCATTTTTATCAAAACGCTGGAATAAATAATCAAAAGTAATATTCTCCGTAGAACCTGGATAATGCAACTTAGCTATTAAATT